>Ga0138256_10009795_pt1 | contig 10056 bp, 19 predicted proteins | sample KNB2016incub_MG_FD_105486 | JGI IMG/M metagenome (GOLD analysis project Ga0138256, IMG submission 105486) | Active sludge microbial communities from wastewater in Klosterneuburg, Austria - KNB2014incub_MG | ecosystem: Engineered > WWTP > Activated sludge > Unclassified | place: Austria...
ACGAAGTCTTCGTCTGTTTGCAGATCGGTATTTATTTCCGCAATGAAAGTTTCTGCAGCAGCTTTGAATTGCGGCAGATTGCTTACTATTACCTCTCCCTTGATCTGGATAGACAGGGCAGGTAGTTGCATGATTGCTGCTGGCTCTGGCTTTTCTGCAAACTCTTTGTGCTCGTAATTTTTAAGGTCACTCTCGAACTGGTCCCAGCCTGCCTGGATACGTTCGAACCATTCTGTTGATGGATGAATATCGCAAGACACGCGCTTATTATCGGTTCCGTCTGATACAGTAAAGATCAATTTTATAGCTCTAGTTATCAACAAGATTTGCTGGCATTGAGGCATATGTGTATCAGGCGCTGAGTTGTTACGCCGTACATATTCAGCCAGTTCTTCATTCCACTGCTTATGTTCCCATGCTATTTCTCCATCAAACGTCAAGCCGTCGCAGCTTGCGCTCAATTTCCCTGATGAGCATGTGACTGGGAATAGGTCTGTACTCAACACAGATTCAGTTATAAGTCGCGCTGAATTTTCCACCTCATGGCCATAATCAAGAATGTTCTTTTGTACCCAATCAGAATATTCTTTATATTTCCCGGTTTTCTTGTACAGCAACAAATCGTTTCTGCTTAATTGCTTTGATAAACCAAGCATGGCTGCTGCTTCTGATGCTCCGAAGTGTTTTGATCGGAATTCGTGCCACTGCTGGCTACCCTGGATAAGATTATGAGTTTGCATTTGTACTTTCCCATGATTTAATTGTCTCGATCTGATCTTCCGAAAACGAATATTTTGTTTGCAGGAAATCAATTAGACTTTTCGCTGTTTCATTTTTTTCGACCATTGTTTTTTTCCAAATAATCGATTTTTTATCGAAAGCTTTCTGATCTAATATAGTTAGCGCTTTCTTTTCAGGTAGCGCTGGATTGCTTGGCGTTATATCAATTTCTTTGCCTTTAACTTCAACAATTCTTTCGGCTTCGTCTTGGTCATATATGCCAGTGAATCCGAACGCTAAACGTGCTGCCTGTATCATTGCCTTGTGTCGCAACATGCGGCGCGGGTGAGATTTCCATGCTGGCGAATTTTCACGTTTACACTCTTCCATGTACTCTGTTGCGCTTGTCGAATGTGATCTGTCTTTGCGGTAAATGATGCATGTGCAAGATTCAGAATCGAACTTGAATTCGATGCCGTCGAATTGGTCGTGCGTGTTCATAATTCTCGACCAACCATCGATTCCTACTACCGGCACAATCCCGCCTTTATCAGGGAAAGCATAAATCTCACGAGTAAATGGATTTAAACCGTACTGACTAGCGACAACGAGTAGCGCTGTCATCTGTGCGTCAGTTACCTGTATGCTGCTTTTGAAAGCTGTTGATTTAAGTGTATCAATCAATCCCGACCCATCGCCCATGTCAAACTTGGATGCTAGATTGCTTGTTAATATTGATAATGCTGTTGTCATGACCACCCCCTAATTAACTATCCAATAACCTGCATTTTTGCGATGGCTTTTTTAAATTCTTCAACGTTCTCGGTTCGATGAATCAAGCCTGCGTGTTGGTAATCGATATCAACAAACCCAACACTCGCATCTAGCATTTCGATCACCTGCTGGACATTCATGCATTCTTTGCTGTCAGCGTAATCTGAGTTTTCCTGTGATCGCTCTTCCTGCATGTCTTCAAGAGCTGTTTTAAATGCTCCCAAAGCGTTGCAAATGCCGCATGATTCGATGGCAACCGCCATTCGTGACACTGTTCTTAGCCACATAACATCGTCGGCTGCTTTTCTGTCTGGATTGATCATGATAGCCATCGCAATTCAAGCGCTCGTTTAAACGAATATCCTCTCTTCAGCCACCAGTACAGAAAATTTGCAAACTGGTTTGATGATCTGCGCTGCGGAATTATCATCATGATTTAATCTCCAGATCTTCGTAAATCTGCCAGCGCTCTTGTCAGATCCATGCTTGATCTTTTCACAGAACCGGATTCTTTCGATTGCGCGCAGCCATAATCTAGATAATTAGCTTTCTTGCACAAATCATTTGCCTTTTGTAAAAACCTTCTCGCTTCGTACATCGCCGCCTCAAGTTTGGCTTTGTTCATTCTTTTCCTCGTCTTGTGGTATATCTGGTAACCGTGTCCAGGTCCCGCTCAGTAGACACCACATACTTCCGTCGTCGCAGAGAACAGTCAGATATGACTGACTGTATTCTGTAGCTCCGGCACCCTGGAACTGAACTATCTTTCTCATGATTTTTGCCATACCTGTACAGACTTCACATCATTAAATGGATGGTTGTCCCTCTCTGTCATCGACGAGTACAAAACAGTCAAGCCGAGTATCAGTAAAAAGCCGATTAAATCCTGTCTTTTTTTCATGATGTCACCCTCCTTTCCAATGTCCTGATATCAAATTCTTCGGCTTAATATTTGCAGATACACACGCTTTCACACTCCAATTTGCAATTCTGACTCTCAATCCTGCAAAAACTCCAAAATCACCGCCAGCCTCTATGCCCTCTCCAGCCTTTATGCCATCGCCAGCCTTTATGCCCTCTCCAGCCTTTATGCCATCGCCAGCCTTTATGCCATCGCCAGCCTTTATGCCATCGCCAGCCTTTATGCCCCAGCCAGCCTCTATGCCCCAGCCAGCCTCTATGCTCCAGCCAGCCTCTATGCCCCGGCCAGCCAACAAATTAAACCCAACGGATATCCCTTTCGAAACAATTATTTTCCCGGCAAAGAAAAAACTGTTTTTTGTTGCAATTTCTTCTACTTTTATTTCTGTGTTTAGTTGTCCAGCTTTTTTAAGCAACCATTCTGCATAATCTTTTCTGTTTTCTTCTGCGAGCCTATTTAATATCTCTTGATAATCTTCTTCTAAAGATGGGAAGTTTTCTTCAAACCAATCAATCCCACCTTGGCAAGGTCCCCATTCAACAAGCATATCTTTCGTGATTTTCATTTTTTGTGTCCTTATTACAAACAAACTAAATCTCTGTGCACGCGCTTAACAGGTGGAGCAACGTACAAAAGCTCTTTAAATGGCGTGTTGAATCCGTTCTGAACTGTCGAGCAGTTCAGTGTCATCAACGCCTTGTCAATCATCAGTAAATTGGCTTTGGTCACCGCCAGCTTTTCGCTGATGAATGGGTTCATGTATAGATGCGCAATCGTAAAAGGCTTTGTTTGACTCAAAACGAAGTCACGTATTATGTCCAGCACTTGCTGAAGTTGTTCTTTCTCAATCATGTCAACAACCTCCATTGTTTTTGCGCGTTCTTCAACTAGCATGTTTCACCTCAATTTCTTTTTTGTATACAATCTGCGTCATAGTTCCAATGCACGATTGGAAGACTCCCGTTAGTGCCGCCCTGGCCAAGATAATCTTGTGAACGGCTTTCAACCTTTACTACCGCATCGCACAATTCCTTGCTTTCGAAGTCGTCAATTTCAATCGGTCTTGCAACTGGATCTTTGCCTTGTACTTGCGTGGTCAAAATTCCAACTGCGCTCCACTTCGGATCTGCGTTTACTGCTGTCGCTGCGATGCTTAACAATGCTGCTATCAATAATCTGTTCAATCTATTCATGTTCTGTCTCCCTTGCGTTATCTACCAGAATTGCTCTGGTAGATTTCTCTTGGTCGTGAGTTTTTTAGTTAGCGGCGTGTACTGGATAGCATCCCAGGTGAACCACTTTTACCGCATTAGCAGCCCCCCCGAGAGTGTTCTCGTCCCAAAGTTTGATTGATCCGGCTCCTTGCAGTGCTTCAGCTAAATTTCCGCTCAATGTATTTACTCCGATGGCTTTGTACGCCTTGCTTGATCCATACATTTCGATGGGAGTTTGTGCTATCGATTTTTTTAAATTTGTGCAGGAATCCAGATCTGGTTTTCTTACATCGTAGGTAATCTCTATAGGAGTCCTACCTGTTATTTCAATTCTAACATGACCAACTAGGTCGTGGGATGATGCGTTTGCTGCCTGAGCAGCAACGGCTAGAAAAGTGATAACAAAAAATGCTAGTAAATAATTGATGCTTTTCATGTGAATCTCCTATAAATTTTTGAATATCAACCAAACAAAACACGGTCTAGTGAGTTATTGCTGTTGATGTGCGAATCATAAACACAATGTTTGCAAAAAGCAAACTATTTGTTTAATTCTTGAGTAATTATTTTCATAATGAGTTCAAATGGTTTATTTTTGGCTCAAGAGCCTCCCAAACTCTGTTGTTAAATCAGGTTTATCCATGAAAAACATTTTAATCTTGCCGATTCATAATAAAATAAACATATAGTTTGCAGTTCATAAACGATTGGTTTATCATATAGGGATGAAACAAAAAAACTTAACTCAAAAAAGAAAAGACTTGAGACTTATTGAATCCCTCGGAGGAAGTCTTGGGCTATCAAAAAGGCTAGGTTATTCAGTGCAAAGAATAAATAACTGGAAGAAGAGGGGAATCCCGGCGTGCGAGAAGTTAAAGCATCGTGATGTGCTTCTAATAGATTAACAAAACTCATGATAATTCTACCTACCATCATGACACCGCACCATCCTGTGCAGCCCCTACTGCATAGTCGGAAGGATGGACTAATTCGATTTACCCCTTGCCAGATACGCCTTTCTTTCCTTTTGGTGTGTCTGGCTTTTTTATTGGGTCAATAAATAATGCGTAAGCAGATATCAAAACTTGAGTTGTTGCCTGTTTCAGAGGTTATAGAAGCAGCAGAAATAACCCTATCAAAATGGGGATCCACAACGAAAGAAAGAGCTTTTAAATATTTCTGTGCAATTTGCTGGAGAAAGATCAAGGAGAGCCACGATGGCAAGAATTAGAACCATCAAGCCAGAATTTTGGACTGATGAGAAGATAGTCCAACTGCCTTACGAGGCCAGACTTTTATTTATAGGTATCTGGAATTTTGCTGATGATCACGGGTGTCTGTGGGATGAGCCAGAGAGAATAAGAATGCAAGTGTTGCCTAACGACGCTGTTGATATCTCTGGATTGCTTGATCTCTTGTGCGCATCTGATTTGCTTGAGGTTTATGAGAGTAGTGATGAAAAGAGAATATTTAGAGTCACGCACTTCAATGATCATCAGAAAGTTGATCACCCAACTCCATCAAAGATTCCTCGCGAATCCTCGCGAAAGTTATCAATACCTAACAATGTTAGGCGCGCTATAGCTAAAAAATATGGATGCGTTCCAGGTGGAAGTAATAAAGCTGAATGTTACTACTGCGGTTCTGTGGGAAATATTACTTGGTGGAAAAACTCAAAGGGTGATCCTGGGTCTTGGGTTTCCTTCTCAAAACTAGAATTAGACCACTTGCATCCAGAAAGCAAAGGTGGGGAAACAAGCCAAGACAACATTGTTCTTAGTTGCAGAGAATGCAATAGATCAAAGCACGACAAGGATTTAATGACATTTGTCATGAAGTCTCGCGATGACTCGCGAACCCTCGCTCCTGAAGGGAAGGTAATGGAAGGGAAAGGAAAGGAAGTATTAAAAGAAAAAAATAATAAAAAAGAAAATTCAAAAAATCTTCGGGATGAACTTTCTGATGTAACAGATCAAACGTTTCACGACTTCTTAAAACTCCGAGCAGCAAAAAAATCACCGCTCACATTACGAGCAATCGAAAATATCAGAAGCGAAGCCTTGAAGGCTGGAATTACTCTGGAAACAGCATTGATTGAATGTTGTGCTAGAGGGTGGGTTGGATTTAAGGCCGAATGGTTTATAAAAACTCAGACTCAAAACGCTAGGGCTTCTCCATCTGAACGCGATGAATTTAATAAGAGACAGACTGAAATTGCAAAACATAGATTGTTTGGAACTGGTTCTACAAACGAAAGGGATATAACTAATGAAGCAACAGCACTTTGATGAATTTTGTGAGCTTCTGGATACAGTTTCAGAACAGTATGGAAAAGCGATGACACCTAGCTTGAAGATGCTCTACTGGCAGGGTTTGCATGATGTGGAATTTGAGGCTGTGAGAGAGGCTTTATTTCGCCACATTCGCAATACCGACAAGGATGGAGATTACATGCCAAAGGTGTCGAATATTCGGAAGATGATCGATGGAAGTACCGAGGATTCCTCGTTAGTTGCCTGGGCGAAAGTAGATAAGGCATTGCGGCAGGTTGGAACTTATCAATCGGTTGTTTTTGACGATCCGATAATTCATCGGGTGGTTTATGACATGGGTGGATGGGTGCAGTTTGGCACAAGAACCGAGGATGAATGGCCGTTTGTTGGCAAGGAATTTCAGACTCGTTACAGGGGATTTAAGTCACGAGGGATCATTCCTGAGTACCAGTCACATTTGATCGGATTGGCTGAGGCTCACAATTCCAAGGAGGGTTACAGGATAGATCCTCCCAGCCTGCTTGGTAATCCGGATAAAGCCAAAGAGGTTATGAATAAAGGGCTTGGACAGATCGAATTTAATGACGGCGTTGGCTTGCAGAGATTGAAAAAAGATGTTGATAGGGCTGTTGGTGCGCTGTCATTTGTATCTAACAAAGACGTTGCTTAGAAACAATTTTTGATTATGAGTTATCCACCTGCTCTCTCAGGATGGAACAACAGAAGGAAAAAACATGAAAGAACTTGAGATAGAAAAGATTGCTAAAGCGTGTCACGAAGTTAATCGAGCCTACTGCCTTTCTCTTGGAGACGCTAGTCAACCTGCATGGGAAGATGCCCCGCAGTGGCAGAAAGACAGCGCCATTCTCGGGGTCAAACTTCACGTCAACAATCCTAATGCAGGTCCGCAGGCTTCTCATGAAAGCTGGATGGATCAGAAGATTGCTGACGGATGGAAATATGGTCCAACGAAAGATCCGGAAGCCAAAATACACCCATGCATTGTTCCGTTCGAAAAACTTCCAGTTGAGCAGCAGGCAAAGGATTTTATATTCAGGGCTGTGGTTCACCAGATGATGTAACGATGTGGATCGGAAGTGCGGAAATACATTAAACAACAAGGAGAAGGTAATGTGTGAAGCAAAACGCAGAGGAGCTTTTGAAGAACGCAAGGCGCAAGCACTTAAAGCGGGTCGCGTGAAGACGCGCAGGGCATCATATAAATTTGGCAAAAATTATTCTTTACTTGAACTTATGGCAAGTCTTTTTAAAAGATAAATAATGAAAAACATCATGCAAATAGACATAAAAGTATTGGATAAAAGATTGTTTGGGGTCATGCCTGCATACGCGACAAATGGTAGTGCTGGTATTGATTTAAGAGCTTGCTCTATATCTGGTTATGGAATTGAGCTTGGCCCCGGTGAGCAGGAAATGATCGGCACAGGCATTGCGATGCACATTAAAGATCCTGGGTTCGCAGCCATGATATTCCCTCGATCAGGACTTGGCAAAAGAGGAGTAGTTCTAGGTAATCTTGTGGGATTGATTGACTCTGATTATCAAGGCGAAATTATGATGCTGCTATGGAATCGTGGTAATGACATCGTAGAAATTGAATACATGGATCGTATTGCGCAATTAGTTTTTGTTAATGTCAATCAAGCCAAATTTGAAATTGTTAATGAATTTATTGAAAGTGATAGAGGTAACAAAGGATTTGGAAGCACGGGGGTATCATGAAAAAGATAGATATGGTTGGAATAGAATCAGGCAGATTAACGGTTATTTCTGAAGCATGTGAAACAAAAGGAGGTAGAGTTACATGGTTATGTAAATGCCTGTGCGGAAATATGATTAATGTCACAGGCAAACAGATCAGAAGTGGTAGAACAAAGAGTTGCGGATGTTTAAGAAAAGACACAATAAGATCAATTAGTGAAACACATGGACATTCGAAGACGCGAACATATAAGATATGGACAGGTATGATACAAAGATGCACTAATGATAAAGTGAAATGTTACGATAGATATGGTGGATCTGGAGTGTTGGTATGTGATAGATGGCTAAGTAGTTTTGATAGTTTTCTATTTGACATGGGTCATGCGCCGCAAGGAATGCAAATAGATAGGATAAATTACATGGGTAATTATGAACCAAGCAATTGCAAATGGTCATCACGCATAGAACAAGCTAGAAACAAGAAAAACAATAGAATCATTGAGTTATCTGGGGAAAAGTTGTGTGTGGCTGAATGGGCTGATAGATTAGATGTTCATCCAGATAGAATACATAACAGGCTTAGAAAGGGATGGGATGAGGAAAGGGCTATAACGGAGCCTGTTATAAAAATAACACAATCACAGCGCGGCGCAGGTGGTTTTGGCAGTACTGGTAAACAATAATGGAGACTAACATGGATGCAAAAGAAATGAGTGCTGATGGCCTGCTAAAGCTGGCGCAAGAAAAGATCAAGTTCGAGCATGACGATCATAAGTACGAGCTGCATGAGAGAGATGTGCTGATTAGAAATTTGCAAGAGCAGGTCAGGATCTTACGTGTCGAGAAAGATGATTATAAAGACCATCAAGAGGACTCGCTTGTAAAGCAGGAAAGGTTATCAAGATACTGTGAGAATCAGACGGTGTACGTGATGTTTCAATCGTTTGCACTTCTTATTGTGTCAGGTTTGTTTGTGTTTTTTATGTTGTGACATGCAAGTGTGACCAGTGCAGCAAAGAAAAGCATGAAACGTACTAATAAGGATTGTGCATATGGTTGCAGATAATTTCATTGGGATGCGGTTCGGTATGCTCGTTGCATCCAAAAGAGTTGCTAGTGGCAAGCATGGGCATGCTATCTGGGAATGTAAATGTGATTGCGGAAACGTTGTAGATATTAGAGCGGAAAATTTAAAAAGAGGGAAAAAAGATTGCGGGTGTGTTTTAGAAAAAGCAAGAAAAAACGGTATTAATCAAGGTTATTTAAAAACAATAATGCATTACTGCCCAGATACAGGCGAGTTTTCATGGCTAAAAAATAACAATTCAAATTCAATTAAGATTGGGGATAAAGTAGGGTTTGTAAAAAAGACAAGAACAGGAAATATATACATGAGTACATCTATACATCAAAGTGAATATCTATTGCATAGGCTAGCTTGGTTGTATATGACAGGAGAGTTTCCAAAAAATAACATAGATCATATAAATGGATGTGGCACAGATAATAGATTTATTAATCTGAGAGATGTTGATCAATCAGAGAACAATAGGAATAAGAAGTTATTCGTTACTAATTCTAGTGGTATATCTGGTGTTGTATGGGTAAGGAGGATTAATAAATGGTTTGCTGGAATACATGTTAATAGCAAACAAAAAAGTTTGGGGTATTTTGACAATATATTTGATGCCGCATGCGCGAGGAAAATAGCAGAAAGTCTTCATGGGTATCATGTAAATCATGGCAAGCTAAGAGAACGATGAAATGTAGTTGTGAGCAATGCGGAGAAGATAAAAAGTATAGTTGGAGCCAGCAGTACAGACATGAGTGTGAAGTGAAAGAAATCATGCGCAGATTTGGCACAAAAGAGCAGATCAAGGCGTATCTGGAAAAGATAAAAGAAAAACGCGGTTTTGATAGCTACAAAAAGCTGCGCGATGATGTGGTAAAAGAGTGGAAAAAACTGAGAAATAATTAGCGCTACGTGATGATTATTACGTTTTAAAACAAATGGTTATGTTGTAATTAAATGAAGAAACAATACTTCGTATTTTCTCATGATGCGGCGCGAGATAACGCAATAATTGCGTGCAAGAGCGTGCCTGATGGGTGGGTTGCAACGTTTAGCGAGCCTAACAGGACGCTCGAGCAGAACGCTGCTCAATGGCCGATTCTTGGAGAATTTGCGCAGCAATTAAAGTGGCCGGTAAATGGCGAGATGGTCAATTTAATTGATGAGGAATTCAAGGATATTTTCACGGCCGCATTTAGGAAAGAAAATTTACGGCTTGCGGCTGGTGTTGATGGTGGTGTAGTGATGCTTGGGCAAAGAACTAGCAAGTTCAAGAAAAAAGAATTTGGCGAATGACTTGAGTATTTGCATTATTTGGCGGCGAGATATGAGGTGAAAATTAATTATGAAAGATAG
>Ga0138256_10009796_pt1 | contig 10056 bp, 6 predicted proteins | sample KNB2016incub_MG_FD_105486 | JGI IMG/M metagenome (GOLD analysis project Ga0138256, IMG submission 105486) | Active sludge microbial communities from wastewater in Klosterneuburg, Austria - KNB2014incub_MG | ecosystem: Engineered > WWTP > Activated sludge > Unclassified | place: Austria...
CCATTCGCGGATGCTGGCCTCGGTAACCCGGTGCTCGCTGCCGCGTCGCGGCATGCAATGGGCCTGGGACAGCGGAATCAGGTCGGACATCGGCGTACTCCTGCGGTGGGCGCATGAACCGCGGGCATCGCGTGCACCGGGATCGGGGGGCGGCGGCGACGCTCGCCGCCGCCGCGTGGCTAGAATAGCCGCCACCCTCCGGATTTCCGAATCCGCGCGCCGGCAGTGCGCGATCGCCCGAGCCCCCACAAGACGACCATGATCCAGATTTCCGAATCCGCGCAGACCCATTTCCGCAAGTTGATCGAGCGCGAGGCCATCCCCGGCCTTGGCGTGCGCCTGGCCGCGCGCGATGCCGGCACGCCACGCGCCGACGTGCGCCTGGAATTCGCCGAGAGCGGCGAGCTGTCCGGCGACGAGTGGGCAGTGGATTGCGAGGGCTTCACCCTGTGGCTGGAAGCGGCCAGCGTGCCGTTCCTCGATGGCGCCACCATCGATTACGAAGCGAAGGCGACCGGCGGCCAGTTGCAGATCCGCGCACCGAAGATCAAGGGCGTGGCGCCGGGCGATGCCGCCTCGCTGGTCGAGCGCGTGCGCTGGACCATCGAGCAGGAGGTCAATCCGCAGCTTGCGCAGCACGGTGGCCACGTCAGCCTGCAGGAAGTGACGGCGGAGGGCGTGGTGGTGTTGCGTTTCGGCGGCGGCTGCCATGGTTGCGGGATGGCCGACGTGACCCTCAAGCAGGGCATCGAGAAGACGCTGGTGGAAAAGGTCCCGGGCGTGACCGCGGTGCGCGATGCCACCGACCACGCGACCGGCGAAGCGCCCTACATGCCGCGCGACCAGGCCTGACGGACCCCGGCGCGCGTGACGACCGCCGCCGATCTTGTCGCCGCGCTCAACCAGCGGCGCACCCGTTTCAGCATTCGCCCCGAGGCGCCCGGCCAGATGCCGCCGGGCTGGCAGCACTGGTTCGAGGCGATGCCCCCAGTCGGTGCGCCGGCGCCTGGTGCGCCCGCGCCATCCTGGGTGGAAGCGTTCGTGCAGCGGCCGTTGCGCGCCATCCCGCGCGCGCCCAAGCCATTGGGACGCTGGCAGTCGCTGGGCGTCCTGCTGCGCCAGGAATGGGCGCCGGACGAACGCGAGGAGCGCGGCCTGCGGATCGGGGTGGGGGCGGTCGACATGCTGCTGCACATCGTCCTGGTCGGCCTGTTGCTGTGGCTGATGTACCTGGGGTTCGTCGCCCTGGCGCGGCAGCAGCCCGAGGACGAGGCGATCCAGGTGGAATTCATCGGCCGTGGCAACGTTGCCGAAGGCGGTGGTGCGCTCGCCAACGCCGGTGCCGAGTCCGCCGCCGCGGCTGCCGCGCCGGCAACCCGCGCCACCACGCCTGCGCCCGCCACCGGTCGCCCCGATGCGCCGCTGGAAACCATGGCGGTGCCGCCGCAACCGCAGGTGGCGGCGAGCAGCGAAGCGCCGCAACGCGTGCGCGAAATCGCACCGCCGGTCGCCGTCGAAGCGGCGCAAACGCTGGCGGTGAGCGAGGTGCGCGAACCGCAACCGCAAGCCTTCCAGTTGCCGCCGCCGAAACTGCGCGACGTGTCGCAGCCGCAATTGCAGGTGCGCGAGGTGCAGCCACGCGAGCAGGTGGAGGAAGTCGCCACCCTGCGCACGCAGCCGCAGCGGAGCCTGCAACCGCGCCTGCAGCCGGCGGACGTGCGGGTCCCGGAACTGCGCGACCAGCCGCAGGAACTCGCGGTGCCGCTGCCGCAGCGGATGGCGACCGTGCAGGCGCGCAATGCGCCGGACCGGGCCACCACCACGGCGCAGCTGCAGGTGCCCGAATTGCGCGGCGAAGTGCGCGACATCCCGCTGCCGCCCGGCGGCGCGCCCACGCCGTCGGCCCAACCGGGTCGCGGCACCGCGGCGCAGGCGAACGCGGGCAATCCCGGTGCGGGTGGCGAACGCGGCAGCGCGCCCGCCGCGGGCCAGGCGCCGGCGGGCACCGGTGCCGGCGCGAAGCCGGCCGCGCAGGGTGGCCGCGGGGTGGCAGCAGCCGGCAGCGGTGCCGGCCCCGCCAGCACGCCGGCACCGGGTGGCTGGCCTGGCCCGGCGAAGAGCGATGACTGGGGCGCGTCGCGGCGCAATGTCGCCGGTACCGGCACTGGCAGCGGCAACAAGGGTGATGGCGCGGGCGGTCCCGCCCTGTTCGGCGATGATGGCGCGCCGCGGCTGCCGGACGAGTGGACCCAGGCCAGCGGCATCGATGTCGATCGCGCCGGCACCTGGCTGAAGCGACCGGGCCTGGAATACCGCGGGACCCGCTTCGACCGCTACTGGGTGCCGCAGGGGTCGCTGCTGCAGGAATGGGTGCGCCGCGGCATCCGCAAGGTGTCGATCCCGATCCCCGGCAGCAAGCGGCGGTTGGAGTGCGTGGTGTCGCTGTTGCAGTTCGGCGGCGGTTGCTTCCCGGTCGATCCCGACGTCAACGAGCAGCCCGCGCGCGCGCGGCCGCCACCGGACATCCCGTTCAAGCCGGCGTTGCAGGAAGACAACGGCAGCGCGAAGCCGCCGAAGTAGGCTTGGCTGCGTTCTTGCGCGTCATTCCCGCCTGCGCGGGAATGACGATCCGCCGGCAACGAAAAAGGGGCCTCGCGGCCCCTTTTACAATGCGACGCCCGGTGCCCTCAGTTGGCGCCGTGCAGGTCCTTGAGCTGGCCTGCAACGCCGCCGAAGTATGCGGCGAGGTCGGCGATCTGCTGGTCGCTGAGGTCCTTGGCCTGGACGGCCATCAGGTCGGTGGTGGCGCTGCCGCTGCGGTCGCCCGAACGGTAGGCCTGCAGCGAATGGGCGATGTAGTCGGCGTACTGGCCGCCGAGCTTCGGGTAGGTGTCGATGATTGGTGCGTTGCCATCGACGCCGTGGCAGGACACGCAGCTCGCGCCACCGTCGACGCCCTCGTTGGCCAGCTTGCGGCCGTTGTCCGCGTTACCGGTGGGCAGCCCGGCAGAAGAGGACGTGGCCTGGTGGCCGGCCGTGGCATCGGCGGGATGTTGTTCGCCGCCACCGCAGGCCGACAGGGCGAGCGCGCAGGCAAGCGCGAGCAGGGTCATGGAAGTCTTGGTCATGGCGCGGCTCACTTGATGCTCGACAGGTAGGCGGCGATGTCGGCGAGGTCCTGTTCGGAGAAGCTCTCCGCCTGTGCCTGCATCGTCGGGTGCTTGCGCTTGCCTTCGCGGTATTCCTTCAGCGCGTTGTTGAGGTACGCCGGCGACTGCCCGCCGAGCTTCGGCACGTGGTAGTTCGGGTACGCGTTCTTGTAGCCGACCACGCCATGGCAGCCGCGGCAGGTGTAGGTCAGGCCCTTGCCGCGGGTCGCGTCGCCGGTGACCGCCGCGGGTTCGGGCGTTGCGGGGGCGGCCGCCTCGGCAGCCGGTGCTGCAACCTCGGCGCCGGCGGCGGCATCGGTTGCGGGAGCGGCGGCATCCTGTGCGGTGACGGCAGTGGCGGCGAGCGCGAGGGCGAGGCTGGCGGCGATCGGCAACAGTCGCTTCATGGTGTGCAGTATCCAGGGTCCGGTTTGCAGACGCGTGCCACGGATGCGACACGCAAGCGCGCAAGTATAGCCATTGAATCCATTTCCTGACCTTCCCCGTATGCACGCCGTCATTGGGGATGATTGCGCGGCTTTTGCCGCCCTGAGCATGACCTTCGGCGCATGACGACCGCCGAAGGGCGGGTGATATACTTGACTACAACACCAGATAGGTTATTTCCCATGCGTGACGCAACCCCGGCCATGTCTCCCCGCAGCGGCCGCTTCGGACCGGTCGCCCGCACTGGCTTCCTTGCCCTGGTGATGGCGCTGGCCGCGTGCAAGGGCGGCAAGCCCGACCCGGGCAAGGACGGCGCGGATGCCGCCGACAAGGGCCCGGAAGCGGTGCCGGTGGAGGTGGCCACGGCTGCGCGTCGATCGATCGCCGCCAGTTACATGGGCACCGCGCCGCTGGAGGCGCGTGCTGAATCGCAGGTGGTCGCCAAGACCTCCGGCCTCGCCCTGCGCGTCTTCGTCGATGTCGGCCAGCAGGTCCGCGCCGGCCAGTCGCTGGTGCAGATCGACCGCGACCGCGCCGCGTTGCAGGTTGCCCAGGCCGACGCGCAGGTGCGCAAGCTGGAGGCGAACTACCGCCGCGCCTCGCAGCTGGTCGAGCAGAAGATGGTCAGCGTCAATGATGTCGACCAACTGCGCTACGACCTCGAGAATGCCCGCGCCAGCCTGCGCCTGGCGCGCCTGGAGCAGTCCTACGGCACCGTGACCGCGCCGATCTCGGGCGTGGTCGCCGCACGCAACATCAAGCCCGGCAACCTGGTGCAGATCAACACCCCGATCTTCACCATCGTCGACACTTCGCGGCTGGAAGCCACCCTCAACGCGCCCGAGCGCGAGATCGAGACCCTGAAGGCCGGGCAGACCGTGCAGCTCAGCGTCGATGCGCTGCCGGGCAAGACATTCGAGGGCCGCATCGACCGGGTGGCGCCGGTCGTGGATTCGGGCAGCGGCACCTTCCGGGTGACCTGCACGTTCGAGGGCGGCGGCATGCTGCAGCCGGGCATGTTCGGCCGCATCCGCATCGAATACGACCAGCGCGCGAACGCGCTGGTGATCCCGCGCACGGCGCTGCTGGAGGACGGTAACGCACCCGCGGTGTACACCATCAAGGCCGGCAAGGCCGCGCGCACCGCGCTCAAGCTTGGCTATGTGGATGGCGGGTGGGTCGAGGTCCGCGAAGGCCTGGGCGAGGGCGATGCGGTGGTGATCGCCGGCAAGGCCGCGCTGCGCGAGGGCAGTGCCGTGCAGGTGCTCGGCGCCAAGGCTGCGGCCGCGCCGGCCACGCCGCGGGCGTCCGCGCAATGAATCCGGCGCAACCCGGGCCGGGCGGCGCGCACGATCCGCTGGCCGCGCCTGCCGGCTTCAGCCTGGTCGAATTCGCCACCCGTCGCCGCGTCACCGTCGCGATGATGACGCTGACCCTGGTGCTGTTCGGCCTGATCGCGCTGGGCAGCCTCAAGGTCAACCTGCTGCCCGACCTCAGCTATCCCACGCTGACCGTGCGCACCGACTACACCGGCGCCGCGCCGGCGGAAATCGAGACCCTGATCTCGCAGCCCGCGGAAGAGGCGCTGGGGGTGGTCAAGGGCCTGCGCAAGCTGAAATCGGTCAGCCGTACCGGGCAGTCGGACGTTGTGCTGGAGTTCGCGTGGGGCACCGACATGGACCAGGCCAGCCTGGACGTGCGCGACAAGATGGAAGCGCTGCAGTTCCCGCTGGAAGCCGAGCCGCCGGTGTTGCTGCGCTTCAATCCGTCGACCCAGCCGATCATGCGCCTGGCGCTGTCGCCGAAGGATACGGACACCGGCGCCGTGGAGGAAATCCGCAGGCTGATGGAGTTGCGCCGCTTCGCCGACGACGACCTCAAGCGCAAGCTGGAGCCGGTCGATGGCGTGGCCGCGGTGAAGGTGGGCGGCGGCCTCGAGGACGAAGTGCAGGTCGACATCGACCAGCGCAAGCTGGCGCAGCTGGGGCTGTCGCTGGAAAGCGTGGTGCAGCGCCTGCAGCAGGAGAACATCAACGTCTCCGGTGGGCGCCTGGAGGAGGGCACCCAGCGTTACCTGGTGCGCACCGTCAACCAGTTCGCCACCGTGGAGGAGATCGGCAACATGCTGCTCACCACGCGCGCGGCGGCGGCGGGCAGCGGTGCCTCCGACCAGGCGATGCGGGTGGCGGCGGCCAGCGGCGACGCCAGCGTGATGGCGGCCCTTTCGCAACAGGGCGGCGGCAACAACGCCGTGGCCGGCGGCATGGCCTTGCGGCTGAAGGACGTCGCGGTGGTGCGCCAGGGCTACAAGGAACGCGAGGCGATCATCCGCCTCGACGGCCGCGAGGCGGTGGAACTGGCGATCTACAAGGAAGGCGACGCCAACACCGTGTCCACCGCCGATGCGCTGGAGGCGAAGCTTGCGGCGATCCGCGCGCAACTGCCGCGCGACATCGAACTGACGGTGATCGAGGACCAGTCGCAGTTCATCCGCCATGCGATCAGCGACGTCAAGCTGGACGCGGTGATCGGCGGCGTGCTGTCGATCCTGATCATCTTCCTGTTCCTGCGCGACGGCTGGAGCACGTTCGTGATCTCGCTGTCGTTGCCGGTGTCGATCGTCGCCACCTTCTTCTTCATGGGCCAGCTCGGGCTGAGCCTCAACGTGATGTCGCTGGGCGGGCTGGCGCTGGCCACCGGGCTGGTGGTGGATGATTCGATCGTGGTGCTGGAGTCGATCGCCAAGGCGCGCGAGCGCGGGCTCGGCATCCTCGGGGCGGCGATTACCGGCACCCGCGAGGTCAGCATGGCGGTGGTGGCCTCCACCCTCACCACCATCGCGGTGTTCCTGCCGCTGGTGTTCGTGCAGGGCATCGCCGGCCAGCTGTTCCGCGACCAGGCGCTGACGGTGGCGATCGCCATCGCCGTCTCGCTGGTGGTGGCGATGACCCTGATCCCGATGCTGAGCGCGCTCAAGGGGCGTCCGCCGATGGGATTCCCGGAGGAGCCCGGGCATCCGCGCTGGGTGCCCGGCAAGGCCTGGCAGAAGCCGGCGATGTACGCCGGGCGCGGCCTCGGCGGATTGTTCCGGCACGGCTTCTTCGCCGTGGCCTGGGCGATCACCCGCCTCTGGCGCGGGATCGCGGCGCTCGTCGGCCCGGTCATGCGCAAGGCCAGCGACCTGGCGATGGCGCCGTATGCGCGCGCCGAGCGCACCTACCTGCGGATCCTCCCGAATGCGCTGGCGCGGCCAACCCCGGTGCTGCTGGTCGCCAGCCTGGCGTTCCTGCTGACGATGGCGGCGGTGCCGCTGCTGGGCACCGACCTGATCCCGCAACTGGCGCAGGACCGGTTCGAGATGACCGCCAAGCTGCCGCCCGGCACTCCGCTGGCGCAGACCGACGCGTTGATCCGCGAGGTCCAGGGCAAGCACGCCAAGGACGACGGCGTGCGCGTGCTGTACGGGGTGTCCGGCACCGGCACCCGGCTCGACGCCAGCCCGACCGAGAGCGGCGAGAACATCGGCAAGCTGTCGGTGGTGATGGCGGACAACGACGCCGAAGCGCGGCTCACCGATGCGCTGCGCGCGACCATGCAGGCGAATCCATCGGCGCAAGTCGACTTCAGCCGGCCGGAACTGTTCAGCCTGTCGCCGCCGCTGGAAATCGAGGTGGAGGGCAACGACCTCGAGTCGATCCGCGCCGCCGGCGCCAAGCTGGCCGGGATGCTGCGCGGCAACCCGCACTATGCCGACGTCAAGTCGACCGTGGAGCAGGGCTTCCCGGAGATCCAGATCCGCTTCGACCAGGAACGCGCCGCCGCGCTGGGCCTGACCACCCGCCAGATCGCCGACGTGGTGGTCAACAAGGTGCGCGGCAACGTGGCCACGCGCTACAGCTTCCGCGACCGCAAGATCGACGTGCTGGTGCGCGTGCAGGAGTCCGATCGCGCATCGGTCGAAGACATCCGCCGCCTGATCGTGAACCCCGGCCGCGGCGCGCCGGTGGAACTGGCATCGGTGGCGGAGGTGGTCTCCACCACCGGCCCCAGCGAGATCCACCGCGTCGACCAGCGCCGGGTCGCCATCGTTTCCGCCAACCTGCGCGACGTCGACCTCGGCACCGCGATCAGCGAAGTGGAGTCGATGGTGGGCGCCAACCCGCTGGGTGCCGACATCGACATGCGGATCGGCGGCCAGGGCCAGGAACTGGACGAATCGATCCGCTCGCTGCTGTTCGCGTTCGCGCTGGCGATCTTCCTGGTGTACCTGGTGATGGCCTCGCAGTTCGAATCGCTGCTGCACCCGTTCGTGATCCTGTTCACCATCCCGCTGGCGCTGGTGGGCGCGGTGGCCGCGCTGTTGCTGACCCGCTCGCCGGCCTCGGTGGTGGTGTTCATCGGCCTGATCCTGCTGGTCGGGCTGGTGGTGAAGAACGCGATCATCCTGATCGACAAGGTCAACCAGCTGCGCGAGGCCGGCGTGGCCAAGCGCGCCGCGCTGGTCGAGGGCGCGCGTTCGCGCCTGCGCCCGATCATCATGACCACGATGACCGCGCTGTTCGGCTTCATGCCGCTGGCGCTGGCGTTCGGCGAAGGTTCCGAGGTGCGTTCGCCGATGGCGATCACGGTGATCGGCGGCCTGCTGGTATCGACCCTGCTGACCCTGGTGGTGATCCCGATCGTGTACGACCTGCTGGACCGCAAGCCGGACGAGGCCTATGCCGAACGCGGCCGCAGCGCGCGCAGGGATGCGCAGGCGGTGGCGGAGGTGCTGTCGCACGAACACGATCCGCTCGGCCATGGCGGCGCCGACGACGGCGCGAAGGCGTGAGCGGGCGATGAACATCACCGAGCTGTCGATCCGCCGCCCGGTCACCACGATCATGCTGTTCGTGTCGCTGGTGGTGATCGGCCTGATCGCCGGGTTCCGGCTGCCGCTCGAGTCGCAGCCGGAAGTCTCGCCGCCGTTCTTCTTCGTGCAGTTGCCGTACTCGGGTTCGACACCGGAAGAGGTGGAGCGCAACCTGGTGCGGCCGGTGGAGGAAGCCCTCGCCACCATGCCCGGGATCAAGTCGATGAACGCGAACGCCACTGCCGACGGCGGCGGCGTGTTCGTGCAGTTCAGCGACTGGAGCCGCGACGTGGCGATCGCCGCCTCCGAGGCGCGCGAGCGCATCGACGTGGTCCGCGACGAATTGCCGGACGACTTCCGACGCTATTTCGTGCGCCGCTGGAGCACCGGCGACCAGGAGGCGATCTCGCTGCGCCTGACCAGCGACGACGACCTCACCGCCCGCGGCGACCTGATCGAGCGCAGCCTGAAGCAGCGCCTGGAGCGCCTGCCGGGCGTGGCCCGGGTGGAAGTGGAGGGCGTGCCGACCGAGGAGGTGCTGATCGCGATCGAGCCGGACCGCCTGGGCGCCAACGGGGTCGGGCTGAACGAGCTGGTCGCGCGCCTGCAGGCGTCGAACTTCTCGGTGTCCGCCGGCCAGATCACCGATGGCGGGCGCCGCCTGCAAGTCCAGCCGAAGGGCGAGCTGGTCGACCTGCAGGCGCTGCGCGACCTGCCGATCGCCGCCAACGGCACCCGCCTGTCGGACATCGCCGAGGTGGTGATGCAGCCGCAGCGCATGAACTACGTGCGCCAGATCGACGGCAAGCCTGCGGTCGGGGTCGACATCTACAAGGAGCGCGCCGCCAACCTGGTGGAGCTGTCCTCCGCCGTGCGTCGCGAGGTGCAGGCGCTGCAGCGGGACCCGGCGCTGCGCGGGATCGCGATCGAGGTGACCGACGACCAGGGCAAGGAGGTGACCAGTTCGTTGATCGCGCTTGCCGAGGCGGGCGGGATCGGCCTGCTGCTGTCGATCGCGGTGCTGTTCTTCTTCCTCCGCCACTGGCCCTCCACCCTGATGGTGACCACGGCGATCCCGATCTGCTTCGTGATGACCCTGGGCTTCATGTATTTCGTCGGCATCACCCTCAACATCCTGTCGATGATGGGTTTGCTGCTGGCGGTCGGGATGCTGGTCGACAACGCGGTGGTGGTGGTCGAGAGCATCTACCAGGAGCGCGAGAAATACCCGGACCAGCCACGCCTGGCCTCGGTGATCGGCACCCGCCACGTGGCGATCGCGCTGAGCGCGGGCACCCTGTGCCACTGCATCGTGTTCCTGCCGATGATGTTCGGCGAGACCAACATGATCACCATCTACCTGACCCAGCTGGCGGTCACCATCTCGGTGTCGCTGCTGGCCTCGTGGCTGGTCGCGATCAGCCTGATCCCGATGCTGTCGGCGCGCATGCAGACCCCGCCCGCGGTCAAGTCGGGCCTGATCTCCCGGCTGCAGGAGCGCTACGCGGCGGTGTTGCGCTGGACCCTGGGCCATCGCGGCTGGAGCGTGCTCGGCATCGTCCTGATCAGCCTGCTCAGCATCATCCCGATGAAGATGGTCAAGGGCGA
>Ga0138256_10009797_pt1 | contig 10055 bp, 8 predicted proteins | sample KNB2016incub_MG_FD_105486 | JGI IMG/M metagenome (GOLD analysis project Ga0138256, IMG submission 105486) | Active sludge microbial communities from wastewater in Klosterneuburg, Austria - KNB2014incub_MG | ecosystem: Engineered > WWTP > Activated sludge > Unclassified | place: Austria...
AGGGCGGGGGCGGTGATGTGGCTGGGGCCGCGCCCTTCGATATCGACGATGTACTCGCCGATATCGGTTTCGAGGACATCGATGCCGGCGGCGCGGAGGGCGTGCGTCAGGCCAACTTCCTCACCGACCATGGTCTTGGACTTGGCCACGCGGCGGGCATCGCCGAGGAGCGAACGGATGGTGGCGACTGCTTCGGCCGGGGTGGCGGCGCGGTGGTAGCCGATGCCGCGGCTTTCGAACCGGGCACGGATGGTGGTGTGGAGATCATCGAGGTGTTCGACAGCGTAGGCGCGGGCGGCGGCGGCGCGGGCGCGGGCATCGGCAGGGCCCCGGCCGAGGGTGACGGCGGAATCGGCGACGAGCTTCCGCATGATGGGGGTGACGGTTGCGGATGGGCGCTCTTCGCGGATTTCCCTGGCTGCGCGCTCGCGGTAGGAGCTCATTCGAGAGCCCTCGCCAGGAGTTCGGGGAGCGACCATGCTTCGAGCTGGACGCCCATGCCGGCGGCGCCCGATTGGATATGGGCGAGGCAGGAGAAATCGGCGGAGACGACGACACGGGCGCCTGACAGGGAGATGTCATCGAGCTTTGAAGTGAGCATGGCGACGGAGACTTCGGGCTGTTTGATGGCGAAAGTGCCGCCAAAGCCGCAGCATTCCTCTTCGTGGAGCAGGCGGCGGACTTCGAGGCCGTGGATGCGGGCGAGGAGCGAGAGGACGATGTGGGAAACGCCGAGTTCTCGGCGTGTGTGGCAGGAATCGTGGTAGGCGACCACGCCATCGAGGCGGAGGGCCAGGCTCGTGAGGTTGGGGTGGGCCGCGAGATAGCTGGCGAAATCGACGAACCGCGAGGCGATGCGACCGGCGGCGGTCGAGCGTTCGCCTTCGAAGAGGCCGGGAAGGTAGTTGTGGACCATGCTGGTGCAGGAGCCGGATGTGACGACGACGGCTTCGAAGGGCTGGCCGGCCTTGAGCAGCTGCCGGCCGGCGTCTCTTGCCTCATCGCGGAAGCCGCTGTTGAAGGCGGGCTGGCCACAGCAGCGGCCATCGAGCAGGGTGACAGAATCGCCCAATGCCTGGAGGACATGGATGGCGTTCGCGGCATCGCCGGGGCGAACGGTTGCCATGAAACAGGGATCGAAGAGGGCGATGCTGGCCACGGGGGCATTGTAGGAGGAGCGGATGGTTAGCGTTTAGGCGGGCGGAAGGGTTGCGAGGATCCGGCGGAGAGGACGAGTGGGGAATGCTCCGACGGGCGATTGGGGGGTCCGGCTTCCGGGTGATTTCGCTGATGAAGGCGGGGAAAAACCCTCGAAACGTGAAGAAACCCATGGACACGCGTAACGAATGGGCTCCCGTCCCGTAGTACATCGTGTGCAGCACCCCATCCGACGGGGAGGCACCCCTGCAAGCCCGCTGGTCCGCAGCCCAGCGGGCTTCTTATTGGGCGGCGATCTGGCGGCTAGCGAGGTGGACTCGCGGAGAGCGGGGCGATGGGCTAGCATTCCTCCGCTCAGAAGGAGGGCAACCCGATGAAAGCCGCAGTGTTCCACGCACCCCACCAGCCACTGACGATCGAGGAAGTGACGATCGACAGCCCAATGCCGCGAGAGGTGGTCGTACGCACGGTTGCATCGGGCGTGTGCCATAGCGACCTGCACTTCATCGAGGGGCTCTACCCGATCGCTGTGCCGGCGCTCCTCGGGCACGAGGCGGCGGGGATTGTCGAGGCGGTGGGCGACCAGGTGACCTACGTGAAGCCGGGGGACCACGTGATCTGCTGCCTCTCGGTGTTCTGCGGGCATTGCGAGATGTGCGTGAGCGGGCGGCCAGCGCTCTGCCGGAACCCCGACCTCCGAAGGCGGCCGGGGGAGCCGCCGAAGCTGACCTGGAACGGCACGCCGCTGACGCAGTTCGCGAACCTTGGCGCGTACGCGGAGAAGATGCTGGTGCACGAGAACGCGATCGTGAAGATCCGCGAGGACATGCCGTTTGGCGCGGCGGCGCTGATCGGTTGCGGCGTGACGACGGGCGTTGGCGCGGTGCTGAACACGGCGAAGATTGAGCCGGGATCATCGGTCGTAGTGTTCGGTTGCGGCGGGGTGGGGCTGGCAGCCATCCAGGGCGCCAGGATCGGCGGGGCGCGGATGATCATCGCGGTGGATACGGTGGAATCGAAACTGGCGACGGCGAAGGAGCTGGGGGCGACGCACGTAGTCGATGCCTCGGCGGGCGACCCGGTGAAGGCGATCCGGGAGCTGACGGGCGGCGGCGTGGAGTATTCGTTCGAAGCGATCGGGCTGAAGCGCGCGGCCGAGCAGGCGTTCGAGTGCCTCGCCCCGGGCGGGACGGCGACGGTTATCGGGATGATCCCGGTGGGCCAGAAGATCGAACTCGACGGGCCGGCCTTCCTATCGGAGAAGAAGATCCAGGGGAGCTCGATGGGGTCCAACCGGTTCCGGAAGGACATGCCGCGTTACGTGGACTTCTATATGCAGGGCCGGCTGAAGCTGGATGAGATGATCTCGCGGACGGGCCGGCTGGAAGATGTGAACGAGGCGTTCCGGGCGATGAAGGCGGGCGAGGTTGCCCGGACGGTGCTGCTGTTCGACTGAACCGGAGCGGCGGGCGGGCTCGAACCGCGGGGCAAGTTGGCGTAGCCTAGGCCGCATCTCACGAGCGAGGACCACCATGCCCCTCAGGATCGGTCTCATCGGCGCGGGCGCGAACACGCGCCAGGTGCACATCCCGGGGTTTCGAAAACTGCCGGGCGTGGAAGTTGCGGGAGTAGTGAACCGCAGCCGGGAGAGTTCGCAGCGGGTCGCCGACGAGTTCGGCATCCCGCGGGTGTTCGATTCGGCGGAGGCGCTCTGCGCGGACCGGGAGATTGACGCGGTGTGCATCGGCACCTGGCCGTACATGCACCGCGACTTGAGCATCATGGCCCTCGAGGCGGGCAAGCACGTGCTCTGCGAGGCACGTATGGCGATGGACCTGGGGCAGGCCGAGGACATGGCGGCGGCGGCGAGCGAGCGCCACCCTGGGCTGGTTGCGCAGCTGGTGCCGGCGCCGTTCGACTTCAAGCTCGGGCCGACGATCACGCGGCTCATCAGCGAAGGCGCGCTCGGGACGATCTACGAAGTCAACGTGAACGTGCTGAACGCCTCGGGGCTGGACCCGGCGACGCCGCTTCACTGGCGCCAGCGGGCGGACTACTCGGGCAAGAACGTGATGATGTTCGGCATCTACGTGGAGGTGATCCATCGCTGGCTCGGCGACCACGCCGACATCCAGGCGGCGGGCGACATCGTGATCCCCGAGCGGCAGGACACCGAGACGGGCCGGCCGGGCAAGGTCACGGTGCCGGATATCTGGGTGGCGACCGGGAAACTGGCGAGTGGGGCGCGCATCACGTACCACTTCAGTTCGATGGCGGCATCAGCCGAGGGCAACGGCATCGCGGTCTTCGGTTCGAAGGCGACGCTTCGCTGGAAGATGGGCGACACGGCCGAACTCATCCCGCATGGGCAGGCACCCCGGCCGATCGAGCCGGACGCGGGCACGGACCGGGGCTGGCGGGTGGAGGAGGATTTCGTCGCCTCGGTGACGACGGGCTCGCCGGTGCGGCTGACGAGCTTCGCGGACGGGGTGCGCTACATGCGGGTGATCGACCGGGCGCACGAGAGCTGGCGCGGGGGGCAGAAGCTGGGGGTGTAGGGGGCTCCCCTTACGCCAAACAGCGCAGCGGCTGGTTGCCGTTGTAGATGAGCATTTCGGCGAAGAGCTGGCGGTAGTCGAGCGGGACGCCGAGCGGTTCGCCGCGCAGTTCCGAGTAGGCGCGGTGGAGGTTCGGGACCAGGCGTTCTTTGTCGTGCCAGCCGGCGAACTTCCCGAGGTCGAGCGCTCCGGCCAGCTCGAGCGGGGGCGTGCCCTTTTCGAAGCCGGTGCGGGCGGACTGCTGTACCCAGTGCAGGTAGCTGCGCACCTCGCCGATGACTTCGGGGCCGCAAACTTCGCCGTGGCCGGGGACAATCGTCTCGGCGCCGAGCGCCTCGATGCGGTCGAGCGCGGTCAGCCAGCCGGCAACCGAACCGCCCAGGGCGAAGGGGGTGCCACCATTGAAGATGACATCGCCGGAGAAAAGCAGTTTGCGCTCGGGGATCCAGGCGACGATATCGCTGGTGGTGTGAGCGGGGCCGACGTAGATGAGCTCGACGCGGATATCGTCGTTGTAGACGGAGAGGCGGTCTTCGAAGGTGACGGTCGGGGGCGTGATGGGGCAGTCACCGAAATCGATCATGGGGAAGAGGGCGTAGGAGGCGTGGCCGCCGGCGCTGATTTCGCGGCGGCAGCGTTCGCTGGCGATGATGGCGCTCGCGGGGGAGAACATGAAATTGCCGTGGGTGTGGTCGCCGTGGCTATGGGTGTTGATGAGGGCGGAGACCGGGTGTTGGGTGACCTCGCGGAGGGCGGCGTGGAAGGCGCGGGCGCGCTTCTCGGTGCCGGTGGTGTCGATGACGGTGGCGGAGCGGCTGCCCACGATGGCGCCGGCGTTGTTCAGGAACCAGCTGCCATCCATCTGGATGTAGGCGTAGATGCCGGGAGAGACCTCTTCGACGCGGGGCGGGGGTATCTCGGCGTGGGCGGGGACGGCCTGGCTCGACATGCGGCACCTCGGGCACGGAATGCGGGGAGTGTAGGGCATCGGCGCGGAAGCGGGGGCGGGCCAAAGCTGCGCCACATGACCGGTCTCTCCGGGCCATCGGACCGGTCCGGAAGGGGTGACGCCCCGGGTAGATTGGGTTCATGGAGGAAATCATGACGAGTGAACCGCGTGAGCTGTTGCGGCGCCTGGCCGGCTGGGAAGCTCCCGAAGGGACGGGCGTTCTGAGCGTGTACCTGGACGTGCGGCCGACGGCTGCGGGGAGCGGCGATCGGCCGGAGCAGCGGCCCGGCGTTACGATCTTGAAGGACCGGCTGCACCGGATAGAAAAGTCGTTGCTGCCGCGCGGGGCGGGACTCGATTCGCTGCGGGCGGATATTCCGCGGATCGAGCAGGAGCTGGCGAACGGGGTGCAGGGGGCGGCGGGGCTGGCGGTCTTCGCCTGTTCGGCGGGGGGATTGTTCGAGGTGGTGCATTCGGGGACGCCGTTCACGAGCCGGGTTATCTACGGGCAGCGGCCGGCGCTGTTCCAGCTGGCGCGGGTGGTGGATGAGTACGAAACGGCGATCGTGGCGGTGGCGGATACGAACACGCTGCGGCTTTTCACAGTGCACCTGGGAGCGATGGAAGAGCTGCGGGGGACGGGCCAGGACACCGAGCACATCCAGAAGCGGGCGGCTGGCGGCTGGAGCCAGGCGAACTTCCAGAGGCATGTCGAGAAGCACCGGGAGGACTTTGCGAAGGAGGCGGCGCAGGCGATTGCGCGGCTGATGAATGCGGAGAAGGCAACCCGGCTGGTGCTCGCGGGCGACGAGGTGGCAATCCCGCTGCTGAGAGCCGCGCTGCCACGCGAGGTGACGGAGCGGCTGGCGGGAGACGCCCTGCGAATCCATATCCGGGCGAGCCGCGAAGAGGTGGCGGCAGAGGCGGCCGCAGTGTTGGCCGCAGCGGAGGCGCGTTCTTCGGCGGCGATAGCGGATGCGTTGATGGAAGAGGTGCTTTCGGACGACCTGGGGGTTGCCGGAATCGCTGATAGCCGGGAGGCGTTGAAGGCTGGCCAGGGTGACGTGCTGGTGATCGAGGAGCACTTCCAGCCGATCGATGTGCGCAACGAGCTCACGGGCCTGGCGATCCAGACCGGGGCGCGGGTGGAGATAGTCCCGGGCCACGAAGGGCTTGCCGGGCTCGGCGGAGTTGGGGTGTTGCTGCGCTACCGGGCCTGGCAGTAACTTCGCGGCCCCCCGGCCGGGGATGCGCGCTGAGACGAACGCGCTCAGTATGTGGCTGTGCGAGCCTTCCTGGTCATCCTGGGCGCGCTGGTGGCATTGCTCGGCGCGGGCTGCGCGGCGAGCGGCTTCGGCACGTACCGCGCGGTTGATGCGGACGGCTACATCAGCAGCGATGCGGGGCACGTGGAGACGGCGACCGGGGCATTCGTGGTGCGGACATCGGAGGTGGAGGACCGGAGCGATGATGATGGCTTCCGCGAGGGGCGGGTGCGCATCCGGGTGGGGGCCGAACGGGAAGATGGCGGCGCGGTGTTCATCGGGATCGGGCGGTCGGACGAGGTGGATGAGTTTCTGCGGGGCACGTCATTCGAGCTGATCGAGGCGGTGGAGTTCAATCCGTTGCGGCTGGAGGGCCTTATTCGCCCGGGAACGGGGATGAGCGTGAGCCCGGTTGGGCGATCGACCTGGGTCTCGAGCACGGCGGGGACGGGGCGGCAAGAGCTCGACTGGCCGGTGGCGCGGGGCGAGCACACGCTGGTGGTGATGAACGCAGAGGGCTCGCCGGGGGTGGCACTGCAAGCGGATATGGGCGTGAAGTTCCCCTACCTGCGGGGATTCGGGATCGGGCTGATGGTGTTTGGCGTGGTACTGCTGATCGCGGGAGCGTGCCTGGTGATCCTGCCCTTGCGCCATCGGGGGGAATAGGGCGGAACGGGAATGGCCGGCTATTGTTAACATGTTCACCCATTCGGACGGGTAATTGGGCTACGATGCACTCGGCGTGGATGTCATCGACTTCACATCGCAGGCGAAAGCCCCCGGCCCGGCGCGGGGTGGGAGCGGGCTGGTCGCGCCCATTGTGCTCGCGGCGCTGGCGCTGGGGACAGGGAGCGGGCTGGGCCTGGCGTTTCGGAGCAGCGGCCCGAGCCATGCACAGGCGATTGTCGCGGTAGTCCCTGAAGGGACGCCGGAGGTGCTGGTCTTCACGGTAGCGCCAGTGGAACGCACGGTGGCGCCATCAACCGCCCCGGACCCGACAGTAGCCGGGGCGCCGGCGGGAGGCGGGGCAGGGGGTGAGGCCCCCGCGGCGGAAGCACCAAGCGCGCCGGCGACGGCCCCGGTTGCCACACCGGTTGCCACTCCAGCTTCCAGCCCGGCAGGCATCTTCGCGGGGGTGCGGGTCTGGTCCAACGGCGATTCGACTTCGTACTACATGTCGGCGGCCTTGTTGGGGATGGTGATGAGGGGCGGCGGGACGGCCGCCACGGCGCCTTCGTACGTGGTTTCTTCAGGGTTGCTAAATCCGGGACTGTACGACTGGCCGGCGAACCTGGCGGCGGAGATGGCTCTGTATGCGCCAGATATCGTGGTGTTCATGGTGGGCGCGAACGATGCGAACGGGGCAGCGGCAAACCCGGAAGGATACCGCGCGCTGGTTGGCGCCACGATGGACCAGTTGCGCGCGCCGGGCCGGACGGTGGCGTGGGTGGGCCAGCCGCCGATGGGGCGGGAGGACCTGGCGGTTTCGATCCCGGTGGTGAACCGAATCTTCCGGGAGGAAGCGGCGAAGCGGCCGTGGGTGACGTTTGTGGACACGTACCCGGTGCTTTCCGATGCGGCCGGCGGCTATGCGGGATCGCTGCCGGGACCGGGAGGTGAGGCGGTGCGGATGCGGGCGGACGACGGGGTGCACCTTACGCCGGCGGCGGGCGAACGGCTGGCCCTGGCGGTGTTTTCGGCGCTGTTCCCGGGCGTGGCCATCCCGTAGCGGACGGCGCCGGGCCGAAGCGGATTAGTGGATAAGGTCGTGGTCGGGTTTGCAAGTCCACGCCGACCAGGGGGCCTGGCCACTGGCGATATCGGACTGGTAGGCGGCGAGGGCTGCCCGCATGTTGGTGACGGGATCCGACCAGAGGCCGAAATCGGCGCCAATAGCTTCGAACCAGTAGGGGATGAGCTGCATAAGGCCGTAGGTGACGCCGTAGCCGATGGCATCGGGGCGGTTTCGGCTTTCGCACCAGGCCACGCTGGCGGCGGCATCGACAAGATTGGCTGGCCAGCCGGCGGCGGCGGCGGCGGCGGCGACCTGCGCAGGGGTGAGCGGGCCCGCCGGAGCGGGTGTTGGGCTCGGCCCGGGCGGCGGCGCGGGGGTGGGGGAAGGAGGAGGCTCGGGTGTGGGTGGGGCGGGGGGCGGGGCAATCGGGGTGGCGGGCGAGGCGCCCATGGCGCCTGCATCGGGCGGCGGGGCGGCGGCGGCCACCGGCTCGGGTGTTGGCGACGCAGGGGGGGCATCGCCCGCGGGGGAGGCCGTTAGCGCGGCCGCGGGCGAAACGACGACGACGACTGTGCCACCCTGGGGTGCGCGGGCGTATGTGGTGGCGACCGAAGGGGGGAGCTCGCCCGCGCTTGCGGCGGTGGAGAGCATGGAGAAGGGGTTGAGCTGGGGCGCGGAGACGGAATCCGTTCCACCGGCGGCAAGGTGGGCGACGAGGAAGAACGAGACGGTGAGCATCGCGACTTCTGCCGGGCGGACGAGCCAATGCTGGGCAGCGGAGGCGTGCGCGGGGGAGCCGCTGTCACGGGGGGCATGTGCCGGTTCGGCCGGGCGCTGGGGCACGCGAAAGAGCCGACCGAAGGTGAGGACCACAGCGACGCTGTAATCGACCCAGCCTGCCAGCCAGTTTGTGACGCGCACAGTGCCCTTTCGGGCCCGGGCCGTCACGCGGCGGTCTCCGCGCGTGAGGTATTCCTCATAAGCAATTGGGCCTTCCCGGCCAGGAAGCGCAAGCCGACAGAAAGCCGGCGGCCAGGGAAAGCCGGTCACCCCGCCAAAGAGTGGCCGTTAGGGTCGCACAGGGAGGTGTTTAGGGCAATGACCAGAAACCCGGCGAGCAGGGTCTGTTTTACCCCCGAAAAGGCGAGGTGGAAGCGTGTGGCGGAGAGGCTGCCCGAGGTCCCGTGCAGGGGCTAAGATGGTGGCTCACCCCCTGGACAGGACCTTGCATGCAACTGACCGACACCCTGACGAACAGCCGGCGAGAGGTGACCCCGGCGCTTGCCACCGATGGTGTGGTTCGCATGTACGTGTGCGGCGTGACGCCCTATGCCGAATCGCACGTAGGGCATGCGCTGCACGCGATCGTGTTCGATGTGCTGCGGCGCTACCTGGACTGGCGGGGAATCGCGGTCCGGCACGTGCAGAACTTCACGGACATTGATGACAAGCTTATCGAACGGGCGCAGCGCCTGGGCGTTCCCGTGAGCGAGCTGGCGGAGCAGAATATCGCGGACTACCTGGCGCAGTTGAAGACGATGAATGTGGAGCCGGCGCACGTCTATCCGCGGGTGACGGAGACGGTGCCGCAAATCGTGCGGTTCATCGAGGGTCTCATCGCGAAGGGGTGTGCGTATGCCTCGGGCGGAGACGTGTACTACCGGGTGCGGAACTTCGCGCGGTATGGTGACCTTTCGAAGCGGGACATTGACGACCTGCTGGCGGGGGCGCGAATCGACCCGACGGAGCTGAAGGACGACCCGCTGGATTTCGCGCTCTGGAAGGGGGCGAAGCCGGGGGAACCGAGCTGGGAAAGCCCATGGGGACCGGGCCGGCCGGGCTGGCACATCGAATGCTCGGCAATGGCGCTCGAGAACCTGGGCGAGCAGATCGACATCCACGGGGGCGGGGCCGACCTGATCTTCCCGCACCACACGAACGAGATTGCGCAGACCGAGGCGTACACGGGGCGGCCGCCCTTTGCCCGGATCTGGATGCACAATGCGCTGCTCCAGCTCGGTGGCGAAAAGATGTCGAAGTCGATAGGGAACCTGGTGACGATCAAGGAGGCGCTGGAGCAGTTTGGGGCGGATGCGCTGCGCCTGTTCGTGATCACGAGCCACTACCGGAGCCCGGCGAGCTATTCGGAGGAGGCGCTGGAGGCGGCGAAGGCAGGGGCGGAACGGCTGCGGAATGCCGCGTTTGTGGCTGGTGGGACGGGCAGTGCGACGATCGAGCCCGGTGCATTCCGTGAGCGGTTCACCGAAGCGATGGATGACGACCTGAACACGCCGCGGGCGCTGGCGACGCTGTTCGACCTGGCGCGGGAGATAAACCGGGGGGCGGCAGCGGGCCAGGATATCGCGGAGGGCCAGCGGGTCTTCCGGGAG
>Ga0138256_10009802_pt1 | contig 10053 bp, 5 predicted proteins | sample KNB2016incub_MG_FD_105486 | JGI IMG/M metagenome (GOLD analysis project Ga0138256, IMG submission 105486) | Active sludge microbial communities from wastewater in Klosterneuburg, Austria - KNB2014incub_MG | ecosystem: Engineered > WWTP > Activated sludge > Unclassified | place: Austria...
ACCAAGCATATCGGCAAAATCCTGAGGCAAGTCATATTGACGACCATCTTCCCATCTCAGAATGCCTTCCATACCTGGAATCCGAGTAAGCACCTTAACGAACTTGGCCTCCTTTGCCGGAGGCAAAAGGGGTAAGGACGCCGGTAAATTGATCAAGCCAAATAAAATCATCCAACCTGGTAAGATGTAGCGAATCATTCTCCATTTATCTTGTGTCTTGTTTTCTAAGTATACAGCGCCTGCAGCGATCAAAACCGGGTATGCTCCAATAGAATAATAGCTTTTGGCGCTAAATGCCAATAAGATCAGAATCACCATCAGATACATCCATCCAAATATCCGCCAGGGAGCAGTTTCTTTGCAGATCAAGAGAACATATAGCCCAGCGATCCAAATTGGCAAAGCCGGAAGAAAAAACAATAGCTGATCGATGGCAAAACCTGATAGGGAAACATGTGAAAATTGGGTTGCCGACAACTTGCTCATATGCTCAAAAACTGGAAATGAATGCGTGTATTGCCAGTAAATATTGGGCGATAGGATCAATAGGGTCGATCCGATAGCATAATAAAGCTGACGCCTTGAAAAGATCTTACGATAACTGGTCAGCAACAATCCCGAAAGCATAGAAAATAAAAAAATCAATACCGTGTATTTATTTAATAGTCCTAATCCAGCTGTAAAACCAAAGTATAACAACCAGGATGTATCATTTGTATTGATATATTTAATAAAGATCCAACACAGCAGGGTCCAATAAAAAACATCAAACACCACCGGCATAAACAGCATGCTTGGTCTTAAAAAGGCACCGGCGGTTATGCCTGCCATACCAATTAAGGTCATGGACCAATTTCCTGTAAAAGGGGCCTTTGTAGTGGGCCATATCTCTTTGGCTATTAGTCCCGTCATCAATACTGTTATCGAACCAAATAAGGTAGCGATCAGCCGGATAGCACCTACAGATCCTCCCAAAACAGAATCTCCAAACCATGCCCAAAACCCGATAGCAGGTGGTACTGAAGCATAACCCCATGCAAGATGTCGTCCAAGGGCAAGATATAATAACTCGTCTCTATGAAAGGACCATTGAGCATTGAGTATCACATGGAGTGATATTTTTAAAAAGACAAATGCCGAAAGAATGTAAACCCAAGTTTTTTTGCTCCTGGCAGGATTGTCTTGAGTATTCATCCGGGTATAAAATTTTATCAGCGATTAAACCACCATAAAAGTACTATGCCGACGATTACTCTATAATACCCAAAGACTTTAAATCCGGATCTTTGAAGGTAGGTTATCAATAATCGGATCGCCAGGATAGCAACCAGAAAAGCTACGATATTGCCTATTACAAAGGCTATGATATTTTCTGAGGATCTAAGGATAAGATCATAACCTTTCATTTGTATCCCGTCGATCATCCAATGTTTTAAAAACAGCGAGTATAAGGTGGCAGCGGCCATGGTTGGAACTGCCAAAAAAAACGAGAATTCTGCGGCAGTATCACGATCCAATTTCTGTTGCATTCCTCCTATAATGGAGGCTGCACTCCGACTTACTCCAGGTATCATAGCTATTGTCTGCCAAAATCCGATCACTAAAGAATTTTTATTGGAGATGCCTGGTTCATCATGAATTGTTGGGTTTTTGAAAACTTTGTCGATGAAAAGCAGGACGATTCCGCCTAAGATCATTGTGATCGCTACGACTCTGGGGCTTTCGAGCAATTCATCGATTTTATCTGAAAACAAAAAACCCAATACCAGCGCAGGCATCACACCGATGATTAGTTTAAAATAAAATGATATGTTCTTAAATCCTTTGAGTATAGGCTCTAGAAACTTTTTACGATATAGTACTACCACTGCCAGGATAGCCCCTAGCTGAATGGAAACCTCAAATAATTTGGTAAATTCCCCTGTCTGTATACCCATAATAGAGCTTGTAATGATCATATGTCCGGTGGAAGATATGGGCAAAAACTCGGTAATGCCTTCCACGATGGCGATAATTATAGCTTGTAATATATCCATGGGTACAAAAGAATGAAAAAAAATCTATAAGAATTAAAATTATGTTTGGAAAGTAAAAACGGGATTGATGAAGTATATCCTATATCTAATTGCCATGACTACTGTCTGTTGAGTCTATGACCAGATTATGCCAATCTAACAATGCTCTTAAACTATCATCTGCGATGCCATGTTTGTTCCAATAATCTATCATTAATTGTTTTTTCTTGACTGCGGTGGTGGTCAATACCCTTGCCTGGTCACCAAAACCCTCTTTGTATTCTTCGCTCCACTTGATGATTTGATATGGGAAGGTTGATTCATATTCGATGTACAAAGACCTTTGCAGTTCCGGATATTCTAATTGATATACTTTATTGCCATTGTCTATGGATAAAAGCCTGGTTTTGGCTCGATAAGGTTGGAGTGCTTTATGCGATAACCTGGAATAGACCAGTCCAGGGATGACCATGATGCTGTCCGATTGAATCAATGCATCCGGATTGAGGCGGATAAGACTCCAAATAGCATCCTCAGTCATATGCCGGTTGAGATGCATATCTTTTTCACCATCTGATTCAAAATAGGAGTGCAATTGGTATCGATAATGGTCATTATTGAGGTTAAGCTGAGCATATACTTGTCCACACCACTCTGTAACTGAAGCAGCGATCTTGATAGCTTGCCAGGGTGCTACTCCCCCAGCGGCCACAAAACTGGACAACATAATATTATAGGGGTATAGGCCTGTATCGAAGCGCTTAGTCATGTTCATCTTTAATACAGGCACCTTATTTTCAGGCAGGATGGAGGTATTGTCCAGTTTAACTTGTTTGGATTTAGAAAATTCTTCCGTCACGAAGATTAGGATTGCTTCTCCCTGTCGCATCTCACCATATCTTGCCTGGTTCAGATCATAGGCTGTAATCTCAGCTTTATTTTGATACCAGTACTCATCAAAGCCGGCTGATTTGGCGACTACCGGACCTTTAAGCGCAGCAGGCTGGCAGCTCAACATGGTCAGGCATATCCATAGACTGAAAGTTTTGTATGTCATAACTAAGGCTTTTCATAAAATTACTAATTATCGTTGAGACATCTACCTGCTTCCAGATGTGAGCAACCTGGCTTAAAACAAAGTTGATTTTTTACCAAGATGACTCAAGATTTTAACTTGCTGGATACTTGTTCTACTTGCCTCCAAATCCGCAATAGATTTTTTGAACAGATTTTAGCTATATCTTCTTCAGAATAGCCTCTCAACAGGAGCTCATGTACTATGTTTGGATAATCGGCTACATCCTTTAGCCCTACCGGCAATGAGTCACCTACGCCATCAAAATCAGATCCTAAGCCAACATGATCTATCCCTGCTAGTTTGACTACATGATCGATGTGATCCACCACTTTTTTAACATCCGAATACAATGCAGGATGGGTCCTGGCATACTCTCGGGAGATAGCATGTGCTGCTGAGTCTTTTGGTTCAAGGCCTTGTTCTTTTAATATTGTATTCAATTCATTACGAGCGAAATCATTTTTCTTTTGAATCGACCCATCGAGAAAATCAGATCCAAAATTGATCATAATCACTCCGCCATTTTCTTTTAATGCGGCGATCATATCATCCCCCATATTCCTTTCAAATCCAGGTGTGAAGGACCTGCATGATGAATGAGAAGCGATCACTGGTGCCTGGCTGATCCGTACGACCTGCCAAAAAGTGCTGTCGGTAACATGAGAGATATCTACCATCACCCCCTGTCTATTCATTTCAAGCACTACCTTTTGACCGAAAGGACTGAGGCCATTCCACGTTCTGGATTTGGCATAAGCTGCATCACAGATTTGATTGTCTTCTGAGTGAGTCAACGTGATATATCGAATCCCTTTGGAATGGAAAAAAGCAATATTCGCGAGGTCATCTTCGATTGGAGCGCCGTTTTCCATACCCATAGGAAGGGAAATCAATCCTCGGGTAAAATTGGATTCTACCTGATCTACCGTAAGGCCAGGGGCAAACTTGTCAGGATGCGCCTCGATGATGCTTTCTACCATAGAGATTAAAGATTCTGCATAGGTTTTTGCACCACCTTTTTGATAAGATGCAGGAATATAGATGGACATAAAGGGACATGACAAACCGCCTATTTTTGATCTCACATAGTCAAAATCTCCTTCTTTACTTTCAACGGGAATGCCTACAAACTCTTTGGTAGGTCTGAAGTTTTTAATGCTCAATCGATAAGGAAGATCTACATGACCATCTACGATGATGTATTTATGAGCCAACTTGATGGCGAATTCTTTCAATTCTTCGGGATCAGTAGGAATCGCTGCAGTCTTTGGAGGAATGGGAGGTATAATAGGTTTCTCCGGATGTGCTACCCGCATAGTTTGGCAGGCTAACATGAGGAACAAGGCAAAAACATACTTCAAAAACTTCATACTAGTTGATTTAAAATCTACATTTATACTGAATGGTTCGTGCGAGCCATTAGCAGTAAGTAAGAAAATGTTCTGGAAGTATATAATTTATCTTCGGTTCAGCAGGTAAAACCAGATTTGCTAAACATCTTAGCTGTTATTTATTGTCATCAATAACAGCTACCAGGCAGTTTATTTTTTCCAAGGTAAACTATTCACCTTTCTGGCTGCTTTATATCCAATAGCCAATCCTTCATCTGCATCCATACGATAATGCACGCCTAAATAAATCCTTGAAATAGCATTTTCAATGGCCATTTCATCAAAAGAATTAAACGTGCGTGGTATACCATTAAATTCAGTACGAAGTTCGTGGCTTTTATCTGTCATACCGTATTCAGTGCCGTAAAAAGTGTTGAGTATACCCGCTGCTGCTGCACCAAAACCTGAATGGCCCGATGGATATGCAGGAAATGAGGGGGTGATACCTTTGTAACCATTGACAGTGTTATTCAAAGTAGGAGTCCATGCAGGATCGATAATACGATTGATAAAACTCACTGGCCTTTCAATATTATAAGTGTATTTGGTATTCCATACAGATATTCCTGCATCAGTCAAAGCCATACCTAATTTGGCATATAAGAAAACCACTGTCTCAAGGCTGGATTTATGATCTTCGATCACCTGGTTGGCAATAGAAATCCATCTGCCCGATGGTTCGAAAGTGAGCTCATAAATATCATCACTCCAAAACTCACCGATCCATTGTCTATTGTAGACGACTGGACTGGTCATGCCATAGACTTCCATGGCTTGCAAATAAAAGGGAGATCTGACATCTTCACTAAATTCTCCAACCCAATATTGATATGGTCGACCTAATAGCTCATCTTGTTTCAATGCAAAGGGTCTTACTTTGCCCCAATAAGGAAATAAGGCAGGAGAGTAATCTGGCCCGGTGGGTTGCCATTTGCCAGGTCCTTTGGGCGGAACGTAATCCAGAGGAGTAGGATTTTTAAAACCATTGTGACCAATTTGATCGGTCTCTGACCAAGTGTAAAATGCATCAGCGACTGCAATACCTCTTGAAGTGGATCTGTCTATCACTTCTTTAGGGATTTTCAAACCATAGATGCTATTAAAACGAAGGTTGATGGCGTCTATCCTGTCAATATAGATTTGAGTGATATTTGGATAAAATTTTTTGAACAAGTGATAATAAACAGAATTGAGCACCGTAGGCCAATGATATTCTTTGCCCACTTCAATAGAGGGAACTAAAAGGTCAGGATACAATTTGGATAAAGAGTTATAGTCTGGCATGCCCGGCACTACAGCTTCGTAACCGGCCAAGCCTACATATCCCAATAATCTGGCAGCAGCCGGTGGACGATACCCAGGTGAAAATCGATCTATTTCTAAAAATAATTTATACCACTGTAAACTTACATCTGCGTCGTAACTTTTAACCTGAGCAATCTTACCAGGATCTGTTGGATCATCTACCTGGCCGCTTTTGCAAGATGACACAAATATCGATAAGCAGAATATATAGAAAAAAAGATATGTAATTTTTTTTGGCATAGGATATAAAGGTTCTTTGTACGTTTTCTAGGTTAGCTTCTGTAAATCACCAGATTAGCATGGGCAAATCTAAAAAAACCAAACGAAATTTACACAATTTTAACTCATCAAAATATAATTATTTTTTCAAGCAACTGGTTTGGCCGGATTCTCGTTTTGATTCTGATTGATCATGAAGCTCCAATTAGTGTCAGGAAATACAAAAAGTATCATCAGAAACCATATTATCAGACATTCCTGAGGCATATTTTGCGAACAAATTGGAAACCAAAAAAATAAAGCAACCAGCATTCCAATAAAGATTTTGCTTAATTTATTCAAAAGGGATTGACTGAATAGTCTTTTTCTAAAAGGGTAAAGTAATAATATTGGGTTTGCCCAAATCAAATGTAAGTTGAATTCGGTGGTTTGATGATCAGCGACAAACCAGAGAAAACTAATGATCAATCCTGCTAATCCAGCCAATACCATGAAAGCTGTTTTTAAAAAAGTATAAATAAAGAGTTTTTTGCCGAAAATATATAATAATGCGCTGATAATGAGCATGATAGATAGAGCATTAAAGGGGGTAAACCAGTTCGTAGTTTGTAGTTTGCTTTTTTGTGCAAAAAGCTCTCTGGATGCCGTGTTAGTGGGCCGGCCTTCGACCTTGGTTTCATCATAGACATACATCATCTCCAGTGGTAAAAACATAGCCTTGCGTGCATCGGTGAGTTCATCAGCAGGTAGTCCCAATATCAGATCGATCCCGAATCTGCTCCAGGGTTGGTTAGTGAGATATTTGTGAAGGTAGTCCCTAAAGGTTAAGTTATCGTTTTTGATAGGATATATGATCTTTTGATCAAAGATTTGTTCTACTTTGTCTCTGACACGGGTAGAACAATTGTCCCAAAAAAAATCGTACTTATATCTTCTGTTGGCTGGCAGTGCATTGATCTGGAGATCCCGGTATAATGAGACTTTTTGATTATTACTCAAGCCAAAGACTTGCTCATATACTGCTCTATCTTCCATTTGATATTCATACATAAACTCATCATAGGTGGTGACGGTGAGATAATAATTGAGTTTACCCTGCATGAACTTGAGATAAAAATTTTTTTCACGGAAATTAAAAGTGCCATAGTTAAATACATAATCCGTGCTTGCCACAAAATCACGAACCCGTATAGCACTGTGGCCAAAAGTACTGTACAATTCTGTCCCCGGGCTGCAGGACAAAAGACTTATCGCCAGGCTATCCTGCGCATGTAGTTGGAAGAAGGATACTACATAAATTATGAACCCCAAAGTCCATTTTTTATGAAATAGCATTTTCAAATATTTCATAATAATCAAGCAATATCCAGTTTTTTATTTTTCTAAACCAAAAAGGCTACAATCGATAAATACAATAACAACCTACCTGATATCAAAACTATGGTTTGACTTGTTTTTTGATCGAGATTGGATCTATCGCTTTGGACTTAATCAGGGTATTTAAGCGGGGTACTTCCTTATTGAGCACTTCCTGCCATTTAAAAATTTCATCATTGATTTGGGAGGAGATCTCTGTTTGTACTTTTAGTGTAGATTGGGTAGGAGGGAAGTCACCCCGATTGGCAATAGAATTGAGATAAGCAAGTTTGTTGTTAAGCCTGATAGGGAAATTAAGTGGATCCTGACCACTTCGGTTTTTGGTCTGGTAGAGCGACTCTTCGATCTTAGTCATGGAAGAGTCAATCGCCTTAGACTGATCAAGAACATCTTTCATAGTCGGATCGTCTTTAATTTTTTCCATATAAGTATTTAATTGGGCTCTGAGTGCTCTGATGTCTTTGATTACCTGGTGAGTTTCAGTCAGTTTTTGATTGTTTTGATTGATGAATTCGACTTGCCTTGCAATGTCTTGCTCAGAATTGGCAGTTTTAGGTGACTTGATAATATTAAAGTCTTGCTTCAGATTTTGATTTTTAGTATTTAAGGCCACAGCATATTTGCCGGGTGCTGCCATGGGACCTGTGAGGGAGCCTGCCCACATGATGAGGCCATCGAAGCCTTTTGCATTGGGATATCGAAGATTCCAGGCAAAAGTATTGGCTCCTTTTTTGGGCTCTATTTTTTCTTCATCTTCTTTGGGAAAGTTGGAAAATGTTTTGATCAGCTTTCCGCTTTCTTCAAAAAACGACAGCGTTACAGTGTCTGTTTTGTTTGGAGCGTCTGGTAAAAAATAATTGACAATCACACCACCAGGATGATTTTTACCTACCGTCAACGAATTAGATCTCCTGAATCCACCACTTGAGCCACCCATTCGGTAGGCATCCATAGGTTTGAATAAGTAGGAATTGGTATTAGGGATAGAATTGTTCAATTGATAAAGTGGAGTAAGATCATCGATGATCCAGAGTGCACGCCCCTGCGTAGCAGCTATTAGATTTTTGTTTTTAATGGTCAGGTCATTGATCGGTACGATAGGCAGATTTAATTGAAAAGATTGCCAGGACCCACCATCATCAAAAGAGATATACATACCCGTTTCAGTACCAGCATACAATAAACCTTTGCGGTTCGGATCACATCGTATCACCCGCGTAAAATGTTCAGATTTGATACCGTTAGTAATTTTTTTCCATGACTTTCCATAATCCTCTGTTTTGTACAAGTAGGGAGTGAAGTCACCTTGTTTATAACCAGTAGCTGCAAAATAGCATCCGCCATCATTATAAGGATCAGGTTCCAGACTGTTGATCATCGTCCATTGAGGCATATCAGGAGGGGTGACATTGGTCCAGGTTTTGCCCCCATCCCTGGTTAATTGCAGTAGTCCATCATCTGAGCCTGTCCAGATAAGGTCTTTTACACGTGGTGACTCTGCCGCTGCAAATATGGTGCAGTAATATTCTACACTGGTATTATCCTTGGTGATTGGACCGCCGGAGGGGCCCATCTTACTGGCTACGTTCCTGGTCAAATCCGGGCTGATGAGTTCCCAGGATTGTCCTTCATCATAGGTGACATGGAGGTGATTAGAGGCAGCATACATTTTTTTCGGATTGTGCGGAGAAAAGAATATGGGATAATTCCATTGGAAACGGTATGATGCGCCCTCAGCCCCATGCCCCATTGGATTATCAGGATGTACATCGACTGATCGCTCGATTTTTTTACTGTGATCCACTCTTTCCAGCAAACCATCATAACTTCCTCCGTACACAATATCATTGTTTAATGGATCTACTGCTATATGACCACTTTCGCCACCAGCCGTAGGTTCCCAATCATCTTCCGTAATTGCAAACCCTTCTGTACGATGATAAATCCGCAGTGTGCTGTTGTCTTGTTGGGCTACCAGTATTCTATAGGGAAAAGCATTGTCTGTAGTCACTCGGTAAAATTGTGCGGTAGGTTGATTTTCGTAAGTAGACCAGGATTCACCACCATCATTGCTCACTTGAGCTCCTCCGTCATCAGCGATGATCATTCTTTGATTGTTTTCCGGTGCTATCCAGAGGTCGTGGTGATCTCCATGGTTAGAATTTGCACTGGTAAAAGTCTTGCCACCATCTTTTGATTTGTGATAGGATACATTCATGACATATACGATATCCTGATCTACTGGGTCAGCGTAGATCCTGCTATAATACCAGGCTCTTTGTCTGAGGTTGCGATCTTTACTCTGAGCATCCCAGGTTTTGCCCCCATCATCAGAGGAAAATACGCCTCCGTTTTCGTTTTCTATGATCGCATAAACGCGATCAGAATTGACAGGGGATACGCTGACTCCACTGATACCCCAGGTCCCTTTCGGCAATCCTTGATTGGCGGAAATATTGGTCCAGGTTTCGCCACTGTCGGTAGATTTCCACAGTGCGGAGCCGGGTCCACCCGATTCCAAACTATATGGTGTGCGGCGAATGCTCCATGAACTGGCATACATGATCCGTGGATTATTGGGATCCAGGCAAAGGTCCACTACTCCTGCTGTGTCATTTATATAAAGCACTTTCTTCCAGGATTTTCCTCCATCCATACTTTTAAATAC
>Ga0138256_10009803_pt1 | contig 10052 bp, 6 predicted proteins | sample KNB2016incub_MG_FD_105486 | JGI IMG/M metagenome (GOLD analysis project Ga0138256, IMG submission 105486) | Active sludge microbial communities from wastewater in Klosterneuburg, Austria - KNB2014incub_MG | ecosystem: Engineered > WWTP > Activated sludge > Unclassified | place: Austria...
AGATGATAACCGTATCGGCATACACGGCTGGAGCTTCGGCGGCTCAATGACCTCGTACGCACTGACGCACAGTAAATCGTTCAAGATCGGCATTGCGGGCGGCACCGTGACGGATTGGCGGCTCTACGATTCGATCTACACTGAGCGGTACATGATGATGCCGCAAAACAACCGCGAAGGCTACGACAGAAACTCGATCACAAAAGCCGCCAAAGACCTGCACGGCCGCCTGTTGCTCATCCACGGCATGATGGACGACAACGTCCATATGCAAAACACGACACAATTCGCCTACGCTCTACAGGAAGCCGGCAAGCAATTCGACCTGATGCTCTACCCAACCCAACGCCACGGCGTCACCAATCCGACACAGGTCAGGCATATGTACGGGATGATGACGGATTTTATTTTGAAGAATTTGTAAACTGGCCGCCGAAATGTGTCGACGAGCATCGACACATTTTCAATATATTTCAATATATGTCGATAAAATCAAAAAACATCGACATATTGTTTGACACGTCAACGCCATCGACATATGTGCCGATTCTACCTTCCCCGCTCGTCATCTACAGCAATTTCGGGGTTGGCGGCGACGAATTCCTCGCGGGGTATTGTGTCTATTTCGGACCTCAGGGGTTTTGAGCCGACGTTTGCCTTAAAATGGCCGTTCTCATCGTAAAGTCGCCGGTACTGGGCGGAATTGCGGATGATGCCTTGCACATAGCCCTTTGTTTCCTTAAATGGAATTGCCTCGACAAATTCGTCCATCTCGGCGGGCAGTGATGCCCGCCATGGCCCGACGCGGCCCGGGCCGGCGTTGTAGGCAATGCCGACGTACTCAAACCTGCCGAATTTATTAAACTGATCCTTCATATAGGCGGTCCCGAGTTCGATATTCAGCGCGGGTTGAAACAGTTCGCTCGGCGACGATGGGACGACCGAAGCGCGGTATTTGCGGGCGACTGCCTTTGCCGTCGGCAGCAGCAATTGCATCAGGCCGTAGGCGTTTGCGTGAGAGGCAGCGTCGGGGTCAAAAATTGTTTCCTGACGAATGATGCCCGCGACCTGATAGGCATCCAGTTCGCGAACGCGCGACCAGCGCGTAATTTCATTCCAATTTGTCAGCGGGTAAAAGATGTCCCATTCCTCGCGTCCCATTTCCTCAGGGAACATCTGGGCGTAATCGGGATAGCTCTTGGCGAGCGACAAGAGAGCATTGACTTGATCGCCTTTGAGACGGTAGTGCTTTGCGAGCGCAAGGTTGATTTTCGGGCTGTTGTTTGCCGTCTTTTTTGCTTCCTGCAGTTCATCTATGGCCCAGTCAAAAAGGCCGATGGTTGAAAGTTCTTCGCTTTTCGCGGCGCGTTCCAGCTCTTTTTCTTGGGCGCTCTCGCCGGCGACAGTAACTGACTTTAGGTTTCGGATGGCCTTTGCGATCTCTGCGCCGGGCGGTGTGGATGATCGGCAGTTGCCATTATTTTTCATCACGGTTAGCCTTTCCATGGCCAGATGGCCATACCAATTTGAACCATATCGATAAACAACTGCGTCATAAAGTGTACAAGCCTCGGGGCCTTTTCCGGCCCGTTCCGAATCTCGGGCGGCCCAATAACCGGCTTTGCCGCGATTTGTCGTGTCCTTGTCGGCGTAGCGGGCCAGATGGTCGATAAACATCTGCGAAGATAAGGCAAAATTGCCGCTCTCATGCTGAAACCATGCCGCTTCGAACTGGGCTTGCGCGACCTCGACAGCGTTTGGAAATGCGGTCATGGCCGTGTTTAGAAAATAACCTTCATCCGTGCGGTTTCGGGCGTCGCGGGCCGCGAGGCCGGCGTCTATGAACGTCTTGGCGATTAGTTTTCCTGCCGGGAATTTCAGCCGCATTTCGTCGGCTGACGCGCGCGTTTGCGGCCACATTTTCGCCTTTGCATAACCAAGCACAAGCTGTCTGTAACCCTCTTCACGTTCCGTTGACGTTACCGGCAGTCCATTAAAAATGTTCTGCGCGTCCGCCATCCTGAATGAATTAGCCAATGCCGTCAGGGTTCTTACGCGAACCTGCGGCGTGGCAGTGGCCGGGAAACTAGCCAATAGAACGTTGTAGGCAGATGCGGCCTCAGGATAGTTTTTTGCGGCGAAGAACCGATCAGCACGGGCAAGCTGTTCGTCACCACTGAGTGGTGTCAGCGGTTGGCCGAGCGATGTCAATTTTGTTTCTGCCTCCTTGGCGGCTGTCGAACCGGCGGCGAAAAAGTACGTTCGCCGAAAGTATTGAATTGCCTCGGGCTGCGAAGATTGAGCCTCAAAACTCTTTGCGGTCAACAGCAAAGCTTCCGGATCGTTGTTTTCACTCAGTTCTATCAAGAAACCGGGAACATCGACAGCTTTTCCTGACAAAAGGGCTGAGCTGGCCCAGGCCAGCTTTGCATCGCGAATCCTGACCGAATCTGGATAATCCCGCAGAAGCTCAGACAAGGCCTTCATGGCCTCTGCGTGATCTCCGGCTTGCTGCAAGGCCCTGCCGCGCAGCCAAAGTGCGTGGTCTGCGAGCTTGGTTTTTGTGCGAAATACTTCCGAATTCAGCATGGCGGCAGCACCCCTAAAATCGCCGGTTTCAAAACGAATTCGGGCATGGAGCAGCTTCGCCAGCGTTCCGGTCTTCTTTCCGGCAAAACGTGATTCGATGCCCGCGACAAAATCTTCGGGCGGCAGTTTGCCGTTTGTCGTCATCTGCCTGAGCGATTGCAATGCCTGCTCCTCGGTCTGCTGTGCCGAGCAGCCAACCGTCAGCAGAACTGCGGAAACCAGAAATGCGGTACAAAGTCTTGCGATGCTTTGAAACATAGAGTTTTGATGCAGGCTAATATTGATTCGATGGACTGACCTGAGGAGCCGAGCTAAAAAACTTCACATTGAGTCCAAACCGTACTATGATAACAAACAAATCTTAAAGGTTTCGGCTGAAGTTTTATGAAGAAGTATTTATCCGCGATCGTTCTTGTATTCGCAATTGCCGCAATCGGTTTTTCACAAGAAACCAAACCGAAGCCTGCTAACGATAGCGACGTTGTCCGAATCTCGACAAATCTGATACAGGTCGATGTCAGCGTGACCGATAAAAAAGGCAACGCGGTTACCGATCTCAAACCCGAAGAGATTGAGATATATGAGAACGGCAAGCTTCAAAGTGTTTCCAATTTCAATTTCGTTCCCGGTACGCGTGTTTCGGCAAAGGCCGCGGAAGCTGCGCGTAAAAGCTCGCCGCCCCCTGTAAACCTGCCGGCACCGCCGATCAGGCCCGAGAATGTAAGGCGTACCGTTGCACTCGTCGTCGATGACCTGACGCTGTCGGTTGGAAGTACGGTTTGGGTCAAAGAAGCTCTCAAAAAGTTTGTAAATGAACAGATGCAGGAGGGCGACCTGGTAGCGATTATTCGAACCGGCGCCGGTGTCGGAGCACTTCAGCAATTTACGACTGACAAACGGTTATTATTTGCGGCTATTGACCGTGTCAAATTTAACGCTTCCGGAAGCGGCAGCCTGGCGTATTTTGCTCCGCTAAACACCAGCACAACGCAAAAGATTTATACCGCGGACATTCCTGATCCGACCGGTGCAACGCAATTCTCGATCGAGGCCCCGGAAGGGCTGAAAGAAAACGAGGAACTGGTAACGGAGTACAACCAGTATCGCGAAAACATTTTTGCGAGCGGAACTCTAGGAGCACTCAATTTTATAGTCCGGGGCATGAAACAATTGCCGGGACGCAAGTCGGTCGTCTTACTGTCTGATGGGATGAAACTCGTTACCCGTGATGCCAACGGCCGGCCCACGACCACACGTATTTATCTTGCGCTGCAGCAGTTGATCGATATGGCCAACCGTTCGTCGGTGGTTTTTTACTCGATACACGCACCGGGGCTGGTCGCTCCCGGATTTGGTGCTGAGGATGAATTGAGCGGCTTCGCGCGCACGGGCGGTGAAATATTTACGACGACCCTGATGAATGAGCGGATCAATCACATTGACGATTCGCAGCAGGGCCTGCGCTACCTGGCGGACGAAACGGGCGGCTTTGCGTATTTTAACCAAAACGATATTAGCGCCGGCATAAGGCGCGTTCTCGAGGACCAGAGCTACTATCTTGTCGGTTATCAGCCCGATGACGAGACATTTAATGCGAAGGAGCGCCGATTCAACAAATTTGAGGTTAAAATCAAACGCGAAGGCGTAAAGGTCCGATACCGCAGCGGCTTTTTTGCCTATGCCGAGGAACAGATATACAAGCCAAAATTGTCGGTCACAGAAACGATCATGGGTGCTCTGACGTCGCCTTTTGCGGTGAATGATATTGCGATCCGCATGAACGCACTTGTTGCGGGAGATGAGAAGCAGGGAGCATTTGTCCGCACGTTTATCAATGTTGATGCCGATGATCTGACATTCAAGAAAGGGAACGACAATCGCTATCGCACCTCGTTCGACATCGTAGCTGTCACGCTCGGTGACAATGGGCGCGTGCTTGATGAGCGCCCAAAGAATTACAAAGTGAGCCTCGACGAAACAGAATACAAAAAGTTTATGCAGCGGGGCCTAGTCACCACTTTTTCGCTGCCGATCAAAAAGCCCGGCGGCTACCAGGTGAGGCTGGCTGTTCGAGATGTCGAGACCGACCGCGTCGGTTCGGCAAATCAGTATGTCGAGGTGCCGAACCTGAAAAAGGACAATCTCCTATTGTCCGGAATTGCCTTGGAAAACGTGCCAATCGAGACATTTGCCCGCATCAGGCACATTACGGGCGACGAAATGGCGGGGCTCAGCGATCCGCTCTGGGATACGGCCGTTCGAAAGTTTAAGGCGGGATCGGTGCTGCGTTTTGGATATCAAATTTACAATGCAAAGATCGAAGCGGATCATAGTGCCAAACTTATCTATCATCTGCGTCTCTACACAGCCGGAAAGATCGTGACCGACTTTGAACCGGCTCCGATACCAAAGATTGTCTATGAGTCGCCCAAAGTGATTTCTACCATCGGTGCGATCAAGTTGGGCGAAGCCCTGTCGCCGGGCGATTACATACTGGCCGTTGACCTAATTGACGGTAACGGAAAGGGACGAAGTGCGACACAATTCATCCAGTTTGAGATTGTTGAATAGAAATTTCGTATAGATCTCTCAATTCCAATGAAGTTACATGCATTGATCATAGTAGTTGCTCTCGCAGCGTTGTGTCGTACGGACGCCGTGAGCCAGATTCCATTGCAAAGCCCGACGCCAATTAGCGATACGGATGTCGTAAAAATCTCTACCAATTTAATCCAGCTCGATATTACTGTTACCGATAAAAATGGCAAGCCCGTAAAGGATCTTAAGCCCTCGGAGATCGAAATATTTGAAAACGGCGAGAAGCAAAGGATAACCAGCCTGACGTATATTGCCGGGGCTGCGCAGCCGCCGCCCAGTCTGATAGCTAACGAAAAGACAAAAGAGCCGGTGCCTCAGGTTGTCTTGCGGCCGGAGCAGATTAGGCGGACGATCGCGATAGTGGTTGATGACCTGTCGCTTTCATTCGAAAGCTCCTATCAAACGCAGCGGGCTTTGAGAAAATTTGTTGATGAACAGATGCAGGACGGCGATCTGGTCGCGATCATTCGCACCGGGGCCGGTATTGGCGCCCTGCAGCAGTTTACGTCGGATAAACGCATTCTTTACGCTGCCATAGAAAAGGTCAAATGGAATCCTCTGGGCAGCGGCGGCATCAGTGCGTTCGCCCCAATCGAACCGACACCTCCGCAGAATGACGAGGCAGGCGAAGAACCGGGCGTTTCGCCCCCTGCGACGGCCGCTGCCCAGAGTCTCGACGATTTTCGCTCTCAGGTTTTTGCAACCGGGACCCTCGGCGCTCTGAAATACATCGTAACCGGCATGAGCGAGCTGCCCGGCCGCAAATCCGTCATCATGTTTTCCGATGGATTTACGATGTATGAGGACGGCGAGAAGGGGCTGCGCGAATACGGTCGGGTCATGGAATTTCTCCAGCAGCTTGTCGATACCGCAAATCGCTCATCAGTTGTTTTTTACACGGTTGATGCTCGCGGCCTCGCATATACCGGCTTGACGGCGGCCGACGCACCCTCAAATGTTAGCGGTCAGGCACTTAGCAATTCGATCTCTGGCCGTAACGAGTTGCTCCGCGATACTCAGGACGGACTCGGCTATCTCGCGCACGAAACGGGTGGAATGGATATTAAGAATACCAATGACCTGAGCGACGGCGTGCGCAGAGTACTCGCTGATCAGAGTTACTATCTCGTAGCCTATGAACCTGATACCGATACATTCGACCCGGCGAAACGTAAATTCAATCAACTTTCGATAAAGGTCTCGCGGCCGAATACAAACGTGCGATACCGCAGTGGATTTTTTAACAACGCCAGCAAGGCCGCTCCACGGGCACCCGCCGCAACGACACCGCTCGGCGAACTTGAACTCGCGCTCGTTTCACCATTCGCCGTTAGCGGGATTGGCTTGCGACTCAATGCACTTTTCGGCACCGACACCAAAAACGGGCCTTTTGTCCGCTCGCTGCTGCATATTGACGGCTCGGACTTAAAATTCACGGACGGCCCCGACGGCGTGCACCGGGCTGTAATTGATGTACTCGCGATGAGTTTTGGTGACAACGGCCAACCTGTCGATCAAATAGCCAAAAGCTACACGTTGACCGCCAAGGGCGACGGTTATAAAAAGATCATTGCTGACGGGTTTCTATACCATTTTGCCTTTCCGGTGAAAAAACCCGGTGCCTACCAATATCGAGTTGCAATCCGGGACGCCCAGGGCGGCAAGGTTGGCTCTGCCAGTCAGTTTATTGAGGTTCCAAACCTGAAGAAACGGAGGCTCACCATTTCAAGTGTCATTCTCGAAAACCTGACAGAGGCGGAATGGCAGCGTTCGGCTGAGACTGGATTTCAAAATTATCAGTCAAATTCGATGACCGATACCGCGGTCCGCAGGGTTAAAGCCGGAACGATTTTGCGCTATGGCTACGAGATCTACAATGCCAAGCTGGCCGCAAGCGGGCAACCAAATCTTATGGCGAGGGTCAGGATATTCCGCGACGGAAAACTTGTTCTTGATGGAAAGCAAACGCCCGTCGATCTAAAAAAGCAAACCGATACCGCGCACATAAAGGCCGTAGGAGCATTGTCTATCGGCAGTCAGATGCTTCCGGGGGACTACATTCTGCAAATCATAGTAACCGATCCGCTGGCGGGCAGAAAGAACGAGATCGCCACGCAATTTGTGCAGTTTGAGATAACAGGCGGATTGGAAAAGTGACAACGCAAACCAACAAAACCTGCGTCATTTAGCTCACACGTCATAGCCTTTTGCAATTCCCGGCGACAATTACTAATCTTTAGTTTTGCCAACATGTTAAACATTAAGTCTGTCGAACTCATCGAGATCAACCTTCCGCTTGTCCATTTTTTTGAAACCAGTTTTGGCCGAACCTACGAACGCCGCATTATCTTGGTGCGAGTCGAGGATGCGGACGGCGCCGAAGGCTGGGGCGAGATCACTTGCGGCGAGTCGCCCGGATATTCGGACGAATGGACCGACTCGGCCTGGGCAACGGCTGAGAAAATACTCGCTCCGATGGTTGTCGGCCGTGACGTCGACTCCGCGGCCGATGTGTGGAACCTGATGAAATGGGCCCGCGGCCATCGCATGGCAAAGTCGGGAATCGAAACGGCGTGTTGGGATCTCGAAGCAAAGAAACTCGGCGTTCCGCTTTGGCGTCATCTTGGCGGCGTCAACCAGACCATCGAATGCGGCGTATCGATCGGGATTCAGGACAACGTCGCTCAGCTTTTAGAAAAAATTCGTGTCGAGGTCGAGGCCGGCTACAAACGTATCAAGATCAAGATTTCGCCGTCGTGGGACTACGACGTGATCAAGGCAGTGAGAGCCGAATTTGGCAATATTTTGCTGATGGGCGATGCAAATTCGGCATACACGCTCGCTGATATCGATCTGCTCAAAAGCCTCGACGAATTTAACCTTATGATGCTCGAACAGCCGCTGCCGCACGACGACATCATCGACCACGCCAAGCTGCAAGCTCAGATTGCAACGCCAATCTGTCTCGACGAGCCAATCAAATCGCCCGAAGACGCCCGCAAAGCCATCGAGCTAAAGTCAGGCAAAATAATCAACCTAAAAAACGGCCGCGTCGGCGGTCACACGCAGTCAAAGCTCGTCGAACAAATCTGCCGCGATGCCGCAATGCCCGTCTGGTGCGGCGGTATGCTCGAATCCGGCATCGGCCGCGCCCACAACATCGCCATCTCGACCCTCGCGGGCTACACAATGCCCGGCGACGTCTCGGCGTCGAAAAGATATTGGCACGAAGACATCATCGAACCAGCGGTCGAGGTTTCATCGAACGGGACGATAACTGCTCCGGAGGGGCCGGGAATCGGGTTTGAAGTGCGAATGGATCGAATCGAGAGGCTTAACGTTCGAAGGACCTTCGTCACAGACCAGAGTGTTTCTCGGTTCCAGTCAGACGAAACCTTGGTCGAGAATCTCGCTTGGAGCGAATGGGTACCATGGAATTCAGTATTGGCTCTTGTCCGAGAAGGCGGGGCAGACATTCCATCAGGAAGATCGGGCGTGTATGAGGTTCGTCGTCTCGATCAGGGAGACGAACGGTTGCATATAGGTAAGGCCACCGACCTGCGTTGGCGTATTCGTCAGGCACTTGTTCGGGGTAAAGGCCCTCATACGGCGGGAGACCGCATTCGCTCTAAAGAAGACATAAGCAAACTCGAGATTCGCTGGGCGGAAACTCCAAAACCATCCGGGGTTGAAGAAGAGCTTCATGCAAAATATTTTCGTGATTTCGGCTTCAAATTTCATAATTAGTGTGTTGGCAACCGTTTAACGTCCGCAAGTTTATATGAGCAAATCACTTTCTCACTGGACAATAGTTTATAATCCAAATGTCTATGAACGAGATAATTTTCCTTGTTGAAGAAGACATCGAAGGCGGTTTCAACGCAAAAGCATTGAGTGAATCGATCTTTACTCAAGGCCAAACCGTCGAAGAGTTAAGGGCGAATATTCGAGATGCCGTCGATTGTCATTACGATCCGGCAAGCAAGCCGAAAATGATCCGGCTACATTTTGTTAGTGAGGAAGTTCTTGCCGCGTGAGGTTGCCACGGGACATCAGCGGCGTTTCGCTCGCCCTAGCTTTAAGAGTGTTCGGGTATGAAGTATCCCGGCAGACCGGTAGCCATATTCGTCTTACAACCGACGTTAACGGCGAGCATCATTTGACGGTTCCCGCCCATGATCCTGTCAAAATAGGAACGCTTTCCGGCATCCTTGCTGATATTGCTAGGCATCACGAGATTAGTCGCGATGAACTGTCACGTCGATTGGGAATTTAAATCATTAGGTTATATCACGCGTTTTTATTGGCGTATTCGCGCGCGAGCTTTTCGCGATCAGTTTTTATGAGTTCAGAACCAAACAAGATCATCTTTTCGATGGTCAAAGTATCAAAATTTTACGACAAGAAACCTGTCTTAAAGGACATATATCTTTCTTTTTTTTACGGTGCAAAGATCGGTGTGCTGGGGTTGAATGGCGCCGGGAAATCTAGTCTTTTACGGATAATTGCCGGAACCGATAAGGATTTTAATGGCGAGGTTGTCTTTTCGAAGGGCTACTCGGTCGGTTATCTCGAACAGGAGCCGAAACTCGATGAGACAAAAACCGTTCAGCAAATTGTTGAGGAGGCCGTGCAATCGACCGTCGATCTGCTAAAGGAATACGAAGAGATCAATGCCAAGTTTGCCGAGCCGATGGATGATGACGCGATGAACGCGCTGATCGAACGTCAGGGCGAGGTGCAGGAAAAACTCGATCATGCGGACGCGTGGGACCTCGATTCGCGGCTTGAAATGGCGATGGATGCTCTTCGGTGTCCGCCGGCGGCTACGGCTGTCAAGAATCTGTCGGGCGGTGAAAAACGCC
>Ga0138256_10009804_pt1 | contig 10052 bp, 9 predicted proteins | sample KNB2016incub_MG_FD_105486 | JGI IMG/M metagenome (GOLD analysis project Ga0138256, IMG submission 105486) | Active sludge microbial communities from wastewater in Klosterneuburg, Austria - KNB2014incub_MG | ecosystem: Engineered > WWTP > Activated sludge > Unclassified | place: Austria...
TATATTCTCTCATCTTCACATAATTTGTATTAGGTAGCATATAATTTACTAAGGCATGATATACGATATTTAGTGCTTTGTCAATTCCTATTTTCTTTACATCATAGCGCACATTTTTTTCATTAACTGCATTCTTTCCCTCGCTTAATAAATAAAACCAGAAATTAAACACGCCATTATTAACATGCAAATCGATTCCAAAAAAACCACTATCCTCCCAATATTTTCCTTTATAATATTTAGGATGCATTTGATCATTTGGATTTCTCATACTTCTAAAAAAACTTGTTGAATCTTTTGAGACTTTACCACCTAAATTCCAAGAGAATGTTTGAGAATGAACTTCATATTCCAAAGCCTTGCCAAAAATGTCGCTTATTGATTCGTTGAGTGCACCTGATTCTTCATAATAATCCAAATTTGCAGTAAGCTGAATTAGTCCATGGGTAAATTCATGACCTACAATATCGATATAAGTGAATGGATTATAACTATGACAATCACCACCTCCAAAACTTGTCTCCAATCCATCCCAGTAAGCATTGTTAAATAAAAATTGCTTAACATTTGCATTCAATCTAAATCCATGTCCATCCAATGAATTCCTATTAAACCTTGATTTCAAAAAATCATAATATTTTTGGGTCGCATAAAAAACATCAATTGCTGATCTATCCAATGGAAGTTGATAAGGCCAATTTGCCTTATCACCTTGAACAACATAACGTGTATCTACATCCTTCACAATAATACCATTCCCTCTAGTACTATCAGCTAATTGAAATTTATTTGGCGCAAGGGAATCATGAATAAATGATACTTCACCATAGTAATTGCTTTGACCCCTACCAGGAACTCCATGATTCTTGATCAAATTTGTAGAAAAAATTACTCTAGCTGTCATAGCATCTATAAACAACTTTCTTTTTATCGGGATTGCTCTTGAATTACATTCCAAGATAATTTCATAAGCAAGTGCCAAATTGTTTGTAATCTTGGGATAATCAACATCTATATAACATTTACTCCATTCGACCTGATCAAAATCTTGACATAGGTTTATTTCTTTCTTTTGCAAAAATTCATTGAAGATATGCTGTTCAGCGATATCAATTGCATCATTGACACTAACACTAGCTTCTGCAGCAATATTCTGATCTGGATAAACAATACCGTGAGACTTAATCACTTCATCGTCCTTTGTATGCAAAAAATAATAGGCTCCGATTATTGGTAGGCCATTTCTAATTTGCTGAAACTTCAGATGCTTCACTTGTTGGGCATCTGTATTCTCATAGACGGACTGCATCTCATCATTTACAGATAATTGCAAAGTGCTTTGTTGTCTCAGAAAAAAATCTTGAATTCTAATCCGCGTGTCCGAAGTATAATGGTTTATTTCTTGTGAAAAACCAAACTTGCCTAAAAGGCAAATAAAAATAAGGCATAGATGTCTGTTCATTACAATAATATTATGGGTTGTTAATCAAAAGGGCTTTTGGATGTTGAACTTCTTACTGTGTCAAAGATATAAAAAATTATAATCAAACAAATAATTTTAACTAAATTATTTGTTTGATTATAAAAAAATTATTTGCTAAAACTTATTCTTCCACATCATACTTTCTACTGGAAGATGAGTTCGTTCTGTATATTTCGCGTTTTGTTTTTTATTATAATAATTTGAAATATCACCTTCTACTGCGAAATAAATTAATTGTCCAATAGGCATCCCAGCATACACTCTGACAGGTTGAACACAACTGATCTCTAGTGTCCAAGAATTACAAAACCCAACATCACCTTTCCCTGCAGTTGCATGGATGTCTATACCCAATCGTCCAATACTTGACTTTCCTTCTAAAAAAGGAACTGCATGATGCGTCTCTGTGTACTCTTCAGTAACGCCTAGATATAGAACTCCTGGCTGCAAAACAAAGCCCTCTTCTGGAATTTCAAAATGATTTATTTTATTATGAGTTTTAGCATCCAATTCTTTCTCTGCATAAATCGCAAGATGTTTACTTAAGTGCACATCGTAAGAGTTCGTCCCGAGACACGATTCAATATATGGCTCAATGACTATATTTCTATTCGCTATTGCTTCTCTTATTTTCTGATCACTTAATATCATTTCGAATTATAAATAATTAACTAAAATTTGATTTAATTGCTTTCTTTGAATGTCTGGGACACTCACCGATTCTGCAGGATATCCAACAGGAATCAATAAAAATGGTTTTTCATTTTCTGGTCTCTGCAATATTTCTTGAAGAAAATTCATCGGCGAAGGGGTATGAGTTAAACTAACAAGTCCCGCTTGATGCAAAGCTGTGATGAGCATTCCACATGCCAGTCCAACAGATTCTTGCACATAATAATTTTTTCTTTTCTTATCACCGACTTGCTCATGAGTTCTACGAAATACTACAATCAGCACTGGCGCTATTTCCAAAAATTCCTTCCGCCAATCTGTCCCTAATGGAGCGAGATCTTCTAGCCATGCTTCAGTCATCCTTCCATTATAGCTTTCGTACTCTTCCTTCTCTGCTGCAATGCGAATTTGCCTTTTTATTTCTTGATTGCACACTACACAGAATGTCCAAGGTTGCTTATTAGCACCTGATGGCGCTGTATTTGCAGTCTTTATACAATTTTCAATAATGCGATGATCAATCGGCTTATTTGAAAAATCTCTGACTGTTCTCCTTTTATCCATTAATTCGTAAAATGATTGAGATCTCTCAAGCATTATTTCCTCTGGAAAAGTCAAAGGAGTATAGATTTTAAATGGAAACTCTGACATCATAAATCACCCAATTGTGGTCTCAAAACAATCTCTTCCACTACTGCAGATGGACTTAATCTCAGTGTTGCAGCCATCATAGTGGCTATATCACTTGCCTGCATAATCCGTTCTTCGGGAAGTTCCACTCCTGACCATGAATCTGACCATGTCGCACCAGGCAAAACTGAGATCACTTTAATACCAGAATCTTTGAGTTCTTCTCTAAGACATTTGCTAAATCCATATAAGGCAAATTTTGAAATACAATAATCACTTCCATTGGGATATGCATCCAAACTTGCTATTGAACAAATATTAAAAATTGAGCCAGACTTCTTTGCCAATAATGTAGGCAATATTTCTCTGGTCAGATAATATGCACTGTACATATTGGTGTCCATCATTTTCTCAAGATTGCCTGATGAAGAAGACTTAATCTCACCCTGAATGAATACTCCTGCATTATTGACCAAAATATCAATTTCGATCTTCAAGGTTCTTAAATAAGTCATCAATGATTGAATGCCCTCCCGTTTTGAAATATCTGCGGAATAAATGTGAATGGTTATCCCAGGCTGAAGATTCTTAATCTCTTGTTTCACAACGGCGAGATCTCGCATAGTCCTCGATACCAATATTAAATCAAGTCCTTCACCTGCGAAACTATGAGCTATCGCTCTACCTATTCCTTTACTTGCACCAGTAATTAAAGCTATCATGCTGCAAGTTAAATATAATTATTCTAATTTTAAAAAACGACTATTTCTGCTTAATGATCTTTTTGGAATAAAACAGGCCTTCCTGAGATACAAGGTTCATTATATAAATTCCAACTGGCCAAGTGGATATATCAAAAGTCTTGTTTGAAATCGATCTTGCTTTGAATTCTTGACCCAAATTATTATAGAATACAATGGAATTCATTTCAAAATCAGTTTCAATGGTGATTTGATTATATGCAGGATTTGGGATCACATTGATCGCTTCATTTTCGATAATATTGTGAGAATAAAGTTGTCGCAACTCTAGACTCAAATCAATATTATTATTTAAATATACTTCAGATTCAATTTCTGTCATCAATGCAGGGTAAGAAGATGTAGAAACTGAATTTATCTTTATTGAGAACAAAGGCAATTTACTATTAATCTTCATGTTATATCCATTACTCCAACTTATCCTTAGATTATTTTTTGAATCTGTATGGATAAATTCTGCTGGAATTTGTGAATTTACTATATCAAAATCAACTCCTATTTTAAGACCCAATTGAAATCCTTCTATTTCTTCAAGATCTTGCAAATAAAAATTGTATTTATGAGTTCCATTTTCAGTTTTCTCTATAGCATAATGAAGTGGCATTTCTGGCTTTAATTCTCTTGTGTCAGTATCTTCATCTTGTAATGATGGTCCCCGATAACTAAAATCCACATCACCTATTTTCAGAGCTAAGACATCAATATTTTGTTTAGGTAAAGTATTCACATTGGCTCCCGTAAAAAGGATATCTCTAAGCAGCGTATTTTGATTTAAACCAGTGAGATAATCCTTCCTTATAAAAACCCAAGGATCCATCTTTGTGAAATTAGGTATAACGCCTAAAATCAACTTTCTTATCTCAGACATATCAGATCCTGCAACATTATAATTACCCAAAGCATCTGCCGCAAAAACACTTAGTGTGTCGCTGAATTTTTTTATTTGTAAAATATGTTTCTGGATCAATAAAATATCTTTTGTAGAGATTCCTAACAAGGGTTCTGACAATTTTCTGAACTTATAAGCATACACTCCAGTAAGTTCCTTTTCAAGATTAAAGGAATACTGCAATACTTGGGGTTTACTCAGACAGCTATTAGTAATGTTTCTTGAATCGGCAAACAGTAAAGAATCTGGATAAACATGATATCCGTTCTTTGTCAAAATCCTGCCTCCTACATCAGCTACATCACTCATATTCTGCAGAAAAAAGAGACGCACTGCATTGCACTTAAATCTATCTGTTATGGTCACTTGATAAGTCCCTGGAGACCTATTATAAATTGAATTAACTGAATCTCCTACATTCCACTTATAGGAATAAGGACCAAACTCTCCTCTTGGTGTAACTGTAATGGCTCCGTCATTATTACACACACCATCTGTCGACAAAACATCGTGAATAAAACTATCTTCATATCCTGTCAAATTGACATTCGTAGTTAAAATTCTAAAATTATTAGAACACTTATCTTTTATCCTCCATGTGCGAAGAAATTTCATAGGATTGGTACATCTTTTCACAAGTAAAGAATCTGAAAAACTAATCTCAACTGACGCAAGGGGAAAGCTATAATTCAACAATAACTTTGAAAACTCATTGTTCAATGGATATAAGATCGACGTATCTTTTGGCACTCTAATTTTATAAATATCGACATGTTGAATAAAAATGATTTGAGTACAGCGAACTTGATCTCCTGTTCCATTACTCACTGTAAAAAATCGAGAAACTTGATCGACCATTTGAGGGCATTTTGCCTTATTTGTAACATCGAAATAAGTTATAGTAGGTTTCCCTCCTGTATTTTTCACTATTATTGGCCAACCTGTATTTGCTGAGTCTAGTTTTGTACCTTCCTCCACAGTGATGTTTGATGGACAGGTAACGTCCAATGTATTAATTCGATTAACATTCGCAGAACAAATATTAATAAAAACAATATACATAACAATACTTAAGTGCTTCAGCTTACTTTTCATAAGTCAATATTTTAATCCCTCAATATATATATAATATCCCCAAGAGCACATAATGCTGCTTTACGAAAATTAAAAATTAGTCATATTAAAATGATATACCATATATTGACTGCTCCCCATCAAAACGCTATAAAATAATTAATTTTATATAACCATAATAAATATGTAAATTGCATTACAAGCTACTGTTTTAAATCGTAAAAAATTTAATCTTTTTGACTATAACCAAATCTAATATCTTGAGATTAGATCAGTAATTTATATATATAAAATAGAGTTAATATAATAAATTTATCATTAAAACGCTGCCAAGTTATATATCCAAGTTCATACTCAAATATTGTATCATTGGCACACTTGTTGTACTAAAATAAAAGAAAAATTATTATGAATGTTTCTGCATTATCATCTAAACTCCTAGATTTATGAGATTTCATTAATCACCACATTCTAAATTCAAAAAAATGAATAATAAAATCCATCTCATTATTGTATTTATTATCTGCATGAATCAGATAATTGCGCAAAACATAAAGTATTCCATCTCTACTTTCTATCAACCATATATAAGTAAAACAAACTTAACAGATGATCGCTCTTTTATTCACAATTCAAAACTATACCCATTCTTTTCCTCTAATAGTCCAAATAAGCCAATTAATGGAGTTCAATATGGATTTAAAGCAGGAATGATATTTATAGAAAAATTTGGCATCGAACTAGGATATAACAAAACCACCAGGGGGCAAAGAACAAAAAAGGAATATTTTGAAAAGTCTGATCAGAATTCCTTTTACATTTTCGAAGAAAAGGCAAATGATTTATTCCTCCAATTTAACATTGAAAAATTGAAAATAAAAAAACTCAACTTCAGGGTCTTTTCTGGATTTATTCTGTCAAAGCTAGAAAGTGTCATTGAACTCCAATACTTAGAAAATTCCTATATTATTTCAAAACCTAGATATACTCAATATTTAAGCCAAAATGCTGGTATACACTACAGGTGTGGAGTTTTAAGTGGAATAGATATTTTACTATTGAAAAATAAATATTTTCAAATATTTGCTGGATCTAAACTAAATTATTATTTCCCTAGTTTCAATGTGGATATTTATGATAATGCTCGCTTTGCAATCACAGGCAACGCCTATACTATTGGAGTAAATTTAGAATTACAATATAATTTTACACTGTAATGAAACATAAGCTTTTTTATCTTGTTTTCATTATTCTAAATCTATTTGGAAGCTTGCAGCTCATGTCTCAAAAGAAAAAAAACATAAAACAATATGTAGGCATTTCCTTTGAAGCTACTCCTAGTCTGAGTAAAATATATTACAATAATTTTAAACAAATCAATAAACCTATTTTTGGTTATCAAGTAGGTGCAAGTCTATTTATGATAAAAAATAAGCAAGCCTTTTGTCTTGGCTTCATGAATTCCAAAAGAGGAGCCCAAAGTCCAAGTTATCTTCAAGAAAATAAAAGGGTCTTTGAACGGAAGATAGAATATTCGACCGATTTTTTTGCTAGATATGGGTTACAATTAAATAATAAATTCTATTTCAATTTTGGTCTTTTATTATCTCATTTTTCATTTATAGAATTCTCTGCTGATCGTGAAGGATATTTAAATTATCCCGGTGATAGCTATTATGGTTTAGCTAGAAATCAATTTGATGTTATTAGACTTGGACTGATGCATGAGTTGAGCTATCTTGTGATGCAAAATAATAGATTTCAATTTGATGTAGGATTAAATGTTAGTCAATACCTTAATCCTATTATTTTAAACTCAGAGTATGAAAGTGTAAAAAATGAAATAGGCAAATATGGATTCTCTATAGGGCCAAGTCTTAAATTAAAATATTTTGTATGGAAAAAATAACGACTTTAATTTTTTTGCTGATGGTTAATTTCTTAAATGCTCAATTTAGAAATCAAGCAATAATCTTTAGCTATGGAAATCAAAATTTTACTGAGCTAAAATCTAATAAGCTTACTCCTGCTGCAAAAAAATTTTATAATGGAAACTTCAAGTATAAAATAAGCCCTATTCACCTCATTACATTTGGCATCAATGCAGACATCCCCATTTATAAAAGACTAAATCTTAGCTCTGGATGTCAGATAGCAGGAATTTTTTCGAAGCAATATGCCGAAGGTCAACTTTTCGCTGATGATTTTGGAGAGAAATGCACATTGCATGACAGCTGTAGCTATGTTTCATTTAAATTATCGGAGTATTTACTTAAAATTCCTGTTTTACTAAATTGGAATACTAAGAATGAGAAAATACGACTCTATTTAGGGCTTTCGAATTATTCGATCCTAAAGAATCATTACTCCAATGAAGCAAATGAATCTTCAATTCATATTCTAAAAAATTCAGGTTGGAGTCGAGGCTTTTCTCAATTCCCGAATCGCTATTTAAATTTTGATGGAAGTATTGGAGTAGAATATAAATATAAGAAATTAGGTTTAGGATTAAACTATGAAATTTTTTACAATAAACATTTTTCCGTAGCGGCATCCCAACACTCCACCGTACAGAACTTTTCTATGCTACTTAAATATTACTACCGTTAAACCAGTCTTAAATCTGAATCCAACATTTTGTAATTCAATAAAATTTGAATCTATTTCTACATTCTCAGATTTCTGCTTACCATAAGTTTAGAATCTTACCTTAGAAATAAAAAAATTAGTCATAACCATGATAATTATCTAAATTGCATCGCAATATGGATATAAAATGGAATTATGGTAAAATATAGTATCAACACTTTCTACAACCTTCACCAGATGCTGATATTTTTTATCAGTATTTGGTCGATTGATGCGAGTGCAAATACTATCAAAATTCCATTCAGATATGTTCAATCATTTATCATTATAGATGCTAAAATAGAAGGAGTCTTGCCCATGTCATTTATCTTTGACACGGGAGCTGAACAAAATATAATCATCGATAGAGGTTATACCGATATTTTCAAAGACATTTATTTAAAAGAAATCGATATTTTTGGTGCTGATCTACACCATCCTATACCAGCCTTATTGACTAGAGCACTAAATATTCAAATTAATGAATCAGTTCCCTTATTAAGACAATGCATTGTCTTAAAAGAAAAGAAAATTAATTTTGACGCCATCGTCGGAGAGAATATCCACGGGATCCTCACAGGCTCAATTTTCAAAGATTATATCATTGAAATAAATTATCGCAAATCATTCATCCTGTTGCACAAATATGATTCTAGAATTAGTCTAAAAAAATTTACAAAACATAAAATAAAAATCACAAAAAACAAACCCTATATCGATTGTCGCATTCAAATGCCCAATATGGAATTCAAGACTTTAAGTTTGCTATTAGATTCAGGAGCTGCACTTTCTTCCATCCTCTATTCCAATGCTGATACCTCAGTGATGATTCCACAAAATGTAATCCCAAGTAATCTTGGATCTGGCCTTGGTGGCTTGATCCACGGTGTTGCGGGAAGAATCAAAAAATTCTGCATTGATTCAATATATTGTATTGATGATTTAGTGATCCACTTCCAAACTGTTGAGACCGAATTTATTCAAAATGAATCAAAAATAAAACAAGGTATTATTGGAAATCAAATATTAGAAAAATTCTTGATCTTAATCGATTATAAAAATGAGTATGTCTACCTAAAAACTGACAAAGAATTTGCAACAGAACCAAAGTATGATAAAAGTGGACTCTTCATTACAAAAGGTGGCGTAGATTTATCCAAATTCTATGTATCCAATGTCATGCCCAATAGTCCAGCAGCTGACCAAGGCATTCAAGTCGGAGATGAAATATTATCTCTCAACACTATTCCAAAGTTCTTTTTGAACTTACAAAAGATTCAGAATATCCTCGCCAAGAAACCACCAAAATCTATTAAAATTAAGCTAAAAAGAGGCAAAAACATCATAAAAACCCAATTTAAACTGAAAAATCTAATTTAATTTGAAAATAATTTTCAGGTTTTTGAACCTTTTACCAAAATTAAATGTATATACAATTAATACAAGTGTAAACATAGTAAATGAGTATTGAAGAAGATATATTACAAAGGCAATTTGAATCTGAGTACCATCGTTTACACGTCAATATTTTATTCACTGCTTCATGGTTAAATGGAAAGCTGAGTGAAGCCTTGCATGAGTATGATTTGTCTCCAGAACAATTCAATGTATTACGAATATTGAAGGGAGCGAATAAGCAAGTGAATTTGAAATATATCTCTGAAAGATTGGTGAATAAACAAAGCAATACCAGCAGACTAATAGATAAGTTATTTGCTAAAAAGATGGTAGAGAGAAAGACATCAAAAGAAGATCGCAGAAATGTTGAAATCAGCATTAGTGCCTTTGGATCGACTGTCGTCAATCAAGCATCAGATTCTGTAAAAAAACTAGAAGTACAATTGAATGGTATTAAAGCAAAAGAAGCTAAAGAAGTTAGCGATGCTTTAGATCGTTTCAGAAAATCGAATTAAAA
>Ga0138256_10009805_pt1 | contig 10051 bp, 4 predicted proteins | sample KNB2016incub_MG_FD_105486 | JGI IMG/M metagenome (GOLD analysis project Ga0138256, IMG submission 105486) | Active sludge microbial communities from wastewater in Klosterneuburg, Austria - KNB2014incub_MG | ecosystem: Engineered > WWTP > Activated sludge > Unclassified | place: Austria...
CAATTCTTTAATTGGCTTTTCTATTTCGATGAACTGACGGTTTTCTATTGATGGCATATATTGAAAAATATTGGAGGTAAAATTAAGCGATTGAAGTGCAATATTAATGAAAAAAGGCCGCCTGTTTACTTACAGCTGTCATGGAATACATTACCTCATTATTTTTCCCCTCAGTCATTCTATTACCCATATAAAGTTTGCCAAAAAAAAAAGCTTTTCACTAACTGCCAGTTTTTCACCAAACTATTGATTTTCCATAAAAAAAAGGCCCGGCTGAAATTTCAACCGGGCCTCTCTTCTATTAAGCAAACTCTTCATTACTTATTTAACCCACCACATTTTAGCGTAGTTGTCATCAGTACCACCCAAATTCGTAACTGCAGCTTTATAATTGTCGCCATTAAGTGCAGCTTCGTTTGTAGGATATCCTAAACGTAAAGGAATTCCTCTTGAATCAACCGCATCTGTAGCTGGAGTAAGAACTGGAAAACCGGTTCTACGCCAATCATTCCAAACCTCCCAACCGTTAATATACGAATGCACCCATTTTTCAGTCATGATTTGTTTATACCCATCTACCGGAGTATACGCAACTGCAGGATCTAAAATATAAGCCGCATATACAGGGGCTGAATAAACACCATACTGCTCAAATGAAGCCATTATAGCTGCTTCATAAAAGCTTTTTGCTGCAACATCGCCACCGGTAGCATACCCATTTTTCGCAGCTTCAGCCTGCATAAACAATACCTGGGCATAATTATAAATAGGCATTGGAGAACCCTGACCTCTAAAATTATTACCTATACGACTATACGCAGCAGGAATATTAATTGCTGCATTCCGTCCATATGGCAACCCTTTAACAATTCCACCAGCTAATACCTCTCCAAAAACAGGTAACCTTGGATCAGCCTTTGGCTCCATATAATCAGTCATTGTTTTGCTGATAGCATAATCATTTCTGTTACTTACAGTATAGTTATTATACCAGGGATTATAGTTATTTGGGTCTCCTGCCACATAAGCATAACTGATATTCTGTGCATTACTTGAAATAACACCAGCAGCCAACGCAGCAGCATATTCTGTTTTTCCTTTAGCAGCATCAGCTTTTGATAACCGTAATGCCATAATCATACGTTGAGTATTGGCAAAACGTTTCCAGGCTGCCATATCACCATTCAGTAACACATCTCCTACAACTCCTGCTTCGTTCTCTTTAATCTGCGCTACAGCTTCAGTTAATTCCTTAAACAAATCCGTATAGATATCCTGCTGTTTATCATAAGCCGGTGAAAAGGCATCGCTTCCTTTTAACGCACTTTTGTATGGAATATCTCCCCATCTGTCTGTCATCATTAAATAATAATGTGCTTTCAAAATTCTTGCAACAGCTATTTGATTATCCTTGGAACCATTTCCAACTGTAGCAGCATTCCCATCATTATTATATTTAATAATTGTTTCAAGATTATATAGAGGACCGGTATACCATGCTGCAAACGAAAGATTACGGTCACTGTATAATGAAGGCCCGGGATAAGGTCCTTCAGATAAATGCTGTACATACAGTGAGCCAAGTCGTGCAGAAGCGGCGTTGCCCTGTATTAAACTTGAGTAGGACTGTAAAGAATTTGTCAAAAGCGCTCTGGTAGAAGCAGCTGTTAATAGTGTGGGGTTAACATTAGTATCACCGAATTTATTACAGCTTACAAACACCAAGACAATTGTTATTATACTGAATATTTTTTTCATCTTATATGATTTGTTGTATAAATAGTTTAGGTATTATTTCGTATTGTTTAGAAACTTGCACGAAGATTAAAACCTATTTGTCTTGTTGCAGATAACTGTCCGCCTTCTCTCCAAAATACCTCGAGCTCGGATGGATCAACACCATATTGTTTTGTTGTTGCCCAAATTAACCATGCATTCTGAACGATAAAACCAAGGTTAATTGTTTTTGCAATCTTCGTCTTTTGAACAAATGAAGCAGGGAAGTTATAGCCAAGTCTCACTTCACGAAGTTTGATATAAGAAGCATCGAGTAAAACATTACGTGCATCACGTTGACGGGCTGTATACCAATAAGCTCTTGCAGAAATATAACGGTTATTTTCTGCTTTATTTGCAAATACACCAGGAATTCTGATACCACCATTACCAGTATTACCGCCAGCAAGTGTGTATGAACCAGGATAATCCCTCCAGTCATAACCTTTGTCATTTACACCAACTGTTTCTTCAGACAAACCTGTACCACTATTAAAGTTTCTTGTCTCTGAATAGAACATTCCACCGCTTTGGAAATCGATAGAGAAAGTAAGATCAAATCCTTTATAATGTAATGAGTTAAACATACCTCCCGTCCATCTTGGTAAAACCTGACCGATTTCCTGATTAATATCGTACTCAGGCTGGCCAGAGGCATTAATCAATGTTTTTCCGGTAGTTGGTTCAACCTTCCATTTTCTTCCATAAAATGTACCCCATTTTCCACCTACAGGATGTTCAAGCCTTGTATCATATCGGTTTGTACCATAAACATATGTTTTTAAGCCTGCTGCCAGTTCCTCAATATAATTTGCATTCTTAGCCCAGTTTAAGCTTACATCCCAACTGAAATCTTTTTTACTGACAGGAGTTCCTGTAATTGAAAGCTCTACGCCTTTATTAATGATTTTTCCTGCATTAATCTGAGCAGTTGAAAATCCACTGGCTGGAGAAACATCAATTCCCAAAATCTGTTGAGTATTGTTGTTTTGATAAACAGCAAACTCTACCCCCAGACGCTTGAAGAAACGTAATTCAATACCAGCTTCATAAGCTGTACTTAAAGAAGGCTTGATGCCACCACCTCTGAACTGATCACCAATTGCAGCAGAAGAATTTGTGCCATAAAATGAACCGTTCACAATTGCTAAATCAAGTTGGTGAGGCCCAAGATCTGAGCCAACCGATGCATACGATGCACGGATTTTACCAAAGCTTAACCATTTGAAAGCATTTGACCCTTTAAGGAGTTCTGTAAAAATAAAGCTTGAGCTAACCGAAGGATAAAGATAAGAATTTGCATTTGCCGGTAATGCAGAAGACCAGTCATTACGCAAAGTTCCTTCTACATAGATCATATCCTTATACCCTAAAGACACTTTGCTATATAAACTGTTTACTATTTTCTTTTGATAGTCCCGTGTGCTTATTGGGCGTGAAACTGAAGCTCCAATATCAAAAAAGTTAGCTGAGCTTAAACCGCCCTGAGTTGCCTGATATAATTGACTGTAATTTTCCTGGCGATTGTTTGCACCAGCCAAGGCATCTACAGTAAATTCACCAAACCTGTTTTTGTAAATCAGGTTGGTTTCGTAATTCATTTCCTTATATTGATTCTGCAGAATTTCATAGCTGTCAAGATTTAATCCGCCAGTCGCAACACGATAATCATTTTCGTTGCTGTAACTGTTCATCCTGGCATTCGACTGCAGATTCAAATGGCTGTTGATTTTTATGTTCAAACCAACATTACCAACTAACCTGTTATTTTTCTTAGTTCCGTAGTTTTCTTTAATTACAAAATATGGATTGTCCCAATATTGTGGTGCACCATATACATCCAGATCACTGGAAAAATTCGGATCACCAATATTCCATGAGTTAAGACTGCCATCAGGCTGGCGATAAGTCTTCATTTTTTTCATATCCAGCTGGCGTTGATACCATTGGTTAAAATTCTGAGTTACATTTAAACCATCCAATCTGTAACCTTCCAATGGTTGCCCGTTTGTAAGGGAAGTAGAATAAGTCATATCTGATGAAACAGTTATGAATTTTCCAATATCATAAGATCCATTTACTCCAAACTGATGCTGATCACGGTTTGCGCCAGGAATAATCAATGTTCTGTTTTGATTACCATAGGTCATTCTGAAATTATAATTTACATCAGAGCTTGTAAAAGAAATACTGTTATTCAGATTAGTACCGGTTTGAAAAAAGTCTTTCACGTTATTTGGCTGAGCTGTAAGAGCCGACAATTGGCCAAACTCAGCACCCGGATACCATGAGTAGTAAGGGCGGTACATTTGCCCGTTAATTTTAGGACCCCAGCTTTCATCGGCACCATATTCAAGCATACGTTGTCCATTAAAAGAGGCCCAGCTTGCAGGGTGAACTGCTGGATTATATTTGAAAATATAAAAACCTTCGCTATCAAGATAACCTGCACCCAATGAAGCACTGCTTGTATAAGAAGACGAATATCCTCCGGCATATTGATTCTGGTAAGGTGGGATGATTGAAAGTTTTTCAAATGTTACACCAAGATTTACTTCAACACCTGATGTTTTTTTGCGAGTCCCTTTTTTAGTTGTAATAACAACTGCACCATTGGCAGCACGTTGCCCGTACAATGCCGTTGCAGCAGGTCCTTTTAAAACGGATACGTTTTCAACGTTATCCATAATCACTGCCGATTGGTTGGTTATTGTTCCATCAACAACAAAAATGGGAGCCGCTACACCTAATCCTGTTACTCCTCTGATAATGATATCAGCATTATCAAAAGTAGAACTGGGTGAACCTACCAGCTGAACTCCAGAAACCTTTCCAACAAGAGAAGAACTTACATCAGTTGACTTAGCTATTGTGAGATTTTCTCCCTTTACCTCCTGAATTGAATAACCCAACGCTTTTTTATCTCTTTTAATTCCCAAAGCTGTTACCACAACTTCGCTCATGCTTTTTGCATCATTCGCCAGAGAAATTGAAATATTATCAGACGCAATTACCTCTTTATCTTCAAAACCTGTTGCGGAGATAATTAATGTGGACCCAAGTTTTACTGTCAATTTGAAAGTACCATCATTTGCGGCCATTGTACCGTTTGTTGTACCTTTTTCTTTGATAGAAGCTCTTGCTACAGGATCTCCTCCTGCATCCAATACCTTTCCCGAAATAGTAGTTTTTTGTGCTACGGCTGTATTAAAAATACAGGCACATAATAGCACCAGAAGTGATAGTTTTCTCATGTCTTTGTTGATTTGATTTAAAAATACTCTCAAATATAGGGTTTCTACTTAACTGACAAAAAAATGTTAAAATAGTTTTTTTGACCCCTAAGCAACAAATGACAACATTTTCTTAACAATTGCTGCATTCTTTCAATAAAGTAACCAGGATTTAAATCCTTCCTTCAAAAAATTGAGTTTTGCAAATTCTGAACACTCATTTTATACCTATTAAGCAAATTATTAATAATATGACTTCATTATTTCTCATATACTTATTTTTTGTTTGTTATTAATCAAAATATGAATTTTAATTTCTTGCGTATTAAAAAGGCCGCCTCTTTCGAGGCAGCCTTTTCAATTATACTTTTCAGATCAAAGATTATCTCCAACCTGCATTTGAAGTTCCAATACCATCTGCTTTCGCTTCCGTTCCAAATGTGTAAAATGGAGGGGATAAACGGAACAATTCCAATATCTTGGCTGGAATTGGGAAATGCAAAGGTGTACCTTTTTGAAGAAGATTCAACTTGCGCATTTCAAAGAATTGCACACCCATGCCAGTTGTATAAAGTTCAACATGTCTTTCATGATGAATTGCTGCTACAATATCAACAAGGTTTGCTGCTACTGGAGCCATACCACCCCTAGTAACACGGGTTCCAGCATTGATAATTGCCGCTGCACCAGCTAAATCGCCTGTATAAGCACGGGCTTCAGCTTTGAGCATATCATTTTCAGCTTTCATTACTTCTGCTTTTTCTCCAATTGCGGCTACATAAATCGCATCGTAACGAGAATTTCTGTAATTAGAGAAATGGTAATAACCCCTCGCAGCAAGAAAGTCATTTGAAGCAAGATATTCAAAATCAGTATTCAACCTGTTGTCAATTGGGCTGGTTGATGCCGGAGGATGAGGAAAGGAAGCCACATCATCCCAATGCTTTGGTTGAGTTGGATCCATCATATTTACAACATACATATCTGTACGACCCCAACCTGGGTAAGTAAGGTAATCACCTCCTTCAAAATACCATGTAGATGTACCATCCATTACAATTTTCCAATCAGAAGTGATACCATTGTCTGCATAAGTTTTCACTTTTGCCCAATCAACAGCAGCTAATTCTGTCTTGTTTCTTGGAACATAAGAAAGTATACGTGCAGCTGCTGTATTACACATCTTTTTAAAATCCGCACTTGAAATAGCCGCAGGCGTACCAAACCAACTTGCAGGTATTGTAAAAGTAGAATTAGCTTCGATAATTGCTTTGTCAAGATAAGAAATTGCTGCAGTAGTAACCTGCTTATAAGTCAATGCCGTTTCAAGAACACCATCCACAGAAGTGACCTCATCTACAACATGAGCTTTATCGAATAATAAAGCAAGATTGCCATAAGCTATTCCCTGAATAAAACGGGCAACCGCAATAGATCTGGCATTCCCTGAACCATTATCACCGATGTCAACTCCCCCATCAACTGCTTTTATTACTTTATTAGCAGTTGAAATAGCAGAGTACATTTTATCGTAAGTAGCTTTTAAAGATGGTCCATTAGTGTAACTGGGAGCGTTATTCCAGGCGGAATTGCGTGGTTCCCAAGACATATCTCTCATACCTGCGTTACCCCAAGAACATGTTGCATGGTCAGCCGCTACAGCTGTCATCATTTCAACACCAGTAAAATCATGTTCGCCATGAAAAACTGTATTGAAAAGACTTGCTGCAACATTTTCAACATCCTCGCCTTTTGCATATACTTTCAAAAAATCCGGGTCATTTTCATTAGGAACATCCAACAGGTTTTTTTTACAACCCGCCAGCCCTACAGAAAGCAAGGCTATAAAAAATAGGTATCTGTTAATCTTTTTCATATAAAAAAGTTTATGTTTTTAAAAATTAAACGAAAGTGAAAATGCAATATTCCGATAAATTGGATTAGCACTAATGCCATCAACAGGGAATCTGATTGTACCAACCTCAGGATCATATCCGGAATACTTAGTAAAGGTTAACAAGTTTCTACCTACAACTTTTGCATTGATTCCTTTTACAAAGCCATTAAAGATGCCGCTTAATGTTTTAGCAGGCACTGTATAACCTAAAGAAATTTCACGAACTTTTAAGTAACTGGCGTCTTCAACCCAATAAGCATTGGCATTATTACCGTCATACATACCGGCACCCCAGTAAGCAGCTGCTTTTTTCTCAGCTGCAGGAACATTAGTCATATCTTGTTTTGCACTGATGTAGTTAAATACAAGACGTTGTTCTTTACCATTGTAGACATCACCACCTTGTTTCCAATCCAGTAATATATAAAACTGAAAGTTTTTGTAAGTAAAAATATTAGATATCCCTGCTACAAAATCAGGATTACCATTACCTATTTTACCATACCATAAAGAACCATCTGCATTCAACTTCTTAATTGGCAACTCTGTAGTTTTACCCTGTGTTCCTTTTGGAATAACATACCCTTCGCTGTTTACTTCATAATCAGCAATTGTCTTTCCTGCAGGAAGCTGGGTAGACATTTCGTCTAATGTACGTACCATTTTATACCCATAGATTGCTCCATACAACTCCCCTTCTTTAATATAGAATATGTTCTGATCACCATTGAAATCCTGACCACCAGCTAAATAAGGAGCAATTGGCAATTCTGTGATCCGTTGTTTCACTCTTGAGAAAACCACATTGGTTTTCCAGGAAAAATTCTTGTTCTTAAGCCACGTTGCTCCAAATGTAAATTCAAGAGTATTAGATTTTACAGTACCGGCATTTTGCCACTGACTGTTAAATCCATCGTTCAGGAAAGGAATCAAAGGCACATTCAAGAACTGATCTCTTGTTACTGATTCTGCGTAAGTTACCTCTAAACTAAATTTTTTCAAGAAATCGACATTTAAACCAATTTCTTTTTCTTCGGTTGTAGAAGGTTTCAACAATGAATTACCTTTTTGACTTGCTACTGCATTGCCATTTGACAAATCATATACCTCATACTGCCAATCAAACCCAGGGCGAATACCCGCTGTACCATATGCGGCTCTGATTTTCAATTCATCAATTCCTTTGATTTTAAAATCTTCAGAGATACGATAAGCAGCTGAAGCTCTGTAATAAGGGTTCCAACGTGCCTGGGATCCAAATAAAGAAGACCCATCGTAACGAAACATACCGTCAAAAAGAATCTTCTCTTTCCAGTCCATACCTAAGATTGCAAAATAGTTTTGAGCTTTTTCATTCTCAATGTAAGAGGATGCATCGTTGATGCTTGAAAAATTTTCAAAGTTTTCAATACCTGAAATTCTGAATTGAGAAGCACTGATGAAATTGCTTTCGTAACTTCTGTTTTCGTAGAGATATGACAATTTACCTCTGGCGGAAAAATTACCAAATTTTTGAGCCAGATTAAGGGTTAATTGAGTATTACTTGTTTTTGATTCGTTGGTTGATTGGGACATACTGCCTCCAGAGTAAGACATACCCATTGTTGCAGGTGTACCACCAGATCTTGTCCACGTATTTTGCGGGTTAATGGTAGACGAACGATTGGTTTGGATTTCCATTGTTTGTGTTACATCCAGATCTGCCCAACTGGTAAAACGGATATTCGCATTATAATTTGCTAACCATCTGCGTGAGTTAGAAGCCACCTTTTGCTTATATAACTGATATAACGGGTTGGTAACTTCTGCATTAAAATTGTTAATACGCAAATAATATGGTTGGTCATCCGGGTTTAACCCACTCAGGTTAACATCCTTCTCCATTCTGGCAATGTTATAAAACAGGCCACTTGCGGCACCAGCCGTACTTGCGGTTCTGTTAATATATAAATTTGAAGCACTGAAACGTAACCAGGGTGTAATGTTCTGATCGATATTAAATCTGAAGTTTTGTCTTTGATAACCGTCTGTAAGTTTTACAACACCTTCCTGCTTATTGTTTTCAAAAGAAAGGTAAACGTTATTTTTTTCTGTACGATTTGCTACAGATATAAAGTTTACAATATTCATCCCTGTTCTGAAAAACTCAGCTTGCGGGTTACGGTAAACACCAAACGGATTATCCATATACCCATCTGTATCAATACCTCTGCTTCCCGCAATACCAGGATTGAAACCGGCACCAATGTAATTGGCCGGGTAAGTAACACCGGCATACTTTGTATATTTTCCCTGGGCTGTTTGCCAATCGCTTGCTAAAGCATAGTAATGAGATTCCGATGTTTTCAGGTAATGTGACAAATCCTGCATACCAACCTCATTTCTTACTGTGATTACTGGTTTATTGGCTGCAATTCCCTTACCTCTTTTAGTAATAACAGAAATTACACCATTACCAGCTCTTGAACCATATAAGGCTGATGCGGCTGCACCTTTAACCACTTCTATTGATTCTACATCATCAATATTGATATCTGCAAGACTACCAGACATAATAATACCGTCTACAAGAATAAGTGGAGCAGAACTTGTACTCAGGTTATTATCACCCCTTAACAATAAATCAGCCCCTTGTCCAGGGTTACCGTTTACAGAAGATGTTTTTAATCCGGCCACTTTCCCAGCCAACGCATTTGCAGCAGAAGATGCGGGTACAGTCTGTAATTGTTCTGCACCAACTTTGGTAACAGATACTGTCATTTTCTTCCTTGTTGTTGCACCTGCAACACCGGTTACAATTACTTCGGACATTTCCTGTCCGGAAGAAGCCTTTAAACTAACTGAAAAACTTGTGTTTGAACCGATACTGATTTCCTCATTATCGAATCCCACTGCTGAAATGACCAATGTCTTGGCATTGGCAGAAATAGCAAGTTCAAAACTACCTGTAGCATCGGTAGACGTACCTTTAGTGGTACCTTTTACTAAAACAGAAGCTCCGGGGACAGGGTTTCCTGAACCATCGGTCACTTTACCGGAAATCTTTTTTCCCTGCGCCATTACGAATAGCGAGGCAAAGACTGCTCCGAAGAGTAGCAATACAATTTTTCTCATGTTGTTTGGTTTAGTTTAAAAAATACAGCCC
>Ga0138256_10009806_pt1 | contig 10051 bp, 14 predicted proteins | sample KNB2016incub_MG_FD_105486 | JGI IMG/M metagenome (GOLD analysis project Ga0138256, IMG submission 105486) | Active sludge microbial communities from wastewater in Klosterneuburg, Austria - KNB2014incub_MG | ecosystem: Engineered > WWTP > Activated sludge > Unclassified | place: Austria...
ATAGCAGAACACTTTATTCACTCCAATTTAATTAACTAAAAAACTACCAATATGGCAGAAGAAACAAGGGTATAACAATTAGCTTGTGAAAGGGCTGAAAGACAAAAGGAATTACAACTCGAAGCTCAACAGTTTTCATTACCAGCGCTCGCTGAAATGACTGGATATAATGAGCAAATGCTAATGGTTTTACAAAAATCAGTAGCAAAAAATACCAGTCCGGCAGAGTTTGCATACTTCTTAACGGTATGTAAAGACTCGGGATTATCTCCAGTAAACAAGGAAATATGGTGCTATAAAGACCATCAAGGTAATGTAATAGTATTTACTGGAAGAGACGGATTCCTCAAAAAGAATAAGCAAAACCCTGCATACAGAGGAATGAAGTCTTCTGAAGTTTGCGAGTACGACGAGTTCGAGATTGATATGATTTCAAGCGAAGTTAAGCATAAGATTAGTAATAACAGAGGGAAACCAATAGGAGCTTATGCTATCGTTTCAATCGAAGGCCAGGAGGATACTATTGTTTACCTTGATTTTGCAGAGTTTAATCTCGGACAGGCTAAGTGGAAAACTGCTCCAAAGATGATGATTAAGAAGTGTGCTCAATCTCATGCTCTCAAGGAAGCAGCTGGAATGTCAGGAATACAGGCAGAGGAATCTGCGCATATCCGTAATGGAGTAGCAACCTTTGATGTTGAACACGAAGAAATTAAAGCTCCTGACAGCGATAAGAAAGCTGAAGAACGTCTATTGAAAATGATTGAAGGAGCTGAAACAAGAGAGAGCTTGCTTGTTCTATCTGAACATTGTAATTCGATTGAAAGTAAAGAAAAGTATGATGAGAAGTGGGCTGAATTAGGAGATTGAAAATATTACTCTACCCGAGTATATCTATAAGGTGAAACAAGTACAGTAGATTCCGGTGAAATAACTGTATATCCTTTATACCGGAACACTCAGAAGTGCCGAAATTGGTAGACGGGCTGGTTCATTCAGTATATCTGAAGGAGCCAGATGAAAGGAAACTTTCCTGCAGGTTCGAGTCCTGCCTTCTGAACAATGATTAGATTTTTGTTTATCTGTGTGTATATCAAGATACTTCAACTGTTTGCAACAACAGTGGAAGATTATATACGCATAGAATTACTTTACGAAGAAGCACAAAAATATCTTGACAAATGAGTCACCTAACAACCATTATTGCTCGTGTTGAAAACAGGCTTGATATTTATGGCGGAGATTTAGACGCTGTATCTAAAGACCCGCTGTGGTTGCAAAGTATAAGAAACTTAAAGGAATATCTTGAAATTTGGAAAGACTGGACTGATATAGAGATGCTACGTGCTAATGAACTTTACGAACAATTTAAACAATACTTAACATGAAAAAGATAATATTAGTAGCTTTGATAGCTATGTTTAGTTGTAATACAACTAAAAAAACAGTAATTTCCGGAAGCGAAATGAAAAAAATGCTTGAAAAAGACAGTACGCTGTATTTTATTAAGATGCGTAGGTAACTTGTTTTCTCATCCAAAAACTACCAACATGGATTTCAGTAACTACACGTTCAGGTGCTCGTCACTTGGACACATAATGCAAGACGCAAAAGGAAAGTCTAATAAACAACTTTATGAAGATTATAACTTAGAGCGTTCTAAAGTTTTAGATAAACTTGTTGCAGCTGGCGCAAATGCAGTTAAAACAAAGGATAAGCTTTGGGACAGGTCTGAATGGCTTAAGGAAGAGATTGAAAGGTTAGAACCTATTCAAGATGTTCCTCATCTTTCAGACGGTTGCAAGACTCATCTATGCGATATTTATACTCGTGTACATGATGGAAGAACTTCTGATATTGCATCAAAGTTTCTTGAGAAAGGGCTTCTGTTAGAGGAGGATGCTATTACTCTTTATTGTGAGCTTACAGGGAAGTTCCACAAAAAGAATAAAGAAAGAAAGTATAACGAGTGGATAGAAGGAGAATGCGATATAGACTCAGATATACTCGACCTTGTTACTGATACAAAGGTTAACTGGGATATATTTACTTTTAATCGTGTAGTTTCAAGGCCGATTAAGCCTTTGTACCACTGGCAGCTTGATGGGTATATGTGGTTATGGGGAAGGAGTAAAGGAGAACTTGCATATTGCCTTTTGAATACTCCAAAGCATATGCTTGAGCGTGAAGAAAGGAAGTTGCTATATCAGGTCTTCGGAAGCGATGCTAACTATGCACACGCATCAGACGAGGAGAAAGCTGACTTTGAGGATGCCTTGTCTTCATTAAGACATAACCACACTTACAATGATAAGTCTATACAGGAGCGTGTAAGGATATTTCACGTTCAAAGGAGTGAAGAAAGGATTGAAAAAATTAAAAGTAGAGTTGAAGAGTGCAGGATATGGCTTAATAACTTTGCACAAGGAAAATTAGATACTGATAACGAAGACTAAAATTATGGCAAGATTTAAAATAAAAGATGGTATCCTTTGGAATGACAAAGGCATGCACATAGCAGTAATGACTGACGACGTGTCTGAAGAAGAGGAGAAGATTCTCGAGGCTTGCTGTGAGGTTATGGAAAGCGTACAGGAATTTGTAGAATCAGGAGGAAGAATTAAGCCGAAGAAAGCTTATGATAACTTTAAACTACTTTTGGATAAGTATGAAATTGCTTAAAACTATAAACAAAATCGCAAACCCTATATTAGGAGTACTATCACTAAAAGATTATGGAAAAAGAACAGCTATCAGCACTGGAAAAAGTAAAAGGAATAGAAAAAATAGTAACAAGAGGAAACATTGACTTCTTGTGTGGAGATAACATGGCTTTCTTACGATGGTGCAAGGAAGAAATGCTTATGGGCTATTTTCATTTGGGGATAGTAGACCCTCCTTACGGTATATCTGTTGGAGATATGAAACTTGGTGCAACAAAAGATTCTAAGCCGAGAGACTATGAAATGGGCAAGTGGGACAACGAAGTTCCAAGCCTGGAGTATTGGTATCTACTCTCGTATGTTTGTAGAGACTTAATTGTGTGGGGAGGAAACTATTTTACTGATACCAACAGTAATATCTACGAGATTGTTTATGCTGATGGAACAAAACTGTATCTTCAGGATATACGCAAAATCAATAAAGAAGGTATTGTTGAAGCAAACTTTTCCAAAGGAATGAGTGCCGGCAGATGTTACTACATTTGGGATAAGAAGAATAATGGTATGAGTTTTGCAGACTGCGAAATTGCAACTACAACACTTGATAAGTCTGCAAGGATTATTCCAAAATCAAGAAGCTTAAATAAAACTGAAGGAGATAAAAGGCATCCAACACATAAGCCTGCATATCTCTATGAGTATTTATATCTCGAGAACTTGCTTCGTGGCAAAAAAATACTTGATACTCACGGAGGAAGTTTTTCTCATGCACAGGCAGCGTTTCGTGAAGGAGGAAAACTTACAATAATGGACAGAGAAGAATCTTATTTTAAATCAGGACTTGAAGCTTTTGATAATAAAGCGGTTGCTCCTACATTGGCTTTTTAGTATGATAACTTGGTATAATGTAAGCCAACATGGAAAACCTAACTTTGGATTTTCTGCTAAAGACGGAAAGGTTAGATGTTTTCCTGAATGGCAGTTTGTAGGAAACTATTTATCAGGACAAATGTTTAAGCATTGGTTTGCAGTACACAATGCTAAAGCAGTTAAAATAGCAGACCAATATGAACCAGGAGACATACAGCTTTCGTGATGGATTGCAGATAATAGAAATTACTGATAGCAGTTTGCTTAAACGTATTATCTATGATTATCCGAGTGAAGAGTTAACTGTTCAGTTCAAGAAATACTACACTGAAGAAATTACTTATGTTGACGTTCCATCTATTCTTTTTGAGGAAATGGTTCTCAACAGAAAAAATAGCTATGGTAAATTTTACTTACAGCAAATTAAACTAAATTTCAAACAAAAAACAAAACAGATGAGCACAACACAACCGGAAGGAGTCAATATTGCCTCCGACAAAAAAAGATTTATCAAGGTAAGACTTGATGTATCAAAGATTAACAAGGACTGGTTATTTGAAGGAAAGAACGGGGTTTACCTTGACTGTACACTTCAAATGCTTCCTGATGGAGAAACAGACAAGTTTGGTAACTTGGGTATGATTACTCAGGACGTACCAAAGGATGTTTATACCAAAGAAAAAGACCTGGCAAAAGCAGATAAAAGCCAGGGAGCTATCCTTGGTAATGGTAAAGAAATTCTGTGGTCAGGAGGAAGTGCTGAAGGAGCTGTTGGTGCAGAGTTAGGAAAAGCATCTCAGGATGCTCTTGACGACCTGCCGTTTTAAAAGCTTGGTTTACTTGGTAGTTTTCCAAGTGGATTTCCCTAAACGTGGGTAGCAGGTGTACCTCATTTAAGTATGAGGCTGCCTGTTTCCAGATTCGATGCTGGATAGGGAGCATGAAAATAGGAATAGTTTGTGATAACTATAAAGTCACTGCATACAGAAATGCTTTAATAAAAGCAGATTTAGTATTTACAGAAACAGAAGGTAAAACAGTAACTACGTTTCAGGTTATTGACACTAATAAAGATAAAGTACAAGAAATATGTACTCGTCTTGAAACTTATTTCAAAGCAAAAAGAAACTAAATGAAGAAAAAAATCTGCTACATAGCTCATCCTATATCCGGAGATATAGAAGCTAATCTTAAAGATTTGGCGAGGATACTTAGGTTTATTAATATGCTTGAGCCTGGAGATGTAAGAATTATCCCTATCGCTCCTTACTACGCAGATATTATTGCTCTTGACGACAATAATCCTTTGGAGCGTAAGAGAGGAATAGAGAATGATACAGCACTTATTATGACTGGTGTATTTGACGAGCTATGGCTTACCGGAGATAAGATTTCTTTTGGTATGCAGGAGGAAATTAAACTGTTCAGGAGTTTAGGAAAACCTATTGTTGATTATACTAATAAAATTTAAAACTATTGAAAACAAATAAAGAAATACTTGATAAAAGAAAAAAGTTATTAATAAACATTCCTTTTAGAAAAGATATTTATATTTATATAATAAGCAATCCGTCTTTTCCAGGATGGTACAAGGTAGGAAGGACAAATAATCCAGAAAGAAGACTACTTGCGTATCAAACATCAGATCCTCTAAGGTCTTATAAGTTAGAGTTTGTTAAAAAGGTTATAGATATATCTACACATGAAAATGCAGTATACTCTAAAATAGAAAACAGAGGAGAATGGATAAAAACAGAACTCGAGTCTTTGATAAAAGTTATAGATATTATAGAAAATTGATAAAGTTAAAAATAACGCCCAAATTTGCCAAAAATACGGTTAATGGGTAATTGCATCAAAACAATATAACAACGTGTGAAACAACCGTTTAAACACGTTTCACAGCCATTTTTTCCACACAAACCTACGTGTAAAATGAATGATTTTCTCCTTGAGGTTAAGCGTTTCTTGAAGTTCTCTGAGAAAACATTTGTTTTAGCTACAGCACAAAGTTCTCTCGAAAAGCTTAAGGATGAAATTAAAGAAGTTGAAAAAGCAGGAACTTCGTTCGAGAAACGTGAAGAGTATATAGACTGTATAATGTGCTTATTTGATGCTGCTAAACGAGATGGAATTCATCCTGAATTTATAATTAAAGGATTTACTCATAAAATCGACAAGAATATAGCGCGAACTTGGAAAGCTAATCTTGATGGAACTTATTCTCATGTAAAATAAAACTACCAAATGCAAGAAAGAGAGTATCAACTTGAACTCGGAAACAAGGTCTCGACAGAGGTCTCCTCAAAAAGAAAAACAATCATGTTCCTTCCTACAGGTGGAGGAAAGACTGTTGTATTTTCTAATCTTATCAAACGGTTCAATATAGCTTCCAAAAGGGCTACTTTGATAATGGTACATCGCCAGGAGCTTATGTATCAGGCAGCTAAAACTGTTGAAGAAATTACTGGTATTAAGCCACACTTGATTACTTCAAAAACTTCGCAGTTCAGATACGCTCAAGTTTATATAGGCATGGTTGAGTCTACAATGAGCAGACTTAACTTGTTCGATAACGTAGGTATGGTAATCATAGACGAGTGCCATATAGCAAACTTTAACAAGGTTCACTCTGTATTTTTGGAAGAGTTAATTATTGGAGTTACAGCTACACCAATTAGCTCATCTAAGAAAGACCCGTTGCGAAACTACTACCGTTCAATCGTACTTGGGCCGCAGATTAGCGAATTAATCAAGCTTGGTTTCTTGGCACAGAATATTACCCGTTGCCCTAAAGACGTAGTTGATGCTACACAGTTTCAAATTGACTCGTTAAAAGGAGATTACAATGAGAGGCAAATGGCTACAGAATACAAGCTTCCTAAGCACGTTATTAACACTTGCGAAGCTTATTTCAGATACTGCTTTGGAGGAAAAACACTAATCTTTAATGTTAATATTGAGCACTCGATTGAAGTAGCTAAAGCTATGGTCTTTATGGGACACAATGCAAGACACTTAGCCAGTAACAATAACGAGGAAAGAGAAGAAACTCTGAAGTGGTTTAGAGAAACCGAGAATGCTATCTTGTGTAACGTAATGTTCTTTACTTTTGGTTTTGATGAGCCAACAGTAAGGAATATTATACTAAATTACTCTACGCTTAGCTTGCCGAAGTTCTTGCAGTCATGCGGAAGAGGAAGTAGACCAATAGACGAAGCTTGGATTGAAAAACATCAGCACAGGTATCCTTACCCTGTTAAACTTAAAGACCACTTTAATATTATAGATATGGGTGGTAACTGTGTTAAGTTTGGTGACTGGTGCGACGATAGAGACTGGGAAAGACTGTTTTACCATCCTCCAATTCCTGGAGAAGGAATTGCTCCAGTTAAAACTTGTCCTGATTGCGAAGGGCTTCTTCATGCTGCTAAAATGGTATGCGACTTGCGTAATCCTGAAACAGACGAGATGTGCTTACACCAGTTTGAAAGAAAGGTTACCGCTGAAGAACAGGACTTGGAGGAATTAATCCTTATGACCAAAGGAATTGATGTAGAGGAGCTTATCGGTAGACACAAGAAGAAACATATGTACTATACATTCTTGGAGCTTGGCGTTCCGGTTGTAGAGGAAATGTTTAAGAAACATGGAGGAAAGCAGTCAGCTAAAACACAAAGAACTTACTTCGATAAGTATTACGAGCTTTGTATTGACTGGTACAATAAAACACTTGCTAAAGACCCTGATAATATGTCTGATATATCAGACAGCTCTTGGCACATAAAGAAAGCCTTAGAAAACTTTAACCGTTTAATAGAAGTAAACAATGCTAAATACAAGCTCAATGCTGAAAAACTGGAATCCTCAAAAGAAAACAGCCATGAATATATTTCTTTTGAGGAGAACATTAATCTTCATCCTGGTCTTGTAGTGCCTGACTTTTCTGAAGGAATAGAGCTTGTTGCCGGAGAAAATGTTGAGCACCCTAACTTAGGAAAGGGAACAGTTGTTGAAGTTAAGGAACATTGGGTTGAAGTAGATTTCAATGGCGAAGTAAAGAAGATTATACCACAATATGCTAAAATGAGAAAAATTGCTTAAATATGTTTAAATACTCTTTTAATACAAATGGAAATATAGTCTTTAGAACACAAGATGGATCATCTAATGATATTTCATTAGCTAAAATCTTTAATTCTAAAAGAGAGTGCGACTTGGATTTCTTTATGCTTCAAGATTGCGAGTTTGTTGATTATATAGAATTAAAAATACCTGAAAACACAGTTAAAAATATAGTTGAAAATATACAAAATAAAACAGTATCTTCTATATATTTACTTGATAATTTAGTAGGAATGAAAACATTTCCTAATAATTATTTTGACTTGGCTGTTGTAGATCCGCCTTATGGACTTGGAAATAGACTGAGTGATGGAGGAGGAAAACTTAAAGATACGCCAATGGCATCTCTTTATAGAGATAAGGAATGGGATATACTTCCAAAACAAGCTTATTGGAATGAGTTGTTTAGAGTGAGTAAAAATCAGGTTGTTTTTGGAGCTAATTACTTTATAGAGTATTTAAAAAACTCAAGGGGTTTTATATGCTGGGATAAAAAACAATCTATGCCAACTCTTTCAGCTTGTGAATTAGTTTGGACATCTTTTGATAAACCATCTAAGATTTATAGTAAATCAAGCACAGACCTTGAAAGATTTCATCCAACACAGAAACCTGTAGATGTATATGATTTTTGTTTTCAGTATTGTAAAACTGAAAAAGGAATGAAAATACTTGATACGCATCTTGGTAGTGGAAATTCAAGAATAGCTGCAAATAAAAACGGCCTTAATTTTACAGGATTTGAAATAGATAATGATTATTTCGATTCGAGTATAAAAAACTATATGATAAACTCAAGCAAACTAACTTTATTTTAAAAATAACTTAAGAGAATTTAATGCCTAAAATCAGTCTTTTTAAAAATATATCTGAACCAGCTAATCCTGAATATCTCGATATTATACAGCATCTCGAGGATGAAAGAGATGGTAAGTGGGAAGATATTGTTCACCAGTGCAGGAATATCTTAGACGAGGATGAAAGAAAAAAGTTTAAGCAAACAATGCCTACAGCTTCGTTTTCCGGCCAGTTCTCGTACAGGGCAAATGATAAGCTTGATAAGCACAGTTCGTATCTTGCAATAGACCTTGACGATGTAGAAAATCTTAATGAAACAAAGAAGATACTTAGAGGCGACAGGTACACTTTTGCAGTACTAATGTCTTGCGGAGGAAAAGGGCTAAGATGGATAATCAAGATTGATGCTGAAAAACATTCAGAAGCTTTCAAAGGTGCAGTTGCATATCTGTACGATAACTACGAGATACAATGCGTAGACCTTAATGGTAGCAATGTAAGTAAGCCTTATATAGTTACCTTTGACCCTTATGCTTATATCAACTACGAAACCGTTCCAGTATTCAAAAGGTATGTAAAAGAAAAGGCAGAGAAGAAGATGCCTGACTTTGTGCATACAACTTCTGACTTCGATATGATTCTCAAGCAGATTACTGGAAGAGGGATTAACCTTTGCGAGAACTATCATGAATGGCTAAAGATTGGTTTTGCACTTGCATCGCAGTTTGGAGTTGATGGTGAAGGAGCTTATCACGAGATAAGTAGAATGTCTCAGAAATACTCTCCTGAAAAAACTAAACGTCAGTATAAATACTGTTGCCAAGCTAAAAAATCCGGCGTTAATATATCCAGCTTTTATTACTTGGCAAAAATGGCAGGAGTTAATATTATCTCTGAGCAAACAAAAGCTATTGTTCGTACTACAAAGAACGGCAAGAAGAGCGGATTATCTAAGGAAACGATAATTAAGAACTTAAAAGAATTAGAAGGTATAGAAGGAGCTGATGAAGCTGTAAATGCTATATACGATAATCCTGATGCAGTAAGTGATGAAGAAGAGTCTATACTTCATCTGTTAGAGATGTTTATCTCTAATAACTACATTATCAAGATGAACGAGGTAACAGGACATTTAGAGCAGAACGGAGTAGCTCTTACTCCATCAGATTTAAACTCGATATTTATTGCTGCAAAGAAAGTGGTAACAAAGTTAGACTATCAGCTAATGATAAGGTTGTTAAAATCTGACTTTATCGAGATGTATAATCCTTTCTTTAACTTCTTTGGCAGTGATGGTATAGCAGTTGAACTCTCTCCGAGTCCTGAAAAAGACCAAAACAGTAAATTCAAATCTCCTTTGATTGATACTTTATCTAAAACTATAATTAACGATAATCCAGCTTATACATCTTATTTTTTGAGGAAATGGATGGTAAGTATAGTTTCGGCAGCACACAAGGTACATAGTCCTTTACTGTTCTGCTTATTGGGTGGACAGGGTACTGGTAAAACCGAATGGTTCAGAAGGCTTTGCCCGCCAGGACTTAGGGAATACTACGCTGAAAGTAAACTCGACAAGGAGAAAGATGATGAGC
>Ga0138256_10009808_pt1 | contig 10049 bp, 7 predicted proteins | sample KNB2016incub_MG_FD_105486 | JGI IMG/M metagenome (GOLD analysis project Ga0138256, IMG submission 105486) | Active sludge microbial communities from wastewater in Klosterneuburg, Austria - KNB2014incub_MG | ecosystem: Engineered > WWTP > Activated sludge > Unclassified | place: Austria...
TGCTTAAGCAAATTAGCCAGTGTCTCTGAATCATGAGGAAGCTGCGTTAAATCAATATAGATTTCATCAATACCGGAGTCTTCGATCTGGGTTGTTAATTTTGCCACGGCAGCTTTAAACAGCTTAGAATAGTATTGGTAACTGGCAAAGTTCGTGGGCAATAAAATTGCATGTGGCATCAACTGCGCTGCTTTCATGATACTCATCCCAGAAAACACCCCGGCCGCTCGCGCTTCATAAGTAGCCGTCGTAATGACACCGCGTCCGACATACTCATGCAACCGATGAACATGTAACGTACCATCAGGTTTAGCAGTAGCAGGTTGATGCTCTGTTCGTCCGCCTACCACAACGGGCAAGCCGCGCAATTGAGGATGACGAATAAGTTCGACCGATGCATAGAAAGCATCCATGTCTAGATGAGCAATTCTGCGAGAAGTAGCGATTTTCATTATCATCGATGTCAATGCCAAAAAAAGTAAGCGCGTTACGCATACTCTATCCATTAGCGCAATTTTTTTGTTAATTGAAAAATACAGTATAAATCTTCGTTATTCAAACTAACGTAAAATTTAATAAGCGATATCATTAGTAAATTATGGCGGGAGCATTAAGCGTAAACGAATATTTTCTTAACAAAAGCATCTTCCATTATCAAATAACAGCCGCTTCATCATTACAGAATAACCTTATGATTTATAGAGAAATAAAAAATAGAATTGCGATGATCGTCGTACTGAGCATCATCGCCATTGTCGGTTCTATCAAAAGCTTTACCGTGCTTGGCGGAGATCAATCCCTATTTGTTGTCATTGCGCAAATGTTTGATGCTGGAAAAATTTTGTATAAAGATTTATTCGATTTCAAGCAGCCGGGCATTTTTATTTTTTATTTTCTGGCAGGAAAAACACTGGGATGGAGTGATATTGGCATCCATTATTTTGAATTAGGCTATTGGTTAATATTTTCACTAGTACTCTACTTTTCTATCAAACAATATTCACTATTCTACAAAAATGAATTAAGTAGCAGCTTGTTTCCGCTATTTGTTATTGGTGTTTATTACTGCAATGCTACCGCGTTCCAACTCACACAACTCGAAGCACTGATTAATGTTCCTTTATATTTAATTGTTTGGTTATTGGATAGAGCATACAAAGACGAAAATAATTTATTAATAACTTATTTCTTAATAGGATTATTGATGGGTATTGTGGTTCTTTGTAAATTAATTTACAGCCCGATTATTTTCGCCTTTATGCTCATTCATTTTATATTCTGTCTAAAAGACAAGGGATTGAAGCATATCCTGATTAAACAATTGCCTCCGATAATCATCGGTTTTGCGATTCCAATCACAATTTTCTTAAATTATGTTTTTACGCATCACATCGAAAATTTAGTCACCGATATCTTCTTTAAAATACCCACGCAAGTCATTGGCTTAGGGGACCAAGTGCATCCAGAAAGACTGTGGAGCTCGATCAAATGGTTCGGCAAGTTGATGATTATTTATCTAATACTAGCTGCCATCGGTATTTTTTTGATTTCCAAAAAAGAATCACATTTTTTCAGCATGATCATCGCTTGGACAATCATAGGATTTTCGGTCATTGTCATACAAAAAACTTCCTGGTGGTCTTACCATTTTCAACTGCTATACGTACCCATCGCATTATTTTCTGTATTGGCTTTAGATTATTTGATTTATCACTTACTGGTTTATGTGGGACTTAACAATTCATTCAAAAGGATCCCTATTATTTTAATTATATTGATTCTTGTTACCCACAATCAATTCAGATCCCTGCAAATTAGCTTACATTCCGAAAATTATTCAAGATTATTAGGGTACGATTATGCAAAAAACCACGCACTATCGGTTCTTAATGTCCTGAAAGAAGAAGATACTATTTATGTATGTGGTAACCCTAGGAAATATTTGATCACATCGCGATTGCCTGAGTTAAGCACCAATGGCTGGATCTTAGAATATCAGTTAGATTATCAATGGGAAAATTTCTACCAGGAATTTCGAAATAAACCGCCCACTTATTTATTTATCAGTAAAGAATACGAAAATCTCATTCCAACGAAACAACCTAAATTGTGGGATTTTATCACCACAAAATATAACCAATTGAGCCTCGAAGAAACCGGCATATGGTATAAAAACTCAAAGAATTAGTGGTGTTATGAAACTTGATGCGTTTAAATCAATTCATCAGGTAAATTTGATCTCGCCACATACACCATTCTCATATCTGTGGAGAAAAGCAAAGCTGTATTTTACAAATAGTCTTTGATCATCACTTTACTGTCGATGTCTATGCAGGCCATGACCTTTGCGTAATTCCCTTCCGATCTTTTCAGTTCCTTGTATTTATTGATTAATAACTTTTAGTAAGCTGCATTTTTCAAAAATCTAAACCAATCAAAATTAGCAGTAATTACTCATCGTTAGCTTCTGTTTCCATAATGTTATTATGGTTTCCAAGCAAAAATTCTGATACTTGGCCATTCGTGCAAAATCACCATTCGTAAATTCTTCATCATATATAAAAAACAAAGAGAAGATTGTATTTCCTAACCTCTATTTTTTTGGTAAGATCCAACTGGAATAAATAATCATAAGTAAATAATCGATGATGGGCTTTGAGCCCATTTTTTATTTGTAGTCGACAACTATGGAACTGGAAGTGTTAATAGCATCAACTCTCGAAGGAATGGGTTATGAGTTGGTAGAAATAGAACAATCCGCGCATAATAAATTATTGAGAATATTTGTGGATAAAAATGAAGGGATCGGTATTGATGATTGTGTATCAATAAGCAATCATCTCACTCGTCTATTAGCAGTAGAAAATATCGATTATGGTCGCTTGGAAGTATCATCGCCAGGGCTAGATAGACCTTTACGAAAGGAATCTGATTTTACTCGTTTTAAAGAAGAAACGATCAAGTTAAAACTACGCATCCCGCTTGATGGGCAAAGAAATTTTATAGGAATTCTGCGGGAAGTTAACAATGGTGCGATTAAGCTTGAAGTGGAAGGAAAATTATTGAATCTTGAATTGAGCAACCTCATGAAAGCTCGCTTGGTTCCAAAACTTTAACCGCATTAGATTTGAATGGAGAACTATGAGCCGAGAAATTTTACTGCTGGTAGATGCACTAGCACACGAGAAAACTGTCGAAAAAGAAATAATCTTTATGGCACTTGAGCTCGCATTAGCATCTGCTACCAAAAAACGCTTTCAAGAAGACATAGACATTCGCGTTTCCATTAATAGACAAACAGGTGATTATGAGTCTTTTCGTCGATGGTTAGTAGTGGATAATGGAGCAATCGAAAATTCGATACGTCAGATTACACTTGATGATGCACAAAAAATACATAACACTATTCAATTAAACGATTATCTTGAAGAGCCTCTTGAGGGAGTTGAATTTGGTCGCATTGGTGCACAAGCAGCGAAACAAGTCATTTTTCAAAAAATTCGCGAAGCTGAACGTGAACAAACGCTCAATCAATTTCTTGAAAGAGGCGATTATTTGATTTCTGGCACCATAAAGCGAATTGAACGTGGTAATGCGATCATTGAATCTGGAAAAATTGAAGCTGAGCTGTCACGTGATCAAATGATTCCGAAAGAGAATCTGCGTGTAGGCGATCGTGTTCGCGCTTATTTACACAGAATCGATCGAGCTGCACGAGGTCCGCAACTCAAACTTTCGCGTATTTCACCGGAATTTTTGACAAAATTATTTGAATTGGAAGTTCCTGAAATAGAAGAAAGGATGATTGAGATTAAAGTAGCTGCGCGCGATCCAGGTTCACGTGCAAAAATTGCCGTCAAATCAAACGATCCACGCATCGACCCGATTGGTACTTGCGTTGGAATGCGCGGTTCACGTGTACAAGCCGTCATCAGTGAACTTGCCGGTGAACGCATCGATATTATTCTATGGTCAGAAGATCCTGCTACTTTTATCATCAATGCCCTAGCACCTGCGGAAATTAGCAGCATCATGGTTGACGAAGAAAAACACAGCATGGATATTGTCGTCGATGATGACAATTTGGCACAAGCGATTGGACGAGGCGGGCAAAACGTTCGGCTTGCTTCCGAATTGACAGGCTGGGAACTGAATATTATGACTGTTGATGAATCTAAGGCCAAGCACGAACAAGAGACATCGCAAATTTGTCAGCTTTTTATGGAGAAACTAGATGTCGACCAAGAAATTGCGGAAATATTGGTGCAAGAAGGTTTTTCTACGCTAGAAGAGGTTGCCTACATTCCTATAAACGAGATGTTAGAAATCGAATCCTTAGATGAAGATACTATCCATGAAATACGTAATCGAGCTCGCAATGTATTGTTGACTGATGCCATTGCTAAAGAAGAAAAAGCTGAACATATTTCCGGGGATTTATTGGCACTTGAAGGCATCGATGATGATATTGCTCGTCAATTAACGTCGAAAGGTATCAGCACACAAGCTGATTTGGCTGATCTAGCTGCAGATGATTTGGTTGAAATGACAGGTATTGAGGTTGAACGTGCTAATCAGCTTATTATGAAAGCACGCGAACCGTGGTTTACTTAATATTGAAATATCATCAATGAATAATACGTACCGAATATTATGGAATTTGCTGATAGTTTTGATTACAGAGAGGTTATAGATTACAAATGGCTCAAATCAGTGTAGAACAGTTTGCTAATGAACTAGGCCTGCAACCAACCGTTTTATTGGAACAACTTAAAGCCGCTGGTGTAAAAAAAATTATGGCTGAGGATGCTTTGACAGAGCAGGATAAAACACAACTTCTTGAATATCTGAGAAAAACACACGGCGCCTCAGATTCAAAAAGCAAGATCACTTTGACACATCGTCAAACCTCAGAAATCCGAAAATCGGATAGTACTGGCCGCCCCAGAACGATTCAAATCGAAGTCAGAAAAAAACGCGTGTTACAAAAAGCAACCGTGCAAACTTTGGAAGAAGCACCTAAACCAATACCTGAAATAGCTGTCAGTGTTTCAACATCATCTACTCAAGAAAAAACCAAAGAGTTCGTGATCGATGCGGAAGAGCTTGCTCTGCGTAAAGAAGAAGCTAGAAAACAAGCAGAATTAATCGCTCGCCAAACAGAGGAAATCCAGTTAAAGAAAACACGCAAGAAAACTGAGAAACCGGATGACATCAAGAAAGAACCACAACCAGTTACCTCTGTTGCAGAGAATCCTCCCACTACAAATGAATCCACTGCTCAATCACCTAAATCTGCAGAACCTGCAGCGACCGTGTCATCAGAAAAGACACCCGGATCAAAAACTCCAACAGCTTCACCCGGTAATCTTTCTTCCGAAGGTACATTGCACAAACCAGTAGTTGCAGCAACCGAGAAAAAGAAAAAACCAGTCAAAGAACAAAGTGCTTGGAAAGACGACAGCATCAAGAAACGCGGCTTCAAAACGCGCGGAGAAGTTTCAAATAATCAAGGCTGGCGCGCATCGCCACGTAAAGACAGGCACAGTAAGCAAGTTACGACAGATGAATCCAATCTACATGCATTTTCAGCACCAACCGAACCAATCATTCGGGATATCATGGTACCTGAAACCATCTCTGTCGGCGCCCTCGCCCAAAAAATGTCCATTAAAGCCGCCGATGTCATCAAAGTGCTGATGAAAATGGGCAGCATGGTCACCATCAATCAAATGCTTGATCAAGAAACCGCGATGATTGTTGTGTCAGAAATGGGACATATCGCAAAGTATGCGGAGATTGATAATCCAGAAGCTTTTCTGACTGATAATGAAGTTTCAAGTACAGAAGTGGTATTGGAACCTCGTGCGCCAGTTGTTACCGTTATGGGGCATGTAGATCACGGTAAAACCTCACTATTGGACTACATTCGGCGCACTCGAGTAGCAAGCGGGGAAGCAGGCGGAATCACTCAGCATATTGGTGCTTATCATGTAGAAACGGATCACGGCATGATTACGTTTTTGGATACACCGGGGCATGAGGCATTTACTGCCATGCGTGCGCGCGGTACTAAAATAACCGATATCGTCATTCTAGTTGTTGCTGCAGATGATGGTGTTATGCCGCAGACCATTGAAGCGGTACATCACGCAAAAGCAGCAAAAATTCCAATCATTGTTGCAGTCAATAAAATTGATAAACCAGAAGCAAATCCCGAGCGTATTCGCCATGAATTGGTGAATCATGAAGTTGTTCCAGAAGAATGGGGTGGCGACACGATGTTCGTCGAAGTATCTGCAAAAGCGGGTACTGGAATCGATTCGTTATTGGAATCCATATTACTGCAAGCTGAAGTACTAGAATTGAAAGCCCCTGCCACTACTCCAGCAAAAGGTGTTGTAATCGAATCACGATTGGATAAAGGACGTGGACCAGTGGCAACTATTTTGGTGCAATCCGGAGTTCTTAATCGAGGAGATGTATTGTTGGCGGGTGCAGTATATGGAAAAGTACGCGCCATGAGTGATGAAAATGGCAAAGCCATCAAATCGGCGGGTACATCTATTCCCGTTGAGATTCAGGGTCTTGCTGAAGTACCTGAAGCAGGAGAAACAGTCATCGTACTCAATGATGAACGTAAAGCACGTGAAATTGCGCTATTCCGACAAGGCAAATATCGCGATGTAAAACTTGCCAAGCAACAAGCTGCAAAACTCGAAAATATTTTTGATCAACAAGATGATGTAAAAATTCTCGCGCTGATTATCAAATCGGATGTTCAGGGTTCATGTGAGGCGTTAGCTTATGCACTACAAAAACTTTCCACGAATGAAGTCAAAGTCAATATTGTTCACAGTGGTGTAGGCGCTATTATTGAATCAGACATTAATCTTTCCCTTGCTTCAAAAGCTGTCGTTATTGGCTTTAATGTTCGAGCTGATGCTAGCGCCCGTAAATTGATTACTTCGAGCGGTGTCGATGTACGCTACTACAATATTATTTACGAAGCAGTTGATGAGATAAAGGCAGCACTTTCTGGCATGATGTCGCCTGATCGCAAAGAAAGCATACTGGGTATGGTCGACATTCGAGAAATCTACCGTATTCCTAAAGTTGGTACTGTGGCAGGGTGCTATGTATTGGATGGCATTGTGAAAAGGAACTCTCAGGTCAGAGTTATACGCGATGGCTTAATTTTACATAGTGGCGAGCTGGATTCATTGAAACGCTTTAAAGACGACACTAAAGAAGTACGAGAAGGATTTGAGTGTGGTATCTCCTTGAAAAACTTTAATGAAATACAGGTAGGCGACCAACTGGAAGTATACGAAATCATCGAAACAGCGCGTACTTTATAATACTTTTGACTCATAAATAAAGATGCTTACAAGACAAGAAAATTCTCGTACATTACGCGTTGCCGATCAAATACAACGCGAATTGGCAGATTTGCTGCAGCATGAAACCAAGGATCCGCGCGTTAAGAACATCACAATTACCGCGGTTGAGGTCACTCGAGATTACAGTCAAGCAAAAGTTTTCTATTCCATACTGGGTAATCAAGGAGAAATTTTTCTAACACAGAACGGTTTGGAAAATGCCAAAGGCTTTCTACGTTCACAGCTATCGCATCGTATGCAGCTACGAATCACACCACAATTAAATTTTGTCTATGATGAGTCGGTGGAACGAGGTACACGCTTATCCAAATTGATTGATGATGCTGTTGCACAAGACAAAGTTTTGCAACAAAAGAACCCTGAACAATAGTAACTTTTCACTTAAACCCACTGCTTCTTCTGAATAAAAACGTTAAAGCAATCAATCCACGGAACATTAGTGGTGTTTTATTATTGGATAAAGCATTAGGTGCCTCTTCCAACAAAGCCGTTCAATCGATCAAACGGCTCTTCTCTGCCACTAAATGTGGGCATACTGGAACTTTGGACCCTATGGCCACAGGTCTACTGCCTCTCTGCCTTGGAGAAGCAACAAAATTTTCCGCGATGCTGCTGGGTGCTGATAAAACTTATCAAGCTACTTTAATACTGGGTTACCTTAGTACAACCGGTGATACCGAAGGTGAAATCAGCAAGGCGATCGATGGTGATTGTTGTGCCCCAACACGACAATACTGCGATCGTATACTGACAACACAGTTTATCGGTACGATCACCCAGATTCCTCCCATGTATAGCGCACTTAAATACCAAGGAAAGCCCCTATATGCCTATGCCCGAGACGGAAAAACGATAGAGCGGAAAGCGCGTCAAGTGCAAATTTATCAATTGCATATTGAATCATTGCAGGAAAATAAATTGTGCCTAACGATCCACTGCAGCACAGGAACTTATATCAGAACGCTGGCTGAAGATATTGGTAAAGCTTTGGGATATGGCGGTGCCTATTTGACTCAATTACGCCGTATTAAAATTGACAGCTTTGATATCACTCAAGCACAAACGTTTGCAGCGTTAGAAAATTTGGATACCGTATCGCGTGACCGATATTTATTGCCCATTGACTGTTTGTTGCAAAAATTCCAGGCCATCGTATTAGATGATGCAGCGGTACTCCATATTACGCAAGGACGCGTTGTTTCAGGCCAACTGAAAAACACGCTACCGAAAGATACTTCTGTCAGGCTTTATAATTCCCAGCAGCAATTCTTGGGATTAGGGATGGTTACTCATGATCAGAAAATCATAGCAAAACGTCTGCTTGCAACTCATAACGTTAAACTATCTAGCTCGGAACATAAAGTACACTGCGCCAACCATACATAAGCCCGCCCATAAGTAATCGAGTTTCAGCGGCTCCTTCAAATAAAATAGCGCAAACGGTACAAATACCGTCAAAGTGACCACTTCCTGAAGAATTTTGAGTTGCGCAATAGATAGCACCGTAAATCCAATCCGATTGGCTGGCACCTGTATCATGTATTCAAAAAACGCAATGCCCCAACTCACTAGCGCGGCGATGATCCAAGGCTTATGATTGAGCTCTTTCAAATGCGCGTACCAAGCAAATGTCATAAACACATTGCTCATTGTCAGCAACACAACAGTTTGCCAAATCTCTTTCATTCAGATGATACGCATTTTTTTAAAAACCGAGCTCATTCCACATACCATCCACTCGTCTTTTGACTGCTTCATCCATGGTGATGGGTTTTCCCCATTCCCGATTCGTTTCACCAGGGAATTTATGCGTTGCATCCAACCCCATCTTACCGCCCAATCCAGAAACTGGGCTTGCGAAATCGAGATAATCAATCGGCGTATTTTCCACCAATAATGTATCGCGCACAGGATCAACACGTGTGGTAATCGCCCAAATCACCTCTTTCCAATCACGTACATTGATATCATCATCTGTCACAATAATAAATTTGGTATACATGAATTGGCGCAGGAAACTCCAGATACCAAACATCACACGCTTGCTATGCCCGGCATATTGTTTTTTCATACTCACCACTGCCATACGGTAAGAACATCCTTCCGGCGGTAGATAAAAATCGACGATCTCGGGAAATTGTTTTTGCAATAATGGTACAAACACTTCGTTCAGCGCCAAACCGAGGATTGCAGGTTCATCGGGGGGCTTACCCGTATAGGTCGAATGATAAATCGGATTGCGTCGCATGGTCATACGATCAATCGTCAATACCGGAAACGTTTCTCGTTCATTATAGTAACCGGTATGGTCACCATAAGGGCCCTCCAGTGCCGTCTCTCCCGGATGAATCATGCCTTCAAGCACAATTTCAGCGCTAGCTGGCACTTGCAAATCATTACCAATACATTTAACCACTTCGGTTTTAGCGCCACGTAACAGCCCAGCAAACTGATACTCGCTCAGCGTATCCGGCACAGGTGTTACAGCACCCAATATCGTTGCTGGATCCGCTCCCAGTGCAACCGCAACAGGATACGGCTTACCTGGATTCATCAAGCAAAACTCACGAAAATCTAGCGCCCCGCCACGATGCGCCAACCAACGCATGATGACCTTATTAGGCGCGATTACTTGTTGACGATAAA
>Ga0138256_10009810_pt1 | contig 10046 bp, 8 predicted proteins | sample KNB2016incub_MG_FD_105486 | JGI IMG/M metagenome (GOLD analysis project Ga0138256, IMG submission 105486) | Active sludge microbial communities from wastewater in Klosterneuburg, Austria - KNB2014incub_MG | ecosystem: Engineered > WWTP > Activated sludge > Unclassified | place: Austria...
AGGTCGTTACAGTTTTGTAGCGACAGCAACTTTTCCAGGCTCACCAGGTCGACCGACACCACATAATCCACTTTAAACTGGTCACTACTGCTGAACACTTCGCCGCCGACGCTGAACACCACGCCGCCCACTTCGGTGTTGCCAACCACTTTTTGGTAGAGTCGGGTGTAGACGGTCGTCAGTTTGGCCGAACGAATGTAGTAGGTCTTCCGCCGCGTTTCGGGCGCCACATTGGTGGCTGCGCGGCAGATTTCGATGTAGGGAATATAGTCTTCCGGCAAAAAGGCGTAGCCGACGTCGGTGATAATCAGTTCGCAGATTTTGTCTTTTTCGACTTTGGTAGATGCGATACTGTAAGCGCCGTTGAACTTGAATTTCGCATCAATTTTGGCGCTGTAAATCACGTCCGACGAGGACGTGGTGACCAACGGCGGCTTGTCCTGGCGCACAAAGCGCGTGAGTACCGAGGTTTTGTTGTCTTCCAGCAACACCATAGCGCCCACCAATTGGTCGATTTTATGCACAAAACCGGCCAATCCCTTGATAAACGTGCGCTGTTTGTAGGAATCCGGCAGGTCGAACCCGAGCGATACGGGGGTGAGTTTGATTTTTCGGGAAGGTTGTGCGGACAGGGTCAAAACACAACCGAATAAGACGAAGAGGCAGGTGGTAAAACGGATCATTGTTTGTGAGTGGTGAGTAGTGAGTAGTGAGTGGTGAGTGGTGAATTGTGAGTGGCATTACGTTAGAAAAAAAAGGAGTTCATGCTTCTAACGTAATGCCACTCACTACTCACAATTCACTACTCACAATTCCACGTTTTAACGCAAAGTACCGCGTTCCATTTCACGGCAACCCCAATCTGTCCGTACCTTACGTCGATTTTCGATTAAATTCTTTGTAAACGCCTGGTTATCAACACGAATAACCAATAACCAATAACGACTATGCGCGCATTGATCATTCTCATTACCCTGCTATCGACCGGAAACGCCATGACGCAGGTTCCCGGCCAATCCTTTAAAAACTCGGTTATCGTCAGCAACCCGGATTCCGTACAATACTTTGAAAAACAATACATTAGCATTACCGGCCCCATCATAAGTACCAGCGAACTGATACGCCCGGAAGGCGTAATCGGTTACCTCAATATGTTCAAAGCCTATCCCGACAATGCGTTCGACATCACCATTTTCCGGAAAAGTATGGCCTTTTTTATGCCGCTCGATCAGTACCAGGGCAAACGTATTAAAATAACCGGTAAGGTCAGTTCCTTCCTGCAAAAGAAAACGGGTACGCGGCGGTACAGCATACGGCTGAGTAATTTGAAACAAATCGAGGTGCTGAATTGATCTATTGGATTTTCGCGCTTCGCGCTCGTAGCGTGATGGCACACGGATTTAAAGGATTGGACACGGATTTTCGCGCTTCGCGCCCGTAGGAATAATAGCAACACGGATTGGACGGATGACGCGGATTTACGCGGATTTTTCCGCTTTAGAGTTGACCTGTTTTTCTAAAAGTGGTCTTAATATTTGATCCGTGTCAACTCTACGAGGGAAAAATCCGCGTAAATCCGCGTCATCCGTCCAATCCGTGTTGCTATTATTCCTACGGGCGCGAAGCGCGAAAATCAGTGTCCAATCTTTTAAATCCGTGTGCCATCACGCTTCGCGGGAAAAAATCCAATCCGCACGACCATCAAAATCTACAGGGTCGTAAGACCCGCGATCTTCAAAAATGCTACTTTTGCGCCCACCCGAAAACCAATCCCGTCTATCACACCAATCACTCGCGAATCCTAGTCCATGTTCATCTCCGGCATACAACAAATCGGTATCGGCGTCAGCAACGTACACGAAGCATTTAAATGGTATCGGCAACATTTCGGCATGGATGTGCCGATGTTTGAAGAAGCGGCCGTAGCCGGACTCATGCTGCCCTACACGGGCGGCCAACCGCAGGCCCGCCACGCCATCCTCGCGCTCAATATGCAGGGCGGCGGCGGCATGGAAATCTGGCAATACACCGGCCGCACACCCGTACCCCCCGCTTTTCAACCGCAACTCGGCGACCTCGGTATCGGCATCGCCAAAGTAAAATGTAAAGACGTGTGGGCCTGCTTCCACGATCTGCGCAAACGCGGCGTCAATATGCTGAGCAACCCCATGCCGAGACCCGACGGCACGGAACATTTTTTTGTCAAAGACCCCTGGGGAAATCCCTTTGAAATTGTCGGCGCCGGCGACTGGTTTACTCAAAATGACCGCAGCTTCACCGGCGGCATGTACGGTGCTGTAATCGGCGTATCCGACATGGAACGCTCCATCCGTTTTTACACCGATATCCTGGGCTACGATGCCGTGGTCTTCGATCAGGCCGGCGAGTTTCCCGACTGGCATGGCATAGACGGCGGCTTCGGTACCTACCGGCGGGTGCTGCTCCGCCACGCCGAACAACGCAAAGGCCCTTTCAGCCGGCTGCTCGGCGACTCGGAAATAGAACTGGTACAAAGCACCGCCCGTGCGCCCCGCAAGATATTTGAAAACCGCTTCTGGGGGGATCTGGGCTATATCCACCTCTGTTTCGACATCACGGGAATGGCCGAAATGAAACAATTCTGCGCTGAAAAGGGCCACCCTTTCACCGTCGACAGCAGCGGCTCTTTCGATATGGGCGAAGCAGCGGGTTATTTTTCCTATATCGAAGACCCCGACGGAACATTGATCGAATTTGTGGAAACCCATAAAATCCCCATCCTCAAAAAAGTCGGCTGGTACCTCGACCTCCAAAAACGCAGCCAGCCGGAAAAACCCCTGCCGGGGTGGATGTTGAAAACACTGGGGTTCGGGCGCGTGAAATGAGTCCGAAGTGCGAAGTCATCAGTGCGAAGTCCGTAGAGTACACCGTTTCACAAAAAAAGTCCGAAGTCATCAGTCCGAAGTGCGAAGTCCGTAGCGTACACTGTTCCATACTTGGATTTCCCAAACATGAAACGGTGTACGCTACGGACTTCGCACTGATGACTGATGACTTCGGACTAATACAAAGAAGCCTTTCCCAGACACGCGCCAAAACCGATAATCCCCACCAGCAGACCGCTGAGCAGCATCGCTCTGCCGATATGTTTCCGGGTGGTAAATAAGAGGATCGCCCCGCCAATGACATTGATGCCGACTTGCAATACCAGCAGGAAAGCGTCGAAGATGAGGCCGGCCAGGCCGGCTTCGCTTCCGCCCTGGTCTACCAGGCTGGAGAGTGTCATGTAGACGAGCATAATACCGAAATTGAGGAGTACCACTTTGCCCAGCGGCATCGGCGGCGGCGGGTCGAGCGGCGGGAGATCAGGTTGGTCGAGTGGATCTTCGTACATATTTAGTTATCCGTTATTAGTTATCAGTGTTGATACTCAAGCATTTACAAAGAACTTGGGTTAGTTAACACCAACTCTTCTGTAACTCATTGATTTATATTGCTTTTTGCCATTTGCAATTTTGCTCCGTTGCTCAAATCCGGGTTTCTAAGTTGTTCCAGGTACGCCCGCTTGGCGGGGTCGCGGTAAAATAAATTCATGGTTTCAAAGGGAATAATTTTATCGTCTTCCATACTTACGATATGCACGCATGATTTTTTGATGGCCCGCACATCAAAGTCATAGGCGTCGATAAAACGCATGATGATGATGCGGAATAGATTGTCGTAGCCGAGTGTAGGCGCGTCGATATGCGGCAGGCAACACATGATGCTGTGCAGTTCATCTGTGGCGCATTCGACCGAGTTGCCAGTGCTGAACAACTGTACCATGTGGCTGTGCAGGCGCTCGTCCTGTTCATACACAATCGTGTTGCGCGAGTTGTCGAGCAGATCCTGTGGATTGAGGTAGCGGGTAAGCGGGAATACTTCGCCGTCTATTTTCAGGGCGTAGGCCATTGCGAGCGCATCGGGGTTGCAGGGCACGGGAATGATGTCTTCCGGCTGGAAAACGGGCGCCTGGTTCAGGATTTCCTGCCGCACCTCCGTGAGCGTGATCCGGTCGGTAGCAGGCTGAAAACCTTCCACCCGGCCCGCTATCTGGGTGGGCTGGAAAGTGACGCCGCGCACACATTTTTGCCCGAGGGCAAATGAGATAATGCTACCTATTTCCTTGTCATTCAACCCTTTCTGTAGCGTTACTACCAGGGTTGTCGAGAGGTTTACCCGGTTCAGGTTTTCCAAAGCGCGCATCCGCACATCCAGCAGGTTTTCGCCGCGCAGGCTTTCCAGCACATGCGGCTGCAGGGAATCGAATTGCAGGTAAATTTCAAAATCGGGCATGTACGTTGCCAGCCGTTCGGCAAATGCCGGGTCCTTGGCGATGCGGATGCCGTTGGTATTCAGCATCAGGTGGCGAATGGGCTTGCGTTTGGCAATGTCGAGGATTTCAAAAAACTGCGGGTGTACGGTCGGTTCTCCGCCGCTGATTTGCACCACATCCGGCCGGCCCTCATTGGCCACCGCCAAGTCGAGCATGTGTTCGATTTCCGCCAGCGTGCGGTGCCGTCCGTGGTGTGGCGACGATTCGGCGTAGCAGGTGGGGCAGGCCAGGTTGCAGCGGTCGGTGACTTCCACGATAGTCAGGCAGGAATGCTGCTCATGGTCGGGGCAAAGTCCGCAGTCGTACGGGCAGCCGAAATGCGTTTTAGTATTGAATTTGAGCGGCATTTCGCTGCGTTTGGCATAGTTCCGGGTATTCCGGTAATATTCCACATCGGTGGCGATCAGTACTTTTTCGGCGCCATGTTCGGGGCAGCGCTTCAGCATGTACACTTTTTCGTCCTGAAAAACAATTTTTGTATCCACCCGGCGCAGGCAGGAGGAGCAAAGGGATAAGGTGAAGTCGTAGTAAATGTAGGGGCGATCCATAATTAATAAGGCAAAGTGCAAAAGGCAATTAGTTCGCGTTATTCCTGATAATCAATGTAATTGTTTTTCTGTAATAGAAGAGACCCGCGAGGCAGGCCACCTGAATGGTTGATAAACCGAACGGAAAAAACCAGGCCGGCTTCAGCCACTCCACAAAGAAACGCCAAAACAAGTATCCGATCATGAAAATTTTAAAACGCATACCGTCGGACAGCGGCTCCTTTTTTTCCCGGCGCCTTATGGCTACGGCGAGCGCAAAGAGCATGGTTATTTCATACAAATTGATGGGGTGCCGGGGTATGCCATCTCCAAAATCAATGGCCCAGGGCAAAGTGGATGGCAATCCGTGGGTGCCGTCCTGAAATCCAGCGAAGTGGCAGCCCAATCGTCCGATAGCCAGTGCAACGATGAGTGGGAATGTCATCAAATCACCGGAAGAAACGCGTACGCCAATGATCTTTTTGGTGGTTTCCACACCGATCAGTCCGCCGAGCAAGCCGCCCACGATCGTTTTGTTATCCAGCCAGATCAGCCAGTTGAGTTCGGCCAGTTCGGCCGGGCGTTCGAGTACCCCCAACAGGTGGCTGCCCAGAAAAGCGCCTGCCGCAGCGCCTGTAAAAATCTGCCAGCGCTGATCGTCACTGATCGCATCCTGGCTGCGGCTGCGTTGCCACACATACAGGCGATAGCCGAGCGTGTAGGCCAGCATCTCGAACAATAGGTGTGCGGAGATATGGAAAGGGCCAACCGGGATTTCAAGTGGATAATGCATTTTTTAAAAAAGGCAAAAGGCAAAAGGCAAAGGGCAAATATAGCTACTCGGTTAATATTGCCCTTTGTTTTTTGCCTTTTGCCTTTTGCCACTTGCCCTTTCTATCACCGCACCGGCTTCCACTCTTCCGCATACGACCTGCCCCGGAACAACAATGAAAGACCTTCGCGCAGGTAAATCCAACTGATGCCCCAGTAGCCATACTGGCGAAACCGGCGGGGGGAATGCTGCACCCGCAGGTGCCATAAATACGAAATATGGCCTTCTTTGCTCAACCGGTAAAACAAGTTACAATCTTCTCCGGCCACAATTTTTTCGTTGTAGCCGCCGATTTTTTCAAAAACCCGCCGCCGTACCAACTGGCATTCGCCTTTGGCCAGATACACGCCTGCCAGAAAGGACAGGCGTATCACAAGATTCATAAAAATGTGATAAAACCGGTCGCTCCAGCGCGTCTCTTCCGGGTATACGCGCAGCGGCACAGTAGCCGCCACCACTTCAGGCCGGCGAAACGTTTGCAGCACGGCGTCAAAAAAGCGCTGTTTATCCGGGATGTACACGTCGGCATCCATGTGAAACAGGATATCGCCGGAAGCCGCAGCAGCGCCGAGGTTGCGACCGATAGCGATGTTTTGTTTGCCTTGCGCCTGCACCAGTTTAAAGTGTTGGGCGCCGTATTGGGCTTCATATCGCCGAACGATTTCGGCAGTTCCATCGGTGCTGTTGGCATCCGATACGATGATTTCGAGCGCATACCGATCCAGCCACGGTTCAAACTGCGCCAGCGTCCGGTCGATGTACTTGGCTTCGTTTTTGGTGGGGATCACGATACTGAGTTTTACAGTTGACATATCCTTAAAGAATAGTTTGTGCGCCGAAAATTAGTACAATCCTGCGTAGAACTCCTATTTTCGGAGATTGTCTTTTTCTTAAGTTTTTTACTTACCACATTGGGCACAATAGATATTTCACATAGAGCACATAAAGGTTTTACCATAACACATGTTTGCGGTAACATCTATTGTGCCCTATATGGTAAATACTTCCCCCCTTTCTTCCAAAATAGTTTTTTTAGCCCGTTTTTTGCGTCCTCATTCCTCATTCCTCATTCCTCATTCCTCATCCCTGTTCTGGCATGAAAGTTCTCAAATTTGGCGGTACTTCCGTAGGCAGCCCGGCTGCTATTCGCGGTTTGATAGATATATTAAAAGGTTACCACCAGCGTGGCGATCGTTTTACGGTTATTTTTTCGGCATTTTCAAAAGTGACGGATACGTTGCTGGAAATGGCGCAAAAGGCGTCGAAAGGAGACAAGGTATACCTCGATTTACTGGAAAATGTACGTTCCCGGCATTTGGATGCCATTGCTGCGTTGCTGGAGCCGGATCATCGCGCGCCGGTCGAAGCGCATATTCTTTCCAACTTTGAAGCGCTGGGCAACGTCCTGCAGGGCATTTTCCTGTTGCGGGAAGCCTCGGCGCGTTCGCTCGATTTTGTAGTGAGTTTTGGAGAGCGCAATTCGGCAGCCATTATTGCCCATGCCATGAACGGCAACGGGATACCAACCGAATTTCTGGACACCCGCGAACTGGTGCGCACCGATGCGCATTTCGGCAGTGCCAAAGTGGATTTTGAAGAAACCAACCGCCTCGTTTCACAACATTACGCAACACACCCGAAAGTGCAGGCCGCCACCGGCTTTATCGGCAGCACAGCCGAGGGGCTGACCACCACACTCGGGCGCGGCGGTTCTGATTACACCGCAGCGATCATCGGCGCGGCGCTCGATGCGGAAGTGATAGAAATCTGGACGGATGTGGACGGAGTGTTGACCGCCGATCCGCGCAGGGTAAAAAAAGCCTTCACCCTGCCCAGCATGACCTATCGGGAAGCCATGGAAATGAGCCACTTCGGCGCCAAGGTGATTTACCCGCCTACCATCCTGCCGGCTCTGGCGAAAGGAATCCCACTTCGGATCAGGAACACGTTCAACCCTTCTTTTGAGGGTACGTACATCGGCAAAAACCCACCCGCAGAAATCCATACCGCGCTGGAAACGGACAGCGGCTGGGCGGGCGCCATCAAAGGTATTTCCAGCATCAACCAGGTATGCCTGCTAACCTTGCAGGGCAGCGGCATGTTCGGGGTACCGGGCATTGCAGCGCGTTTGTTCAACGCCCTGGCCCAGGTGGGCGTCAATATCGTGATCATCACACAGGGATCGAGCGAGAGCAGCATCACGTTTGCAGTATCGCCTGCCCAGGCCAAACTAGCCCAGAAAGCCGCAGAGAAAGAGTTCGCCTACGAAATCAGGGAAACGCTGATCGAGCCGCTGAAAATTGAAACCGACCTTTCCGTAGTGGCTATTGTAGGGGAAAATATGCGCTACCGGCCCGGTATTTCCGGTCGCCTTTTTCAGGCTTTGGGCAAAAACGGGGTGAATATCGTCGCCATCGCGCAAGGTTCCAGCGAACTGAATATCTCTGTGGTTGTCAATGCCATGTACGAAACCAAAGCGCTGAATGCCATCCACGAAGCATTTTTCCTATCCGATACCAAAACCCTGCACCTTTACATGGTGGGTGTAGGCCTGATCGGCGGCACCCTGCTCCGGCAAATCCAGTCGCAGGCCGATTTTTTGCGCAAAAAACGCAACCTCGAAATCAAGGTGATGGGATTGGCCAACAGTCGCCGTATGGTGCTGACGGAAAACGGCGTACCCCTGGAAGACTGGAAAAATGCGCTCGACGAGGGGGAACCTTTTTCTATGTTGCGCTTTACGGAGCAAATGAAGGCTTTCAACCTGCCCAATGCCATTTTTGTGGACAACACCGCTTCCGGTGATGTGGCGGGATTTTATGAACAAATTCTGGATGCCAGTATTTCTATTTCTACCCCGAATAAAGTGGCGGCCTCCTCTCCGTATGCGCATTATTTGCGCTTGAAACAATTGGCCAACCAGCGCGGCGTACAATGGCGCTACGAAACCAATGTCGGCGCCGGCCTGCCCATCATTACTACCCTGAACGACCTCATTCACTCCGGCGACCGCATTGTAAAAATTGAGGGTATCCTTTCCGGTACCTTGTCTTTCATTTTCAATACGTTCTGCGATCCCGGGCAGCAAGGCAGTTTTTCAGCCATTGTACGAGAAGCCAAAAAACGCGGCCTGACCGAGCCCGATCCGCGCGACGACCTCTCCGGGGCCGATGTACGCCGCAAACTGCTTATTCTGGCGCGGGAGTCGGGGCTGCCGCTGGAATACAACGAGATCGAACTGGAGCAAATTTTGCCGGATGACTGCTTGCAGGCTGCATCCATCGATCTGTTTTTTGAAGCGCTGGAACAATCCGACGGCCATTTTGAAGCTATGCGACAGGCGGCGGCGGCAGATGGCCGCGTGCTTCGTTTTGTCGCCAAATTGGAAGAAGGGAAAGCTGCCATCGTGTTGCAGCAATTTGACCAAAACCACCCCTTTTATTTCCTGAGCGGGAGCGATAATATGGTGGTGTTCACCACCGAGCGCTACCGCGAGCGCCCCCTGGTGGAGCGCGGCCCGGGCGCAGGCGCGGAAGTAACCGCCGCCGGCGTATTTGCCGAGGTGATCGGTATGAGCGGAATGGGCTAACGCCGAACCCCGTTCGGTGTTACCCTTTTCTGCACAAAATGTAGAAACGTTTCAAACATTGCGCGCCTTGCATAGCAGAAGCAACAAAATTACCGTATTATTGCACGCATTTTTAGACAAAATGCTGCGAAAAACGTATTGTAAATGTTTGATTTTCAGCGATATATTACCAAGTCGACTCATAGGCCGGTAAGGAGCAGTACACGATAAATAACTATATGCGAAGAGCCATTGACATACTTTCTGCCGGTGAATTACTGGTTGATTTCATCACCGCTGAATTTGTACAAACACTGGACGAAGCCAGCCTTTTTAAACGTATTCCAGGCGGTAGTCCCGCTAACCTGGCCATGAATATGGCCCGCCTCGGCAACAATGCTATCCTGGCGGCTTCTGTCGGCAATGATGACATGGGCGATGTGTTGCGCAACTATGTAGCGAAACTGGGCGTCGACACAACATACATCGCACAGGTCGACGAACCAACCACCCTTATTCTGGTGACACGCTCGGCAACAGTGTCCAATTTCCAGCCTTACCGCGCTGCCGATGCCATGCTCTCTATCAGACAGTTCCCGTATCAGCGTTTTGAGGAAATCGGTATTTTCCATACCACCTGTTTTGCGCTCAGCAAACAACCTTCCCAGCACGTGCTAATGGAGGTGGCCGAAAAAGCAAAACGCGCCGGTTGCCAGTTGAGCATCGACGCCAATTACGCCGAAAAAATATGGCCCGATCGCCGCG
>Ga0138256_10009812_pt1 | contig 10045 bp, 11 predicted proteins | sample KNB2016incub_MG_FD_105486 | JGI IMG/M metagenome (GOLD analysis project Ga0138256, IMG submission 105486) | Active sludge microbial communities from wastewater in Klosterneuburg, Austria - KNB2014incub_MG | ecosystem: Engineered > WWTP > Activated sludge > Unclassified | place: Austria...
CTCTCCATTCCACGTCCGGTCACCGCTGTGCGCATTGTCTATTTGGAAAAGGGTTTGGCCGCAAAGGCGCAAAGGCGCAAGGAGTTGAAGATCAAATGCCGCAAGGGAATGCCGATGCTCGACACGAACCCTGATCCACAACTCGCGGCATTTCTCTGCGCCTTTGCGTCTTTGCGGCTCATCTTCTAAAAGGGTTGAGTGAAATGTAGGAAGAAGCCGTGCTCTCCCAAGCCATTGAAGGTGTACTCGCCGCGCAGCACCTGGTCGTAGCTGGTCACGAGGTCAAGCCCGGCGCCGGTTCCGCTCATCCACTCGTTCGCGAGGAAATTCTGTTGGGCGTAGCGGCTGTCCCACACGCGACCGCCATCCACGAAGAGGTCGAGGTAGAGGGCGATGTACAGGGTGCGGAAGGCTTCCAGCGGCATGGCCTCCACGCGTTGTGTGCGGGGCTTGAAGAGTTGGAACACTGCGTTAGCCTTGCCCAGCGCGAAGCTCTCGCCATCGACCACATACAGTTCGTAGCCCCGCACGAAATTCCGGTAGCCCAAGCCTTCCTGCACGTAATAAGGCGGCGTGCCCCACGTGTGTTTGCCGCTCATGCTGATGGCGAGCGTGATGCGGTCGTGCACCTTCCACCATTCCTTCACCGTGGCATACGCGGTGGTGATGTCCGGCGCGTTCTTGTCGAGCACACCAAGGCCGAGGCGATCGATGCGCAGCTCGGCGTAGTGTCCATCACTGGGGTAGATGCGGTAGTCGCGCTGATCCCATATCACCGAGTAGCCGAAGGAGAGGAAGCGCGTGTCGGTGGTGTTCGTGCCATCGAAGTAGTCCAATGCGCGGGCAGCGATGGTATCGCCGATCTGCGCTTGATTGAATCCGATGCGTGCGTAGTGGCGGATGTCGTGGCTGCGACGAAGGCTCAATTCCACATCGGCGCGTTGCTCGTGGCGGTTCGGGCCGTCCGGATTGCGGAGGAGGATACGCTTGTTGTCGATGGTGCCTGCGGTCACTTCGGCCTGTTCGATATAGCTGCCACCGACACTGAGTCCCCACCGTTGCTTGCGATCGATGTACGGGATCTTGTACCGCATGCCGAACTGCCGTGTGTAGCCGAATTGTGCCTTTACATAGATGGTCTCGTTGCGGCCGCGGAAGTTGTACTTGTACAGGTAGGCCCCGTAGTTCACGCGGTCGAAGTCCTTGGTAAGCCACCAGGTGTTGAAGTTCGGATCGGCGAGTTGGAAGATGGGCGATGGCCAGATGGTCCACCGCTCGTTCACGGTCACTTCCACCAGCACGTGTTGCATGTCGAGGTACACGGGTAACACGGCCACCGTGTTGAAGAGGCCGGTGTTCATCAGGTTCTGCCGGCCGCGTTCCAGCTTGGTGTAGAGGGCTGCGGCGCTCACCGTGTCGCCCTCTTGCAAGATCAGTTCACGAGCGATGATCCGGTTCTTGGTGATCTTGTTGCCCACGACGGTGATGCCCATGATCCGCACATCGCTCGCAGGCGGTGGGTCCTGTGCCTGTACGGTCATGCACAGGAGGAAGAGGAAGGGAAGAAGGAAGGGGTGGACCCGGCGGTTCACAGGTTGATGTAGCGCATCAGCTCCTCATACCGGCCACGCAGGTCCTCGTGCAATTTGGAGCCTTGGTACGTGGTCTTCACGAAGTACTCGTAGCGTTCGAAGCTGCGCAGGATGTCGCTGATCTCCTCGCGATTGATCTTCAGCGTGACCTCCGTGCGTGTGGTGCCCGGGATCACGTGCGTGTACACGCTGAGGACCTTGCCATCATTCGCTTCCACCAAGCGCGCGATCTCGTGCAGGCTGTAATCCACTTGGTTCATCTCCAGCACCACGATACTGCCGGGCTCGGAGATGTTGGTCACTTCGGACAGGCGCTTCAGCGCTTCGTGCTCGGTGATCGCGCCGAGGTAGCGGCCCATTTCATCCAGCACGGGCACTACGGTGAGGCCGCGTTCGCTGAAGAGCTTCATCACCTCGTAGATGTGTTGGCCACCACGAATGAAGGGAACCTCCACGCGCTCCATCACTTCGCTGATCACCGCGCGCGGATCGCTGCGATCGACGAGGTCCTGGTCCTTCACAATGCCGACCAAGCGTTGCTCACTCACCACCGGCAAGTGGCCCACCTTGAATTCCTCCATCCAATCCAACGCGCGACCCACCTCGTCCTGCGGACGCAAGGGCGGGATGTCGGGTGTGATCAGATCCTGGGCGTGCATGTGTGTGATGAATGAACGATCGAGGCGGCCTGTTGGTACTTCTACTTTTGTGCGCCCCGCGCGTCGGGGTCAAAGTAACGCAACCACCGGTGACGAGACTGAGCGTCAATATCAACAAGCTCGCCACGCTTCGCAATGCGCGCGGCGGCAACAACCCGGATGTCGTGCGCTGGGCGCTGGACATCGAACGCTTCGGCGCGCAAGGCATTACCGTGCATCCGCGTCCGGATGAACGACACATTCGCCGCGCTGATGTACGTGCGTTGAAGCCGGTGCTCACCACCGAGTTCAACATCGAGGGATATCCGTCGCAGGACTTCATCGCGTTGGTGTTGGAGGTGAAGCCGCAGCAGGTCACACTCGTTCCTGATCCGCCGGGAGTGCTCACGAGCAATGCGGGTTGGGATACGTTGAACCAGAAGGAATTCTTGAAAGAAATCATCGCGCGCTTCACCGGTGAAGGCATCCGCACATCGCTCTTCATGGGCACGGATCCGGAGCTGATCGGCCACGCGGCCGACACCGGCACGGCACGGATTGAACTCTACACCGAACCGTACGCGGAGAACTTTCACCGCGATCGCCATGCGGCTGTTGCGGACTTCACGAAAGCAGGAATGCGCGCCGGTGAACTCGGACTTGGTCTGAACGCGGGTCACGACCTCGATCGGCACAACCTCGCCTTCTTCACGCAACAGGTTCCCGGTCTCTTGGAAGTGTCCATCGGCCATGCACTGATCAGCGATGCGCTCACCTTCGGCATGGAGAACACCATCGCCCTTTACCTGCGGGAACTGCGATGAGCGTGTTGGATCTGTACTACCGTCGTCTTGGGCCGGACGGCGCCACACCGGTCATCATCCTGCACGGCTTGTTCGGTTCATCGGACAACCTGGGAAGCATCGCGCGCGAACTCGCGGAGCCGACCGAGGATGGATCAACGGCCTTCGATGTGTACATGGTTGATCTCCGCGATCATGGTCGTTCGCCGCATGGCAGCACCACCTCGTATCCACTCATGGCCGCCGATGTACATGCGCTCGTCATGAGGTTGGGATTGAAGGACATCATCCTCGTCGGTCACAGCATGGGCGGCAAGACGGCGATGCTCTTCGCACAGCGCTGGCCGGAGTTGTTGAAGCGGCTCGTCGTGATCGATATCAGTCCGAAGGAACACGCGAACAATCAGGACTACATCGTGCAAGCCCTGCGCGCGGCGGACCTTTCCCCGGGTCGCACACGCAAGGAAGTGGAAGCGCACATCGCACAACAGGTGAAGGAGCCGGGTGTGGTCCAGTTCCTGCTGAAAAGCCTTTTTTGGAAAAGCGAGGATCAGCTCGCGTGGCGCATGAACGTGGAATTGCTCGATCGTGAAATGGAAGCGATCCTCGCGGCCATCGGTCCGGAGACGGTGCGGGTTCCCACGCTCTTCATCCGCGGCGGACAAAGCGGTTACATCACGCGGGAGGATCTACCCGCGATCAAGGAACAGTTCCCGAACAGCCGTGTGGAGACGATCGCTTACGCGGGCCATTGGGTACATGCACAGGCCCCGGATGAAGTGGTGGCCTTCATCCGCAAGGAAGCATCGTCATGAGGAAGCTGCTCCTGTTCATCGCTACCCTTCCACTCTTCGCCTTTGCGCAGATGGATACGATCTGGGTTCCCTACCACGGCGGCATGGACCTGCGCGAAGGCGTGTACCGCGACTTTCGCGCGTTCAGGTTGAACGCGCCATCGGTCCCCTTGGATCGGTTGCGCGATGACCAAGGCTTGCCGATCCGCGACATCCGGCAGTCGCTGAGCAAGCTGTACTACGTTTCCGATAGCAGTGGGGCCCAAGCACTGAAGATGGATCGCTTGTGGGGCTTCTGTCACAACGACGTGGTGTATGTGCAAGCCGGCAATGGCTTCTACCGCATCGGCATGATGGGCAGTTTGGCACACATGGTCTATGAACAGAACTACCGCGACTGGGATCCTTACTTGTACGGTTACGGGACCGTCACACGTACGGTGCTCATGCAACAACTCGTGGATATGGAGACCGGCGAACGATTGCCTTTCCTCGCGGCGGGGATGGATGCGGCGCTTGCGCATGATCCCGTTCTACAAGAGGAGTTCCGCAACCTGTCCAAGAAGCAGCGCAACAGCGATGAGGCGCTCTTCCGGTTCCTGCGGATGTACAACGAGCGGCATCCGTTGCTGTTCCCACAGTAGAATAGAGCCGCATAGGTGCGGAGCACGTTTCTTCGATCCGAGCAGGACTTCTCCGGGTAAGGCTTTGATCCATCCCATCCGCCTCGGCATGGCCCGACCCGACGACCGACCAACAACCCCGGGTCATGCCCGGGGCAGGCTCTTCAACGCGAACAACCACACCCCCTACATCCCGCAGTTACACGGCGTAGAGAAGTAGATCTTGGCGTGGGGCAATAACTCCTGGATCTGGTCCATCTCGGTCTGTTCGAATTGGATGTTCCGCAGGTCGAGGAATTTCAACGCCTCCATCCCGCTGATCTCCTCCGGGAAGTCCACGAGGTCGTTGTCCCACAGATCCAAGGACACCAATTCCTTCAGGCCGCCCATGCATTTGGGCAAACCGACCAGAGCGTTGCGGCTCATATCAAGTCGCTTCAAGCGTTTGAGTTTGCAGACCACCACCGGGAAGTCCACCAGTTTGTTGCGGGTCACGCGCAGTTCCTGTAGGTAGGCCAGCTCCGCCATCCACGGCGGCAGATCGCGCAGCTTGTTGCTGCCCAGATCCAAGGCGTTGAGGTTCTTGAATTGTTTGATCTCCTCCGGCAGCACCTTCAATTTCTTGCTGGAGAGATCCAATCGGTAGACCTGATCGGGCGTTTTCAATGCGTGTTCCAAACTGCGGTAGGTGCGCACGCTATCCAACGCGGCCGACGAAAGCAATTGCGCACGGAGCGCCGTTGCCGCGAAGAGGAGATGGAGCAACAGGATCTTCCTCATCGTGTGCCTGATCCTTTCATGCGTTCCAATACCATCGCACGGTCCTTATGCAGTTGTTCCCGCAGTGCGTCCATCCCATCGAAGCGTTGATCGCCACGGATCCTGTCCAAGAAACGCACGGTGATCGCCTCGCCGTACAGATCGCGGTCCAAGCCGAAGATGTTCACCTCAACCGAACGGTGCTGCGATCCCGCCACGGTGGGCCGCGGTCCGATGTAGAGCATGCCTTGGAAATTGCCTTCGCGTAGTGAAACGTCTACCGCGTAAACCCCATCACCCGGCACCAACTTGTAGGTGTCCATCGCGCCGATGTTCGCCGTCGGGAAACCGATCGTGCGTCCCAGTTGATCGCCCTTCACCACCACACCGCTCAATGGGTAGTGGTAGCCGAGCAGGTCGTTCGCCGCGCGGATATCACCCTCCGTGAGTGCGTTCCGGATCTTGGTGCTGCTCACCTTCACATGGTCCACTTCCTGTGCGGGGATCTCTTCCACTTGGATGTCGTAGACCTCGCCGAGTTGCCGGATCAGGCTCAGGTCGCCTTCCCGGTTCCGCCCGAAGCGGTGGTCGTACCCGATGACGACCGCATGCACCCCGATGGCGTCCACAAGCACGTCGCGTATGTAATCCACGGCATGCATCCGCGAGAACTGTCGGGAGAAGGGGACCACGAGCAAATGATCGAGGCCGGCGGCCTCCAACAGCGCCCGCTTCTCCTCCTGGGTGTTCAAAAGTTTCAGATCATTGTCCGCTGGATAGAGGACCATCCGGGGGTGCGGGTGAAAGGTGAAGAGCATGCTTTCCCCGCCTTCCTTCCGGGCCACTTCCGTCAGCCGGTCCACGATGGTCCGGTGTCCACGATGGACCCCGTCGAACGTGCCGGTGGTGAGCACAGGCCGCTTCACGCCGTGCAGTTCTGCGATGTCCGTGTGGATCTTCAAGGGGCGTAAAGGTCGGGTCCGCCGGGAATGGGATCCAAGGCAGTGTTCAAGGCTGATCCACCGGGCCAACTTCTCAACACCATTTGGTCTTCCGTCCATAAGCCCTACTTTCGCGGCCGCAAAACGGAGGCATTCCTCCAATCATCGCCAACTCCCTCATGTCCAAGCATATCGGAAAGGTCGTCCAGGTCATCGGACCCGTGGTCGACGTTCGTTTCGAGGCCGGAAAGGACCTCCCCAACATCTACGACGCCCTCCACATCACCCGCGCTGACGGCAGCATTCTGGTGCTCGAAGTGCAGCAATTGACCGGTGAGGACACCGTCCGCACGGTGAGCATGGAAAGCACGGACGGACTTGCCCGCGGTGCGGAGGTCGTCGGCCAAGGCCAACCCATCAGCATGCCTACGGGCGATGCGATCAAGGGTCGTCTGTTCAACGTGACCGGGAATGCCATCGACGGCATGGCCGAGCTGAAGGGCGGCAAGCGCGCTTCCATCCACCGCGAAGCACCCAAGTTCGAGGACCTCACCACGAGCGCCGAGATCCTCTTCACGGGGATCAAGGTCATCGACCTGATCGAGCCCTATTCCAAGGGGGGTAAGATCGGCCTGTTCGGTGGTGCCGGTGTAGGCAAGACGGTGTTGATCCAGGAGTTGATCAACAACATCGCCAAAGGCTACAGCGGATACAGCGTGTTCGCTGGTGTGGGTGAGCGTACCCGCGAAGGGAACGACCTCTTGCGCGAAATGATCGAGAGCGGCATCGTGCAGTACGGCGAAGGGTTCAAGCACAGCATGGAGTCCGGCGGCTGGGATCTGAGCAAGGTGGATTACACTGCGCTCGCCAACAGCCAGGCCACCTTCGTGTTCGGTCAGATGAACGAGCCTCCCGGAGCGCGTGCTCGTGTGGCATTGAGCGGCCTCACCCTTGCGGAGTATTTCCGTGACGGCGACGAGGAGAGCGGCGGTCGCGACATCCTCTTCTTCGTGGACAACATCTTCCGTTTCACCCAGGCCGGATCCGAAGTATCCGCGCTGCTCGGTCGTATGCCGAGCGCCGTGGGTTACCAGCCGACCCTCGCCAGCGAGATGGGCGCCATGCAAGAGCGGATCACCTCCACCAAACGGGGTTCCATCACCTCCGTACAGGCGGTGTACGTGCCTGCGGATGACTTGACCGATCCAGCGCCTGCGACCACTTTCGCGCACTTGGATGCCACCACGGTATTGAGCCGGAAGATCGCCGAGCTCGGTATCTATCCTTCGGTGGATCCGCTCGATAGCACCAGCCGGATCCTCACACCTGCCATCGTGGGCGAGGAGCACTACAACTGCGCCCAGCGGGTGAAGGAGTTGCTGCAGCGCTACAAGGAATTGCAGGACATCATCGCCATCCTCGGTATGGATGAATTGAGCGAGGACGACAAGCTGAGCGTATTGCGCGCTCGTAAAGTGCAGCGTTTCCTCAGCCAGCCGTTCTTCGTGGCGGAACAGTTCACCGGTCTGCCCGGTGTCATGGTGCCGATCGAGGAGACCATCAAGGGCTTCACCATGATCATGGACGGCGAGTTGGACGAAGTGCCGGAGAGCGCCTTCAACCTGAAAGGCAACATCGAGGATGTGATCGCCGCCGGTAAGAAATTGATGGCCGAAGCAGCCAAGGCGTGATCGGGATGCGCGTCGAGATCATCACTCCGGACAAGGAACTCTTCAAGGGCGAGGCCAAGAGCGTGACCGTTCCCGGCGTGGACGGCAGCATGGGTTTCCTCAACAACCACGCGCCGCTCATTACCGTGCTGAAGGCCGGTGATGTGAAAGTGATCACCGAAAAGGGTGAGGAACTCTTCCCTGTAAAAGGTGGTGTGGTGGAAGTGATGAAGAACACGGTGCTCATCCTCGCCGAATAGCACGATGGTGGTTCTGGCGGAGTAACACTCAGTCGAGGACTATCATTCAGAAGGGCGCCCGAGAGGGCGCCTTTCGCTTTTCGCAGAGTTGCGGATCCACATCATCCTTCGCTTGCCCACGCACTGGATGTTCGCACCTTTAGCGCGGCGGTGTTTCACACGCCGATCTTCGACCACAATGAGCAAGGAACTGCGCTATCGCTTCGTACCGGTGGAAGCCTGCATCATGTGTGGGTCGGCATCGGACGGGCATCGCGTCATGGGTCGGCGACTGAACAAGTCGCATGGCAGGAACCCGAAACGCGTGATCGGGATCTCCACCACGGTGTTGCGCTGTACGGATTGCGGACTGATCTATTCCAACCCGCAACCGATCCCGTTCGATATCCAGGATCACTACGGCGTACCGCCGGAAACGTACTGGCAACCGGAGTACTTCCAATTGTCGCCGGACTACCTCCACGAGCAACTGCACAAGGCGCGCGAGCTGCTTGGTGCGCGCAATGGCATGCGTGCGCTGGACATCGGTGCTGGCATCGGCAAGGGCATGCTCGCGATGGAGCGCGCGGGATTCGAGGCGCACGGTTTCGAGCCGAGCAACACCTTCCACGAACGCGGCATGGCACAAATGGGTATGGATCCGGCGCGCTTCAAGTTGGGGATGATCGAGGAACTCGACTACCCTGCGGATCACTTCGACTTCATCTCCTTCGGTGTCGTGTTGGAACACATCTATGATCCATCAGCCGCGTTGTTGAAAGCAATGGGTTGGATGAAGCCCGGCGGTGTGATGCACATTGAAGTGCCTTCCGCGGATTGGCTCGTGAACCGGCTCGTGAACATCTACTACCGTATGCGCGGAACGGATCTAGTGGCCAACCTCAGTCCGATGCACGAGCCTTTTCACCTGCATGAGTTCACGCCACGTTCGTTCGAGGCACACGCGAAGCAGCACGGGTACGAGATCGCGAGCCAGCGCTACTACGTGTGCAAGACCTTCCTACCCGGTTTCCTGGATCCGATCCTGAAGCCGTGGATGGAATGGACGGATACCGGGATGCAACTGAGCATCTGGTTGCGCAAGCCGATCACGAGCTAGCGTGTACCGCTTCGCTCATGGCGAAGATCAGTTCCGGATCCTGCTCGAAGGCGGTGCCCATCACCAACACATCCGCACCCGCATCGCAGAGTGAGCGTGCGGTCGCGGCATCGCGGATGCCACCACCCACGATGATCGGGCAGGACACGGTATCCCGAACGGCGGAGATCATCTCCGGACTCACGGTGCGCGACGCGCCGCTGCCGGTGTCCATATAGATGGTTCGTAGTCCAAGTAGTTCACCAGCCAAGGCGGTGCATGCCGCGATGCCCGGTTTGTCGTGCGGGATCGGAACCGTCTGGCTCACGTAGCTCACGGTCGTGGGTTTGCCGCCATCCACCAACATGTAGCCGGTCGGGATCGTTTCCAGATCCATCGCTTTCACCGTCGGTGCAGCAAGAACGTGGTGCCCGATGAGCAATTCCGGATTGCGACCGCTGATCAGCGAGAGGAAGAGGACCGCATCGGCATGACGACTGAGTTGCGAAGGGCTTCCCGGAAAGAGCACGACCGGCCGGTCGGATAATTCCTTTACGCGCTTCACGCATTGTTCGAAGGATGCCGTGGTGAGCATACTGCCGCCGACGAAGATCAGGTCGGCCTTGGCCATGCACGCGTTCTGGATCGTGCGCTCCAGCAACGCATCATCCGCGCCGAGATCGGGGTCGATCAGGACCGCCAACTGGCGTCGCCCTTCGCGCTTCGCGGAAGTGATCCGGTCCCATACGCCTGCCATCCTGCGAACATACGGCGCGTTGTTGATGGACATCCCCGGATCCTCTTGCCCGCCGATCCACCTGCGCATAGGTTTGCCGCCGCACGATGGAACGCACGCCCTTTTTCATGATCGGAGTATCCCGATGAGC
>Ga0138256_10009813_pt1 | contig 10045 bp, 12 predicted proteins | sample KNB2016incub_MG_FD_105486 | JGI IMG/M metagenome (GOLD analysis project Ga0138256, IMG submission 105486) | Active sludge microbial communities from wastewater in Klosterneuburg, Austria - KNB2014incub_MG | ecosystem: Engineered > WWTP > Activated sludge > Unclassified | place: Austria...
TGGCCAAGGATGGTTCATGAACATGGAACTGTTCGGCACCAACATGCGCGACCTGTTCCAGATGCACACGGTGAACCTGAGCGTGGCCGTGTGGGTGGGCTTCATCGCCCTCTTCGGCATCGCCACCGATGATGGGGTGTTGATGGCGACCTACCTGGACGACCAATTCAAGGAGGATAGCCCAAAGGACCGTGCCGGTATTCGTGCCGCCGTGGTTACGGCCGGACAGAAACGTGTACGACCTGCATTGATGACAACCGCGACCACGTTGATCGCATTGCTTCCCGTGCTCACTTCAACCGGACGCGGTGCGGACATCCTCGTGCCCATGGCCATCCCTTCGTTCGGTGGCATGACGGTCGCGATCATCACCATTTTCGTCGTTCCCGTGCTGTACAGCGCGCGCATGGAACGGCGGCTTAAAAGGAGCAAGCCATGAGGAACACACTTCTTCTCATAGCTGTCCTCGGGGTGGCGACCGGGACCTGTGGACAATCGCTCGATGCGCATTTGCACCAAGCCGTTGCATTGAACCCGGGCCTGCAAGCGCGCTACGCGGAATTCGAAGCGGCCTTGACGCGAAGTGCACAGGTGCGAGGCTTGCCCGATCCATCGCTCAGCATCGGCTATTTCATCAGTCCGGTGGAAACACGCCTCGGCCCGCAACGCGTGCGCTTCTCTCTCACGCAGATGTTCCCCTGGTTCGGTACGCTGGGTGCGCAGGCGCGGGCTGCCGACCTACAGGCCGAGGCGCGGTATGAAGCCTTCCTCGAAGCACGGAACGAGGTCTTCTTCAAAGTGCGTGCGGCCTACTATCCCTTGCACGAATTGGAACGCACCATTGTACTGGAGCAGGCCGATCTGGCGATCCTGCAAAGCCACCGCGAATTGGCGCTTGCGCGTTTCGAAGGCGGCAAGGGGCGCATGGTGGATGTGTTGCGCACGGACCTCATGATCAACGAGGAACGCACCGATATCGAAGTGCTGGAAGAGCGACGCAAACCTTTGCAGGTGGCTTTCTCCAATGCCGTTGGATATGCAGACATGGTGCAAGTGGACATTACGGACAGCCTCATGCTGGTGGATCTGGCCGCGAACTATTCCACCGATAGTCTGCTTCGTAGTCCGCGACTATCAGAGTTGGAGCGACGTGCGGATGCGGCCATGGCACAGGCAGAGGCTGCCCGCAAACAAGGTCTGCCGCGATTCGGGCTCGGATTGGACTACGTGGTGGTGGACCCCCGCACGGACATGGAGCTTCCGGAGAACGGTCGCGATGCGATCATGCCGATGCTCAGTGTGAGCCTGCCCATTTACCGAAGCAAATACAGGGGCGCGGTGGAAGAGGCGCAGGCCATGGAACGCGTGTTCCAAGAAATGCGCGCGCAGGTGGAGAACGACCTGAACAGCGCCTACGAAAGCGCCTGGTTCGATGCTTACAAAGCCGCGCGCACGGTGCAATTGCTGGATACGCAGATCGCGGTCGCCCAACAGATCCTCGAACTCTTGCTCACCGCGTACGCCAACAGTGGATCCGAATTCGAGGAAGTCTTGCGCATGCAACAACAAGTGCTGCGCTACCGCCTCATGCGCCTCGCGGCCATGCGCGAACACCACACGGCCGTTGCCAAGCTCGATCACATCACTGCTAAACAACCTTGACAATTGAACAACCAAAAACCAATGAACATGAAGACCAACATCCTTTCTACCGGCTTGATCGCCGCAGCACTTCTCGCTTTTACCGCGTGTGGATCGAACGACCAACAGGAACACAGCGCAGGAGAGCACCAAGAGCACATGCACAGCGATTCCGCAAGTACCATGCACGAGGAGCACGCGGCCGCCTACCACTGCTCGATGAACTGCGAAGGCGACAAGACCTATGCGGAACCCGGCAAGTGCCCGGTGTGCAACATGGACCTCGTGGTGGTGGAATGAACCCACCGTCTTGCGGTTCGGGTGACTTGAAACAATGAAGTCCAAACACGAATGATCATGAAAACGCTTGATGCTAACCGACTGGGAATGGCGGTCGGTCTCACGGCCGGACTGCTCTATGTGGGCTGTGCCCTGATCATGCTGATCGCGGGCCAGGAGGGCACGACCTACTTCTTCAACAGCCTGCTGCACGGCTTGGACGTGAGCAGCATCGTGCGCATGGAGATGTCCATGTGGCAGACCTGCACGGGTTTCCTGGCCACGCTGGTCCTCGGCTGGCTGACGGGGGCTTGTGTGGCTTGGATCTACAATATGGGCCAGCGGCGCGGATCGGCGTAAGCGAATTGAACACGATGACGACAAGCAATACATCCATCACGCGCCGCAACGGGGAGGTCGTGCCGTTCGATCCGGAACGGTTGCGTAGATCGCTCGTGCGCAGTGGCGCTGGCAAGCCGGAGGTCGAACGCACCGTGGCCGAAGTGGAAGCACAGCTTCACGAAGGCATGAGCACCCAAGCGATCTACAAGACCGCCTTCCGCATGCTGCGCAAGCACGGGCGTGGGGTGGCTGCCCGCTACTCCCTGAAGCAGGCGATCTTCCAGTTAGGTCCGACGGGATTCCCCTTCGAGAAATACGTGGCCGCATTGCTCGCTCACCAAGGGTGCAGAACGCAGGTCGGTGTCATCGTTCAAGGAGCTTGTGTGGATCATGAGGTGGATGTGATCGCGGAGCAGGGAGAGAAGCACTTCATGGTCGAGTGCAAATTCCACAGCGACCCCAAGCGCAAGTGCGATGTGAAGATCCCGCTGTACATCCAAGCGCGCTTCAAGGATGTCGAAGCGAGCTGGGTGCAACGGCCGGGTCATCAGCACAAGTTCCACCAGGGCTGGTTGGTCACCAACACGCGCTTCACGAGCGACGCGATCGCGTTCGGCGAATGCGCCGGCCTGCACCTGATCAGTTGGGACCATCCGCGCAAAGGATCCCTGCGTGAGTTGATCGATCGAAGTGCCTTGCACCCGATCACCTGTCTTACCTCACTGTCACGTGCTGATAAGCAACGCATCCTTGACCATGGGACGGTCCTGTGCGCCGATGTGCTCCGCGACCCTACCATCCTGTCCCGTTCCTCCGTCGATCCGCGCAAGACCGATAAGGTGTTGAAGGAGATCGATGAGTTGTGTAGCATCGGGCATTCCGGTACAGCATGAAACCACGATCCCGAAATGAGCTCCCGAATGAAGCAGAAAGAGATCATCACGAATTGGAACGTCATTACCGGTGGCCCATGCACCGGCAAGACGACGGTCGTAGAGATGTTGGGAGTATCGGGTTACACAACGACCATCGAGCATGCGCGGCACTACATCGATTCACACAAGGAACAAGGAAGAACCGTTGACGAGATCCGGGCGAACAAGCGAAAGTTCCAACGCGGTATCCTTCAAATGCAGATGGAAGAGGAGAACGGACTTGATCCGAACGAGATGGTCTTCCTTGATAGGGCACTTCCGGATGCCTTGGCGTACTACCGATTCCTGGGACTGGACTACGACGAGGACGTTGTGGAGATGAGCGCTCGGTATTGCTATCGGACGGTATTCATCCTTGCGCGCTTGCCGTTGATCAACGACTATGCACGGCTGGAGGACGTGGAAAGCCAGATCCGGATCCACAACCTGATCATTGAGGTGTACAACACATATCCGTGCCCCGTTGTGCATGTTCCGGTACTCCCTCCTCAAGAGCGCGTGGAGTTCATCCTGAAGAACGTCAGCCGATCATGAAGCGCTGGAACATTTGATCATGGAGAAGCACGAACATCATCACAGCCCAGCGCAACAGTCCCATACAGGGCACATGCACGGCGATCACCATGGTGCGGCTGCGCATGGTATGCCCGGCCACGACCATCACGCCATGATGATCGCCGACTTCAAGAAGCGTTTCTGGATCTCCGTGGTGCTCACTGTCCCGGTCCTTCTGCTTTCGCCGATGATCCAGGACGCCCTGGGGCTGGACTTCGTCTTCACGGGTTCCATGTACGTGCTTTTCGTGCTGTCGTCGGTGGTCTATTTCCACGGCGGCTGGCCTTTCCTGAAAGGTGCCATCGGAGAGTTGAAGAAAGGCGCTCCCGGCATGATGACCTTGATATCGGTCGCGATCTCGGTGGCCTATCTGTACAGTTCGGCAGTGGTCTTCGGGCTGGAAGGCAAGCTCTTCTTCTGGGAACTCGTCACCTTGATCGACATCATGTTGCTCGGGCATTGGATCGAGATGCGTTCGGTCTTGGGCGCTTCCAAAGCGTTACAACTCCTAGTGAGCATGATGCCGGACGAAGCGCATTTGGTGGAAGGCGATGCAGTGCGGCAAGTGAAGCTCGCGGATCTCAACGCCAACGATCACATCCTGGTGAAACCGGGTGAGAAGGTCCCGGCCGATGGTGTGATCGTGAAAGGCGAGAGCTACCTGAATGAGAGCATGCTCACGGGCGAATCGAAACCCGTGCGCAAGGAGAAAGGGCAAAAGGTGATCGGTGGCGCATTGAACGGCAACGGGGTGCTGGAGATAAGGGTGGAGCATACCGGCAAGGACAGCTACCTCAACAAGGTGATCGACATGGTGCAGGAGGCACAGAAGACCAAGTCGAGAACACAGCACCTTGCGGATCGTGCCGCCAAGTGGCTCACCTATATCGCGTTGCTCTCCGGTACGGCAACGCTGGTGGTCTGGCTGGCGGTCGGGCAGGAGTTCGTGTTCGCCTTGGAGCGCATGGTCACCGTGATGGTGATCTCGTGCCCGCATGCGCTTGGTCTTGCGATCCCCTTGGTGGTGGCCATTTCCACAGCGGTCAGTGCGAGCAACGGGCTCTTGATCCGCAACCGAACGGCCTTCGAGAATTCACGGAAGATCACCGTCATGGTCTTCGATAAGACCGGTACACTCACCACCGGTGATTTCGGTGTAACGCGCGTTGTAGCCGCATCCGGCACGTACGATGAGAAACAGCTCATCAGACTGGCATCCGCGTTGGAGCAAAGTTCAGAGCATCCGATCGCCGTAGGGGTGATGCAACGTGCGAAGCACGATGGAACGACCATTCCTTCAGCGACCGGATTCGAGGCCATTACGGGCAAAGGCGTTCAAGCGACAGTGGACGGACAGAACATCAAGGTCGTTAGTCCGGGATACCTGCGCGAGAACAAGATCCCGATCCCGGAGGGAGCATATTCCGATGCCGCAGAGACGGTGGTCTTCGTGATCGTGGATGATCATCTCGCCGGCTACATCGCATTGGCCGACGCGATCCGTGACAGCGCAGCGGCAGCGATCGAGAAGTTCCATCAAGAAGGCATCAAGGTGTACATGGCCACTGGCGACAATGCGATCGTGGGCAAGGCCGTCAGCGATGAGCTTCATCTGGATGGATACTTCGCAGAGGTGCTTCCCCATCAGAAAGTGGAACTGATCAAGGACCTGCAGGCAAAGGGCGAATTCGTGGCCATGACCGGCGATGGCGTGAACGATGCCCCGGCGCTTGCACAAGCCGATGTGGGCATCGCGGTAGGTTCTGGTACCGATGTGGCCGCAGAAACTGCGGACATCATCCTCGTTCGTAGCGATCCTGGAGATATCCTCGGGCTGATCCGTTTCGGCAAGGCCACCTATTCGAAGATGATCCAGAACCTGATCTGGGCCACCGGGTACAATGCCATCGCCATCCCGCTTGCCGCGGGTGTACTTGCACCCGTCGGCTTCCTGATGAGCCCGGCGGTCGGCGCTGCGCTCATGTCGCTCAGCACCATCGTGGTCGCGATCAATGCGCAATTGCTCAAACGCAAACTTCATCTTGCTTCATCATGAGGATCCCCTCCATCATCCTTCGCTTTCGCACACCGCTGATCGTGATCGTTACGCTTGCCGTTGGGCTGCTGCTCGGTCGCGCATTCTACGGATCGCCTCGTTCCAACTCCACCATGGAAGGTATGGAACACCAGGGCCACGGTGAGGTATGGACCTGCTCCATGCACCCGCAGATCCGGATGCCTGAACCGGGCCAATGCCCGATCTGCGGCATGGACCTGATCCCTGCGGCGACCGCCGGTGGCAAGGGGGCGGACATGGAAGGCATGGATGACATGACGGCCGTTCACCTTTCGGAACATGCCATGAAGCTCGCGAATGTGCAGACCATGATAGTGGGCGATGGTGGCTCCGAAGGCCTGCTGAGGCTAACGGGAAAAGTGCAGGCCGACGAGCGGCGCGTGTTCGCACAAGCCACGCACGTGGCCGGGAGGGTGGAAGAATTGTTGGTGAACTTCACCGGTGAGAAGGTCACAAAAGGACAGGCCCTCGCAAAGCTCTATGCACCGGAACTGGTGACCGCCCAAGAGGAGTTGTTACAAGCACATCGGGTCAGTGAAATGCAGCCAGCCTTGTACAAAGCGGCGCGCGAGAAACTCCGGAACTGGAAGCTTAACGATGCGCAGATCGACGCTGTGGTAAGCTCCGGTGCGACAAGCGGTCTCGTGACCATCCAAGCCGATGTCTCCGGCGTCGTGGTGGAGAAACGCGCGGAACTCGGGGACTATCTCCAACGCGGGGAGGCGTTGTACCAAGTGGCCGACCTCTCTCAAGTGTGGGTGCTCTTCGATGTGTATGAAAGCGATCTCAGCGCGGTACGGAAAGGGGATGTCGTGTCCTTCGCGATCCGTTCGCTGCCTGGTGGGACATTCGAGGGCGCGATCTCCTTCGTGGATCCGATCGTGGACCCCAAAGCTCGCGTTGCGCGAGCACGCGTGGAAGTGCGGAATGACAAGGAGCACTTGAAACCGGGCATGTTCGTAACGGGCGAGATCAGGACGACTTCGAAAGGAGCGGATGGGCACTTGGTCGTTCCACGATCCGCAGTACTCTGGACAGGTCCGAGGTCGGTGGTGTACGTGAAGGACAGCACAGCGGAACATGGCCTGTTCCGCATGCGCGAAGTGACATTGGGTCCCGTGATGGGCGATGATCAGGTGATCGCTTCGGGTCTGCGTGCCGGTGATGAAGTGGTAGTGAACGGAACCTTCATGGTGGATGCCGCTGCACAGTTAGCCGGCGCGCCCAGTATGATGTCACCGGAAGGTGGACCAATGCCTAAGAGTCATGAGCACAATAGCCATTGAAACATTCTATTCCTGCCAAGAATGGGAACTGCCCACTCACAATTGAAAACCAAACAACCATGAAAACCATGAAACTCTTGTTCATCCTCCCTCTATTCTTACTTGTGTCCAGCAGCAGCGCGCAGGATCCTGCCCAACCGAACGGGATCGAGAACGCGATCACCGTCACCGTGCGCATCAACGGCGATTGCGACATGTGCAAGACGCGCATCGACAAGGCCGGTTCCGTGAAGGGTGAAGCGGAAGTGGATTGGGATACCGATGCCAAGACCGCGCGTGTGACCTACGACAGCACGCGGACCGATCTGGATGCGATCCTGCAACGTGTGGCGGATGCGGGCTACGATACGGAACGCTTCCGCGCCACGGATCCCGCCTATCGCGCATTGCCCGGGTGCTGCCAATACGATCGGGGCGTAAGTCCGGAACCAAGCGCGAAGTAGAACCGCGTCGATCGGCCACTTTCTCCGTGCGCGTTTCGCAAACACTACGGTGAAGGCAACGCCGCCCCGCACTTGCGGCAGAAGACCGCATCCGGCAAGTGACCGGTGGCGTGGCAGCTCAAGCACTTCGGCCCCGGGGATCCGCTACGCGCGATCTCCACGCTGACGATACCGGTGGGTACGGCGATCATCGCATACCCCAGGATCATGATCGCGGCCGCTAGTGTTTGTCCGAGCCAGGTCTGCGGTGCGATATCGCCGTACCCCACGGTGGTGAGTGTGACGATGGCCCAGTAGATGCTCGTGGGGATGCTGGTGAAACCGGCCTCCGGACTTTCGACCAGGTACATCACCGTACCGAAGATGATGGTGATGGCCAGGACGACCATGAGGAAGACGAGGATCTTGCGTCGGCTTGCGATCAAGGCGTCGCGCAACATGCCCGCCTCGCGGACGTACCGTACCAGCTTGAATACGCGGAAGACCCGCAGAAGCCGCAGCACGCGGATCACCATGAGGGTGTGTGCGCCACCCATCACAAGGCTCAAGTAGGTCGGTAGGATGGAGAGAAGATCCACCACGCCGAAGAAGCTGAACGCGTAGCGCACCGGACGTTCCACCACCCACAGGCGCAGGAGGTACTCCACGGTGAACAGCGCGGTGAAGCACAATTCAGCGACATGGAATTCATGGCCATAGCGCGCTTTGATGGCCGGTACGCTCTCCAACATCACCAGCACCACGCTGATCACGATGCACCAGAGCAGGGCCACATCAAAGGCACGGCCGGCGGGGGTGCTCGTTCCGAAGATGATCCGGAACAGCGCCGCTCGGTTCGTTTCCTTGGGGGATGTCAACGGGGCCATGGTGATCGGATCAGGACCTTCCGGTCGGATACATATGCACGTCGCGTTGCGGGAACGGTATGGTGATGCCATTCTCCTTGAATGCATCCACGATCGCGAACCGGATCTCGCTCTTGGTGGTCTCGATGCGGAACACATTGCGGCTGTAGAAGAGCACTTCGAAATCCAATGAGCTATCGCCGAAATCCACCAAGCGCACGGTGATCGAATGACCATGATCGTCCGAGAGCACTGCGGGATGTGCATTGGCGCATTGGATCAACACGCGCTCCACCAGCCGCGCATCGGTCCCATAGGCCACGCCCACGCCGATGTGGAATCGTGTGACCATATCAGTGTGCGACCAATTGATCACGTTCTCATTGATGAACTTGTGGTTCGGTACCAACAGGTGGATATCATCTCGCGTGAGCACTTTGGTGGTGCGCAGGTTGATGTCCGTGACGCGGCCCACGGTGCCATCCACCTCCATCACATCACCCACCTTGATCATGCCCTCCGCGAGGATGATGATCCCGGAAATGATGTCATTGAAGGTCTGCTGGATGCCGAGGCCGAGACCGACGAGCAGGGCTGCACCACCCGCCAACAGGAAGGTGAGGCGCACACCCACCATGTCCAGTGCCAATAGGATGGTACCGGTCCAGAAGAAGTACGAGACCAATTTGTACACGGCGATCACGCGCGGATTGCCATGATCGCCATGCCCCCAGCGGTGGTCCAACCAGCTTCTCAATACGCGCAAGAGCGCCCATGTGCCCGCGAGGACGAGGAGTGCGGAGATCAACTGGCCGGTGGTCAGTGAGCCGTACCCGAGGTCGAGCAGCTTGTGTTGGAGGAATTCGTTCATGGCATTTGTAGTGCGAAGTTGATAGGCGCACACTCAACTCGATAACGGCTTTGCACGGGGCGGGTCACGTATCCCGGCACGATTCAGATCAATTCCTCCAGGGCTGCATCACGCGGCATCGCCTGGTCCAACCCAAGCACTTTCGATCGCGCACGCCGTAAGCGCATCTTCACGGCGCTCACTCCGAGGTCCAACTCCGCTGCAATGGTCTTCACCGGGATGTCGTCCCGGTATTTCATCAACAGGATCCTGCGCTCATCAGCAGAGACATTCTCCAAGAGCATCATCAGCCGTTCGTGCAGCATCTCGAACATCCGCTTGTGGCGGAGTTCTTCCGCGTGATCACTGATCAGCGGGTTCGCACGATCGTCCTCCGGCAACGGTACGAGGCGCATCCGTTTCAACTTGCGCAGCTCATCGATCACCACGTTGTAGGTCACCACCTTGAACCACGCCGCGAATGCACTCTGTTTCTTGTACTTGCCGGCCTTCTTCAACAGCCGGATGAACACCTCTTGCGTGAGATCCTGCGCATCATCCTTGTCCCCGACCATCTTCCAGGTCCGGGAGAGTACGCGCTGTTGATAGCGTTCATAGATGATCCCGAAACAGGTGCGGTCTCCTGTGGCACCGATGCGTTGCACCAGCGTCTCATCACTCAATTGCCGCAAAGGTGTGCGCTTGCGCGATCGGGTCTTGTCCATTGGATCCGTTGGCCAAAGATCATCGTTCCTCACGGAACAGGATGGGATCTTCAACGAAGTTGTGACA
>Ga0138256_10009815_pt1 | contig 10045 bp, 9 predicted proteins | sample KNB2016incub_MG_FD_105486 | JGI IMG/M metagenome (GOLD analysis project Ga0138256, IMG submission 105486) | Active sludge microbial communities from wastewater in Klosterneuburg, Austria - KNB2014incub_MG | ecosystem: Engineered > WWTP > Activated sludge > Unclassified | place: Austria...
ATAAAATAAAACAATCACAAACATGGCAGAAGAAAAAGATTCAAAAATGAAATCTCTCGATCTTGCACTCGAGCAGATACAGAAGGAGTATGGCAAAGGCGCTATTATGAAACTCGGTGATAAACCGATATTAAAACTTGCTTCGATCTCTACCGGCTCAATTTCTCTCGATGCAGCGCTCGGTATCGGAGGCGTTCCGAGAGGAAGGATAATGGAAATTTACGGTCAGGAATCTTCGGGAAAGACCACTATTTGTCTTCATATTATTGCTGAAGCACAGAAAACCGGCGGTCTCGCTGCATTCATAGATACTGAACACGCTCTTGATACATCCTATGCGCAGAAGCTTGGTGTAGATGTAAATAATCTACTAATCTCTCAGCCGGAATACGGCGAACAGGCGCTTGAGATATGCGAGACTCTCGTCAGAAGTAATTCGCTTGACGTAATAGTCGTAGACTCTGTCGCAGCGCTGACACCACGCGCGGAGATCGAAGGTGAAATGGGAGACGCTGTAATGGGAATGCAGGCGAGACTTATGTCTCAGGCGTTGAGAAAACTTACTGCCGCTGTTGCAAAATCAAACGTTGTTCTCATTTTCACCAATCAGATGAGAGAAAAGATCGGTATAATGTTCGGAAGTCCCGATACAACTACAGGCGGTAAAGCCCTGAAATTTTATGCTTCAGTCAGAATGGAAATAAAAAGGATTGCAGCGATCAAAGATGGCACGGATGTCATAGGTAACAGAACGAGAGTAAAAGTTGTAAAGAATAAAGTTGCTCCGCCGTTCAAGGAAGTGGAGTTTGATATAATTTATAACGAAGGTATTTCCAAACTCGGAGATCTCATTGATATGGCGGTTAATAAAGAAATTATCAAAAAATCCGGCGCATGGTTTTCATACGGTGAAAGCAGAATGCAGGGAAGGGACGGAGTAAAGAAATTTCTTCAGGAAGACAAGAAAAGTCTTATGAAACTGTATAATGAAGTCAAGATAATGCTGGGCATTACAGATGATACCGAAGAACCTGTAAACGGTAAAGCTCCGGAATCAGTATCTGAAGAAGCAGCTGCGAAAAAGAAATAATTATTAAATAATATTTTTACTGACTGCTGATTTTTTTAAAAAAGGTCAGCAGTTTTTTTTATGAAAATATCCGGGATAGAAAAACAAAAGAAAGAAAAGCAACGATGTAATATTTTCATAGACGGAATTTTTTCAACCGGACTTTATGAAGATACTGTTGTTAAATTCGGATTAAGAAGCGGTGATGAGATCAGCGAAAAGGAATTTGAAAAGATCAGAGAGTATGATGAATTTAATTATGCTAAGACAAGCGCGTATAAGTTTTTGTCATACAGGCAGCGCAGTAAAAAGGAAATGGTAACAAAACTCAAACAGAAAAAATTATCCGAGATCGCTATTAATAAAGTTATAAAATTACTTGAGGAACAGAAATATCTTAATGATGAAAACTTTGCCGATAACTTTGTTAAAGAAAAAATAAGAAACAAAAAAGTTGGTAAAAGGACGCTGATTGGAAAATTACTGGAAAAAGGAATAAGTAAGGAGATTTCCGAAAGTATTATATCAGATAATTACCCGGCTGAGGAAGAATTTGCAGTTGCAGAAAAAGTCCTTGCAAAGTTTGTGAGATCCGGTAAATTTAAAAACGATTATGACAAAAAATCAAAATGCTTCCGTCATTTAATATCAAAGGGATTTGACACAGATACTGCCAATATCCTTCTCTCACGAAGAGATAATTAATTTATTTAAAATTGAATTTAAAGTATATTTGTTAGAAATTTTAATTATACTTAAATAATTTAATACATTTTTTTTTATGATTAAAATCATATAAATTTTTGATACCTGTCATATATATTTAACAGATATTTTGTTTTCTTGATCTATCTGATTTATAGTATACGAAACACAATTTCAGATTTAAACTTGTTTAATCTAAAAAGAGGTTTTAATGGAAAATATGATTTACTCCGAGTTTTCAAAGTATGAGGAAAAACTCAAAGATAGTTTCAGAGAAAAATATAATCTGCCTGACAAAGAGCTTGATGAAATAGTCAAAGATCTCAGAACTATTGTTATGCAGATGATTCAGCTTATGCGGGACGGTAAGTCAGTGCATGAAAAATTTTTCTCCGATATTATTCTGAATTCCGTAGATGCCATAATTGGATTCGACTGTGACTTTAAGATCTTTCTGTGGAATAAAGGAGCGGAATCAATTTTTGGATATTCAAAAAACGAAGTAATGGGAAAGGAATTTTCATTTCTTATCCCACAGTATCTTTTGGATAAAGGTGAGAAAGATTTTTTAGTAAAAGAAGTTGAAGAAAAAGGTTTCATTACGAATTATGAATCCGAAAGACTTACAAAAGACGGACAGTTAATTAATGTCAGTATTACAAGATTTCTGATCTTTAATGAAATAAAGGAGAAGATAGGTTCTGTGGGAATGATCAGGGATATAACTACCATTAAAAAGCTTCAGAAAGAATTAAGGGAAAAAGAAAATCTCGCTCTTATCGGTGAAGTTGTTTCAAGTATTGCTCACAGTCTTTCAAACCCGCTTAATATTATTTCCGGTAATGCCGATTATCTGCTGATGAATAAAAAAGAAAACGACAAAGATCATGAAGAGCTGAAATGCATTCTGGATGAAGCGGTAAGAATTACAAAATCGATCAAACATCTTCTGAATTTCTCAAGACCGTTAAATATTACAAGAGAAAAAACCAATATTAACAGAATCATTGAGAAGGCAGTCACAGATGTGAAGTTTCTTATACAGGATAAAAATATAACTATCAGAAAATCACTTCATAATAATATCCCCGACATAAGCATAGACAGGGGTCAGATTGAGGAAACTATCTGTAACCTGCTGACAAATTCTGTTCAGGCAATAAAGAAAACCGGAGAAATAATTATAAAGACAGAAACTTCAGATAATAATATCATCATAGAGATTTCCGATTCCGGCGAAGGAATTTCAAAAGTTAATCTCGAAAAAATATTTACTCCATTCTTTTCATCAAAGGAATACGGCAAAGGTACAGGTCTCGGACTTTCGATTGCAAGACGGATCATTACCGAACACGGCGGCAGCATTTCCGCATCTTCTAAACCCGGTAAAGGCGCTAAATTCCTCATAAAACTTCCTCTGAATTAGATTAAGTTTATTTAGATTTTTTAATATTTACACACTAGTTTTGCTCAGCATTTACAAGGGTTTACCGTGTGACAACAGATGTCTTTTTCTTATTGTATATTATGGTAAACTTAAAAATAATTAATATGAAAATCGGTATAACAGATTACAACATAGAAAAAGAATTCAATATTTATGTTAAGAAAGTCAACAGGCAGTTTATGTATGACAGATGCAGGGATTATAAAGTAAGAATAAAAAAAGATGACGAACTTCCGGCTCTGTGTTATAAATATCTGAAGAAAAAAAGAAATATGAAGCCATGGGAATATCCTGACGATGAAGACGGCAATGCAGTATACCTGAACCGGCTGGTAATGCTGGAAGATAAAATTGCTTTGTATATTTTATATAAGAAACTTAATTCAATGAATAAAAAAGATGTAACTGATGAAAAACTGAAAAACTTAAAAGTCAGTATAAAGGAATTTATAATCAGTTGTATTGAAGATGTCGAAGATACAGAAGCAAGGATCAGAGTTTATAAAAAACATAAAAAGGTTGCCAATAAAAAATTATTTAAGAAAGTTTAGTTCACTTCATTAAACATGTTATCTTTATCATTTTAGTTATAAATGTTAAATTGATAATGCCCCCATAATTTTTTATTTTATACTGATATCAATTCGTAAACCTTAATTTAATCCTTTGGAAAAATTTATTCTCCTGTTCATAATTTTTTTATTCCCGCAGTTTAATCTCTCACAGACTGGAAATTCACCTTACCCCGTAATATTCGTTCACGGTCTGAATTCAGATGACATGACCTGGAATACTACAGTAAGTCAGCTGAGCTCTTCATGGATCATGAGCACAGAACATAATTTAAGCGCAGTTCTTAATGCAAGAGGAGGAGATACTACTGATTATAATCAGGACGTAGTGATTCCGCTTTTAAATACGAGCGGTGCAGAAGTCAATAAAATTACAAATTCTAATATTTTCACTGTCAACTTTGGGAATTTCTGGAACAGGGATATCAATGATCCGAGAATTTTATTATATAACAATTCCGTTCCCGGAGCAAATCAGAATCCAAGCAATCAGTCCGCTATATTCAAACAGGGCTTTGCCTTAAAAATATTTATTGATTCCGTATTGCGGGTTACCGGGTCGGACAAAGTCATTCTTGCCGGACATTCGATGGGCGGACTTGCGATCAGGGAATATCTGCAGAGAAGAGAAAACGGAATTCATAAATGGTGGATTGATCCTAATGATACTATAAACGGTCACAAAGTAGTGAAAGTAATTACGATCGGTACGCCTCATCTCGGGACAAATGTTTCTCTTCAGGTAGGAGGAATTGATTTTAACAGTGAAGCTATCAGGGATATGAGAAATTCATTCACTGGAAGTAACAGCGCAGGTTACCTATTTGGAAATCCTGAATCTCTGGTTCCGTCAAATTATTACAATAAGGATTATAACTGTAACGGAATTCAGACTGACACAGCGACCGGTTTGAATTCCGGCACAACGGATAATCCGGCAATGCCTCTTCCCCAAAATATTTTATATACATGGATAATGTCAAACTATCTCGGACTCGGTACCGACCTTGCCGTACCTTACAGCAGTCAGGCAATATATAACGGAAGTGTTTTCGCACCGGCGGGAGCTGCTGATACAATAAGAACAAACAAGAATCACATTCAGGAAACAAGCGACAGCAGATCTCTGATCAGAGCTCTTGATGAACCGGACAATCAGAATACTGCATATGATATTTCATTCAGTAAACTTTATTCAGGATTTATAACTTTGCAAAGCAACTCGGTTATTTCCGATACTGATTATTACAAAGTGAATTCAGTTACCGGCGGGAAAATTACGGTGACTCTGAATTCTCTGAACGCAGGAGTAAACGGCATTTCAATTCTATCCGGAGAAGGCGCTTCGTTAATTTCAAAAACAATAACTTCATCTCCTGACAGCGTCAGTTTTCATTCAACACCGGGAAATTATTTTATAAGGATGACGGGCAACAGTAATCAGAATCCTAATCTGAATTCATATAAGTTTACTGCTGTAATAATTCCGTCACCGGCTTTAAATCTGACATTGGGAATAGAGGGATTCCGGAATGAGACTTTTCAGACAGAAGATACTGTGAAAGTATATTTAATGGAAAATACATCACCTTATGATATTATAGATTCTGCGGTTGTATTTTTAAATGACTCGGGTAAAGTGTCTGTTTATTTTTTATCGGCAGAAATTGGAAATTACTATTTGAAGATAATTCACAGAAACGCTCTTGAGACATGGAGTTTTCAGCCGGTTACTTTTACCGGAAGTGAAATTACGGATTTTGATTTTACGTCAGTTCAGTCACAGGCATACGGTAGTAATCAGATCTTAAAATATTCAGAATGGAGTATGTTCAGCGGAGATGTGAATCAGGACGGTTTAATAGATGTTAGCGATCAGTCGGAAATTGACAACGATGTAATAAATGTAACTACAGGATATATTAATACTGATCTGACGGGAGATAATATAGCGGATCTTTCAGATGCTTCGATTGCTGATAACAATGCTTTTGATTTTGTCACTGTAATTAAACCCTGAAATCAAAAATCAGAACCGAAAATATAATATATACTTCTGCATCGTGAAAACAAAAATGAGTTTAATAAATAGTAAACTTTTGTTTTTATTAGTGAGTTAACCTCTCTACCGCCCAGTAGCAGGCGATCAAGGCAATCACAACTGATCCGGGAATAAGGATTCTGTTTCTGTACCAGCTTTTTGCTCTGAACCATACACCTACCAAAGCAAATGCAATCATCACAACCGATATCTGACCAAGCTCTACACCTACATTAAATGAAATAAGCGCATTTACAAACTGATCTTTCGGAAGTCCAAGTTCTTTTAAAACGCCCGCAAATCCCAGTCCGTGAATAAGTCCGAAAATGAAAATTACGGCTACTCTGAATGAATTCAATTTTCTTGAGTAAATATTTTCAGCTGCGATGAAAACAATTGACAAAGCAATAACCGGTTCTATAATGTATTCCGGTATTTTAATAATATTGAAAACTGCAAGTGAAAGTGTAATAGAATGAGCTATCGTAAACGCAGAAATTTGCACGAGCAGCGGTTTTATCTTAGGACTAAGGAGAAACAATCCAAGTACAAATAAAATATGATCTGCTCCGAATGGAATTATATGAGTAAAGCCAAGCTGAAGATATATCCATCCGGTATCTATTGCAGAGAGTGAACTCAGATCATGAATAGGATGCGCTGACATCAGTTCAGGAAAAAGTGTGATTGCTAAAAGACCAGTAAGAAAAACTAAATACCTGATCAAATATTTTTCGCGGGTTCTCATTATTTGAATATGATAATTAAATTTTTTAATAAAGTTCATTATAATACGGATTAATTTTTAATGCGAAATCGAGATAGTCTTTTGCTTTAGCTGTATCTCCTGTACTTTCAAAAATTTTACCGGCATGATAAAATAAAAGCGGATCTTTGGTGCCCAGACGTAATGCCTGCTGAATGTTTTGATCAGCAGTTTCATAATTGCCGAGTTTGAAAGCTGTCCATGCAAGTGAATGATAAGTCTTAATATTCTTAGAGCCATTATCCAGAGCTTCTTTAGTATTTTCAAATGATTCTTCCAGTGACCGGTTATGATCTGCGTTAAAGAGCACTATCTCCAGATCAGTATCAATACCTTTTTGCTTAAATATTGTTGTCAGCAGTTTTACTTTCCTGTATTCCTCCTCAGCTTTTTCCTTTTCACCATTAAGCGAATATGCATCACCCAGAGCTATAAGATATTCCGCTAAAGAATTTTTCTCCAGCGCTCTGCTGTAAAGTAAAATTGCATCATTGTAATTTCTTTCATGCATTTTTATCATAGCCATTCCTCCATAACCATGTGGATATTCGGGAAATTCGGAAATTACATTCTTATATATAAAAGAAGCAGAATCAAAAATTCCTGATCTGAAATATAAATTAGCAAGCTGTACTCTGCACCAAACTGTATTTTCCGATTCCGGAGAACCCGCTGTAATAGCCGATTTCATTGCATCTATCGCTCCGTCTGTATCACCGAATAATTCCCTGAGATAAGAAATTCTTGAATAAGAACTGAGATCAGGTCTTAAGTCCACCATTTTCTGAAGATTTACAACAGCTTCATCATACATTCCAAGCTCGACTTGTGCATCTACCATTACTCCGTATGAATATGCGCTGTAAGGATTTATTTGTAAAGCTTTCTGAGACAGTTCCAGAGCTTCAATAAAATGATGACGGGAAAGTTTTACCGAACCAAGCTCCGCAAGTGATAAGAAATTATCCGGCTGAATTTCAATTGACCTGTTCAGTACATCCTCCGCCATAGAATAATATTCCGGGTCGTATGTTTCCCTTGCTTTCTGGATATAAGCTGCTCCGAGTTTGGTAAGTAAATTGGAATTACCGGGAGATTCGATGATCTGTTCTTTTAAAGTGGCGATATATCTGTCAGCAGATGAATTTGTATTACTTATATAATTTATATCGCTGTCATATAATCCCGCTGAAAAAATCTGTTCATCAGAATTGAAGTCAAAAACTTTCCAGGTGATAAGAATTAAAATTATCAGGAGTGAAGTTGTAATAAGTATTTTTTTCATATTTTAAATTTAAAAGCAGCCTGTTTATAAAATTTATGTAAACAGGCTGCATTGAATAATTTATTTTAAAAGCATCATTTTCTTTGAATCCACACCTGAAGAAGTTACCAGCTTTACAAAATATGTCCCGGAAGCAACAGCTTCACCGCTGTTATTTCTTCCGTCCCATACTACAACTTTTTCACCGGCTGTAAGTTTTTCATTTACCAGTGACCTCACTTCTTTTCCTAAAATATCATAAATCTTGATATCCACATTGTCAGCTTTAAGCAGGTTGTACTTGATCTGAGTAGATGGATTGAAAGGATTAGGATAATTCTGCAGCAGACCATATTTCTCCGGATTTACATTCTGCGAATTATTGAAAACTGAAACGATAATACCGTGAGAGTTCTCATATCCTTCATGTGGAATTGCCAGATAAGGAAATGTCGTGGCGAATGTTTTGTCATTTCTCTGAACTCCATCACCGAGCTGTGCATTTATCCCCGTACTGAAAGGAGGTCCGAGCAGTACGCCTCCCACAACTCTCAGCGATATGTCAAGGACATCATCTTTAAGTCTTCTTCCGTTTGGAAAACCTGCTGCATCACCTGCAATAACTCCAAGTCTGTTTTCATTTTCAAATGCCACCGGAGCAATTCCGAGATTTATTCTTAACTGTTCTGATGGAGTTCTCGTATCCTGCGGCCTTTGCGTCAGACCTGTTACACCTGTTAAAAATACAGCTACGAGATCCGATCTGTTTGATGTAGGTATATCATCTGTGACAGGATAAAGAAGATTGATAATTCCTGCGAGTTCAGGTGAAGTTACATAATTTAAAAACTGTGCATCATCCACAGGTTTTGAAGCATTCCATTTATCTTTCTGACTCAATGGCAGCACTACTTCATTTACAAGCGGCATTCCGAGTCTTGAAACAGCGACCCAGTTACCTGTACCTGTTCTGGTACCGTTACTGTTGATTACGGTAGTGGCTTTTCTGCTGGCTGTAGCCCATACACCTATAATTGCATTTGAATCATTTTGATTTGGATTTGAACTTCCGTTTCTGGTAACCTGAGCGATCGGGACTTTGATGGAAATTGAATGCACATTATAACCTGCAAGCGCATCTTTACCGCCGCCGGTGTTTCCCGGAGCACCCGGTCGGATCTTCAGAAGATCGAATGCTGCGCCGAGATCTACATAAAACGGATCATCAGTAGGACCGGCAAATACTTTACCGCCTGAGTTTGGAAGATCCCTTACTCCTTCTGACATAAGAGCACTGTAGTTTGGCATAGAAGAAGGACCGGCATAATTTGGATCTGAATGTGAATTTCCGCCGACATAATTCGGAGTAACAGGCAGCGGTGAAGATGTCCATTCTGTAACACCGTTTACAACTCTTTTTACAATATAAGTCTGCTTTACATTTAGATCCGGATCGCCGAGAGTGGAAACCTGACCTGTATTATACAGGAATGTATTTCCGTTTCCGACAATGTCAGTAAATTCAAACTGATAACTTATATGGTCAATTCTATCACCGATGTTGTCGATTTTAATTTCATATAATACATCAGTTCCGAATTTATGGAAATTTGGTCCGCCGGCCGGCTCTTCCATAGGATTGTAGCAAGCTATTAAACAGACTGTGCCGGGATCATCGGCAGGTCTAAATGCATAGACGTCAGTATTGTCAGCTACCGGATCAGTGGAAATTATTGGAGCTTCACGGTGACTGGATGCATCCGTCCATTGAGATATACTGAAAACCATTGCGCACACGGCAAAGAATCCTAACAAAGAGTACAAAATTTTCTTATTACACATTTTTGGTTCCTTTCACTTTAGTTTATAAATAATATTAATGTTCTATATTATATACGAAGTAAAATTAAGATTGGATTTTTTGAGATCAAAAATTTTTTAGGCACAGGCATTCGGCAATAACAAGTAAAGGGTGTTTGTTCAGCTGTGATGTGAATCAGGATGGTTTAAAAGATGTTAGCGATCAGTCTGAAATTGACAACAATTTAATAAATGTAACTACGGGATATATAAATACTGATATGACGGGAGATAATATAGCGGATCTTTCGGATGCTTCTATTGCTGATAACAATGCTTTTGATTTTGTCACTGAAAATAAACCCTGACAGAAGATTATAA
>Ga0138256_10009816_pt1 | contig 10044 bp, 8 predicted proteins | sample KNB2016incub_MG_FD_105486 | JGI IMG/M metagenome (GOLD analysis project Ga0138256, IMG submission 105486) | Active sludge microbial communities from wastewater in Klosterneuburg, Austria - KNB2014incub_MG | ecosystem: Engineered > WWTP > Activated sludge > Unclassified | place: Austria...
AGCGCGTGGCGTTCCGCCGGGTCCAGCGCACGTTCGAGCAGGGTGCCGAAGATGGCAGGTTCCACTTCGCGCCAGTCGGCGGTGGCGGCGTCGAGCAGGCCGTCGATCTGCTCGCGCGCCAGCGGCAGCACGTAGTCGTCCTGGCCCCAGCCCTTGAACAGCTTGCCGTTGAAGCGCAGCACCTGTTTCGCCAGCGCCGGGCTGAAACCGCCGCGGTCCATGTCGGTCCACAGCACGCGCAGCATCTGCCGCAGCGTGGCCGGGTCGTCGCGCCAGCGGCGCAGCAGCGCCACGAAGGCACCGCCGCCGGCCTCGGCCTGGGGCAACAGGCCCACGTCTTCGGCGAACATGCTGAACAGGCAGCGCGTGAGGAAGGCGGCCACCGGCTCGGGGGCGTGGCCGTCGGCTTCCAGCGCGCGTGCCACGGCGGCCAGCTTCACCGCCACTTCGCGCGTGACCTTGGCGCTGGCGCGCGCCGGGTCCAGCGCCATGGGGTCCAGCCACAGCGTGCGCAGGCGCTGGCGCACCGCTTCGTCCTGAAGGTCGGTGAGCAGGATGCGGTGGCAACGCGGGTCGGGGAAGGGCGTGTAGGTGGCACCGCTGCGCGTGAATTCGGCATAGAGCTCGATCACGTGGCCCACGTCCACCACCAACAGGAAGGGCGGGCGGCCTTCGCTGGCCGGCAGCGCGCGGGCGTAGCCCTCGGCCTGGGCGCGGGCGCGCATCAGCGCGTCGTCGAAGCCCTTGGTATGGGCGCCCGCCTTGACCTTCTTGGCCTCGAGCACGAAAGCGCCGCGGCGGTAGCAGTCGATGAAGCCGCTGCTGGTGCTGCCGTCGCCATGCGCGAAGGTGACGCGGCGCTCGAAGACGTAGGCGTTGTCGCGGGTGTCGTCACGCGCCGGCTCGGGCGGCGGCACGTCGAGCAAGGCGCACAGTGCCGAGATGAAGAGCTGGTAGTTGGCGCGCTCGGATCCGCTGGCGCCTTGCCACTGTTCGACGAAGGCGGCAACGGGCTCGGGCAAGGGCATCGATGCATGATATTCGGCCGCGGTTCGGGGCGGCGGTCGCGGCGCCCCGGGGCCGGCCCTCGCACGACAGGCGGAGACGGGCGCCGTCGGCCTCGCCCTCGTGCCTTCTCGCCCTTCTGCCCCGCCATGCCCGGGGGAGTGGTGCGTGGGCGCGTTCACCACCGTCCTGAAGTGGTCGTCTGCGGCATCGACGGCGGGCGGTGGCATGATGCGACCCCTTGCCACCCCACGCGATCGGCCGTCGAGCCGCTTCGACTTCGCGCCACCGCATGCAAGCGCTCCGCCGCCCCAACGCCACGCGCCGCATCGTCGGCGTGGCCTTGCTGGCCTTGCTGCTGTCGCAATGGCAGGCGCTGGCCCATGCCATTGCGCACGGGCCGTGGCACACCGATGCCGTGGCGGTGGCGGCCAACCACGCCGCAGGCCCTTGGGGCCATGCGAACCACGACGGTCATGCCGGTCATGCCGGTCATGACGGCGACGGCTGGGGCCACCCCGCCGGATCGCCGGCCTGCGAGCTGTTCGACGCCTTGCTCGGCGCGCAGGCACCGGGCGCCGAGGCGGCAACGCTGCCGCTGCTTCCGCCGTCGCAGGGGCGCTTCGTCTTGCCCGGACGGCTTGCCGATGCCGGGCCCGCGCTGCGGGCCTACGAGGCGCGCGGCCCGCCACGGGCCTGAGGTTCCCTAAGCCCCCCGGCGGCACGGCCGCCGAGCCCCTCTTTGCATATGTCCGACCCCTTTTCGCGAAGGGGGCGGCGAGGACCGATTCATGAAACCATCCCTGATCGCGGCCGCGCTGGCCGCGTCTGCTCCTGCGTGGGCGCAAGACCTGCCGCCGTCCGTCGTCGTCACCGGCAATCCGCTCGGCGCCAAGGACCTGGCCACGCCGGCCAGCGTGCTCACGGGCAAGGACCTGGTGCTGCGCCGGGGCAGCACCCTGGGCGAAACGCTGGACGGACTGCCGGGTGTTTCGAGCACCTATTTCGGCCCCAACGCCAACCGGCCGGTGATCCGCGGCCAGGACGGCGACCGCATCCGCGTGCTCGGCAATGGCGGCGCCTCGTTCGACGCGTCCAGCCTGAGCTTCGACCATGCCGTGCCGATCGACCCGCTGGTGGTCGAACGCGTCGAGGTGCTGCGCGGGCCGGCCGCGCTGTCGTACGGCGGCAGCGCGGTGGGTGGCGTGGTCAATGCCATCGACAACCGCATTCCGCGCGAAGCCGTCACCGCCGTTTCGGGCGCGGTGGAAGCCCGACTGGGCGGTGCCGCCGGCGAGCGCGCGGCCTCGGCGCTGGTCGAAGGCGGCGGCGGCGCACTGGCCTGGCACGCCGACGCCTTCTGGCGCCGCACCGACGACCTGAGCGTGCCCGACTTCGACCGCCCGCTGGAAGACGGCAGCAGCGAGCGCCGCAATTTCATCGCCAACTCCGCCAGCCGGGCCGACGGCGGCGCGCTCGGCGGATCCTTCGTGTGGGATGCCGGCTACGTGGGCGCCAGCGTCGATACCTACCGCAACGACTACGGCATCGTGGCCTAGGACTACATCACCATCCGGATGCGGCGCGACAGAATCGCACTCGCCGGTGAATTGCGACCGCGCGGCGGCTTCTTCAGCGCGCTGCGTGCGCAGGGCGCCGGCACCGACTACCGGCACCAGGAGATCGAAGGCGACGGTTCCGTGGGCACGACGTTCGCCAACGACGGTAGCGACGCGCGGCTGGAGGCCGTGCACCGGGCGCTGGCGCTGGGCGGCGGCCAGCTCGAGGGCAGCTTCGGGCTGCAGTACGAATCGCCGGACTTCTCGGCACTGGGCGAGGAAGCCTTCGTGCCTTCGACGCACACGCGGCAGCAGTCGGTCTTCGTGCTGGAGCGCTGGTCCTGGGGCGAAGGCGGCTCGGTCAGTAGCGGCCTGCGCGCCGAGCAGGTGCGCGTGCGTTCAGGCGGCGATGCCGACCCCGAGGAGCCGCAATTCGGCCCGGCGCAGGAGCGCAGGTTCTCACCCTTTAGCGCTGCGCTGGGCGCGGTGATGAAGCTCGACGAGCGGTGGCAACTGTCGGCCAATGCGTCGTACACGGAGCGCGCGCCGACCAGCTACGAGCTCTATGCCAACGGCGTGCATGCGGCCACCGGCACCTTCGAGCGCGGCGACACGCAGCAGGCGCTGGAAAAGGGCCGCAATCTCGACCTGGGCCTGGCCTGGCGGCGGGGTGCCAACGAGGTGAAGCTGGGCCTCTTTGCCGCCCGCTTTTCCAACTACATCCTGCTCGCCGCCACGGGCGAGCCCGACTTCGTGGACGCAGAAGGGGATGCCTTTCCCGTCTATGCCTTCAGCGGCGTGCGCGCCGAGCTCTACGGGCTGGAAGCCGAAGCGGTGTGGCGCTTGCTGGACGGTCCGCGCAGCCTGGACCTCGATGCCCGCTTCGACATGGTTCGCGGCACCGACACCCGCAACAACGAGCCGCTGCCCAGGTTGGCGCCGCAGCGCGCGACCTTGGGCCTGACGCTGGGGCAGGGCGGGTGGACGGCGCGCGCGGAAGTGCAGTACGCCGGCGACCAGACGCGCGTGCCGAGCACCGACGTGGCCACCGAAGGCTGGACGATGGTCAACCTGTCGACCACCTACGCGCTGGGACTGGGGCCGAGCGATGCGCTGCTGTATGCCCGGCTGCTGAACGTGGGCGATACGCTGGCCTACAGCGCCAGCAGCATCGGCAGCGTGCGCCCGCTGGCGCCTTTGCCAGGGCGGGCCTTCTCGGCGGGCCTGCGTGTGAGCTTCTGACCCGCAGGCGGGCCTGGCGCAACGGCAAGGCGCCGCACAAAGGCGCAGACCGGTGGCCTTCGCCGTTCAGCGTGGCCGGGGGCCGGCCTTGCTGAAGGTCTTGCCCGCCGGCTTGAAGGCCGGCCGGCCGCCGGGGCGCGGGCCGAAGGGCTTGGCGCCCGGCCGCGCGAAGGCCGCACCCTGGCCAGGCGCCGGGCGCGGTGCCGGCTTGGGCTCCACGCGCCTGGGCTCCAGGCCGGCGATGGTGGTGGTGGCGATGCGCTGCGTGGTGTAGCGCTGGATGCGGTGGATCATGCCGCTGTCGCGGCGTTCGGCCAGCGTCACCGCCAGGCCGCTGCGGCCGGCGCGGCCGGTGCGGCCGATGCGGTGCACGTAGTCCTCTTCCTTCATCGGCAGCCCGAAATTGATGACGTGGCTGATGGTCGGCACGTCGATGCCGCGCGCGGCCACGTCGGTGGCCACCAGCACGCGCAGGTGCTTGCTGCGCAGTCCCTGCAGCACGCGGTTGCGCCGGCCCTGCGGCATGCCGCCGTGCAGCGCGGCCACGCTGTGGCCCATCTCGCCCAGGCGCTCGGCCAGCCAGTCGGCGTCGCGCTGCGTGCTGGTGAACACCAGCGCCTGGTCGACGCTGCGCTCGGTGAGGATGTGGTCGAGCAGCGCATTCTTGTGCTGGAAGTCGTCGGCCCAGTGCAGGCGCTGTTCGATGTCGGCATGGGCCTCGGTCTGCGAGCTGACCTCGATGCGCTGCGGCGCGCGCAGCAGTTCCTCGGCCAGGCGTCCGACGTGGCCGCCGAAGGTGGCGCTGTACATCACCGTCTGGCGCGCCTTGGGCGTGGCCTTGGCGATATGGTGGATGGGGTCGATGAAGCCCATGTCGAGCATGCGGTCGGCTTCGTCCAGCACCAGCATTTCCACGTTGCCCAGCACGGCCTTGCCGGATTCGAGGTGGTCGATCAGGCGGCCGGGGGTGGCGATCAGGATGTCCAGCGGCGCGCGCAGCTGCTTGAGCTGCAGGCCGTAGGGCACGCCGCCGACCACCGTGCACACGCTCAGGTGCGGCACGAAGCGGCCATAGTCCATGGCCGCCTTGGCCACCTGCATGGCCAGTTCACGCGTGGGCGTGAGCACCAGGATGCGCGGGCCGGCGACGGTGCCGCGCGGTGGCCGCGGCAGGGCGCGCGAGGCCAGCACGCGCATCAGCGCCGGCAGCACGAAGCTGGCCGTCTTGCCGCTGCCGGTGTTGCTGCTGACCATCAGGTCCTGCCCGGCCAGGGCCGGCGGGATGGCGCGCTGCTGCACGTCGGTGGGCGCCGCGTAGCCGGCGGTGGTGACGGCACGGACCAGGGTCTCGTGCAGGTTCAGGGAATCGAAACTCATCTTCGTCTTTCGCTCAGGCAGCCGGCAACAGCCGGCCGGCGGCGCCCGTTTTGGGCCCCGCAGGGGTCAGGTCGCAGCAATACGGGAGGGCCTTGGGCAGCAGGACGCTGCAGGCTCATCGGATCATGGCGACGGCATCGCCGCCGACCCGAGGGATGCTGCCCCGGGCTCAAGAGACTTGAGCGCGCGAAGCGACGAAGGTCAGAGGGGATGAACGGAAGGCTTCACTTGCAAGCCAGCCGGCGATTCTATGTCATTTCGGGTTTTCACGGGTGGACCGCGATCGGTGTCGCCTCGAACGGTCTGCGCCGGGCGTGCTGGATACGCTGCTGCAGCGCACCCCACACCGGCTTCAGACGCCCCGGCAGGCCGGGCAGGGTGCCCAGTTCGGTGCGGCTTTCCCCGGGCGAGTGGAAGTCGCTGCCGCGCGACGCCAGCAGGTCGAATTCGAGCGCGGTGTCGGTGTAGCGGACCTGTTCGGCGGCGCTGTGGCTGCCGGTCACCACTTCGATGGCGACCCCGCCGTGGGCGATGAATTCGGTGATCAGCGCATATTCCTCGGTGGGGGTGAAGCGGTAACGCGCCGGGTGCGCGATGACGGCCACGCCGCCGGCGTCCCTGATCCAGCGCACGGCTTCGCCCAGGCCCGCCCAGCGGTGCGGTACGTAGCCCGGGTTGCCGGGCGTGAGGTAGCGGCGGAAGACCGAATGCGTGTCGGGGCAGACGCCGCTGTCCACCAGGAAACGCGCAAAGTGCGTGCGCGAAATGAGGTCGGGGTTGGCCACGTAGCGCAGCGCACCTTCGAAGGCGCCTGCGATGCCCAGTTGCGCCAGGCCGGCGGCCATCTGGCGTGCGCGTTCGCGCCTTCCGCTGCGCGTGGCGGCCAGGCCGGCACGCAGCGCTTCGTTCTCGGCGTCGAAACCCAGGCCGACGATGTGCACGGTCTCGCCGATGAAGCTGACCGAGATCTCGGTGCCGGTGAGGTAGTCCATGCCCAGCGCCAATGCGGCTTCGCGGGCGCGCTGCTGGCCGCTCACTTCGTCGTGGTCGGTCAGCGACCAGAGTTCGACGCCTTGCGCAAACGCCCGCTCGGCCAGGGCTTCCGGCGACAGCGTGCCGTCGGAAACCTGGCTGTGGCAGTGCAGGTCGGCGTTGATCAGGTGCATGCAGCGATTGTCCGGCAGCACCCCGTTCAGCGCCGGCCGTGATGTCGACCGGGCTCGACATACAAGGTGATAAAGAACCGTCGCGCGGCAGGTTCTCTCGAGCCTTGTCAGCGTTCCAGCCGCAGCGTGCGTGCGCAGCGGCGCGCCAGCGTCTCGTCGTGGGTGACGACGACGAAGGCGGTGCCGTGTTCGCGCGCCAGTGCCAGCATGAGCTCGAATACCGTGTTGGCCGTGCCGCGGTCCAGGTTGCCGGTGGGTTCGTCGGCCAGCACGCAGGCCGGCTGCGTGACCAGCGCGCGGGCGATGGCCACGCGCTGGCGTTCGCCGCCCGACAGCTGCGCCGGGTGGTGTGCCGTCCGCTCTGCCAGGCCCACGCGGGCCAGCATCGCCTGTGCCTGCGCGCGCGCCTGCGCCACCGGCAGGCGGCGGATGCGCAGCGGCATGGCCACGTTGTCCAGCGCGCTGAATTCGGGCAGCAGGTGGTGGAACTGGTAGACGAAGCCGAGATGCCGGTTGCGCCAGGCACCCTGTTCGCTGGCGCTCAGGCGGGTCAGGTCGCGCCCCATCAATTCGACGCGGCCGCTGGTGGGCGGTTCCAGCCCGCCCAGCAGGTGCAGCAGCGTGCTCTTGCCCGAGCCCGAGGCGCCGACGACGGCCAGCGTATCGCCGTGCCGCACCTCCAGGCTCACGCCGCGCAGCACGGTCACGTCGAGCGCATTGGCGCCACGGCCCTCGACGAAACGCTTGTGCAGGTCGAAGGCCTGCAGCACGACCGCGGACGATCCGGCTTCGCCGGTCGTCCGAACGGCCCCCTCGGGGGGTGGCGCAGGCGAAGCCGGAGCCCGGGGGCCTGGATCACTCATACCGCAGCGCCTCGGCCGGGTTGACGCGGCTGGCGCGCCAGCTCGGGTACAGCGTGGCGGCAAAGGCCAGCAGCAGCGAGATCACGGCGATGGGCACGATATCGCTGGCCAGCGGTTCGCTGGGCATGCGGCTGATGAGGTAGATGCTGCCGGGCAGGAAGGCCACGCCCAGGGCGCGCTCGATGGCCGGCACGATGACGTCGACATTCAGCGCCACCAGCAGCCCCAGCGCCACGCCGCCGGCCGTGCCCATGATGCCGGCCGCCGCGCCCTGCACGATGAAGATGCCCATGATCGAGCGCGGGCTGGCGCCCAGCGTGCGCAGGATGGCGATGTCGGCGCGCTTGTCGGTCACCGTCATCACCAGCGTGCTGACGAGGTTGAAGGCGGCCACGGCGACGATCAGCGTCAGGATGATGAACATCAGCCGCTTCTCGATCTGCACGGCGTCGAACCAGTTGCGGTTGGTGCGCGTCCAGTCGCGCACCAGCACGTCGGGCCCCAGGCTGGCCTGCAGGTCGCCGGCAGCCGCGCGCGCGGCGTGCACGTCGGAAAGGCGCAACTGCACGCCGGTGGGGCCCTCCACGCGGAACAGCCGCGCGGCGTCTTCCATGTGGATCAGCGCCAGCGCGCTGTCGTATTCATAGTGCCCGGCATCGAACACGCCGACCAGCGTGAACTGCTTCAGTCGCGGCACCACGCCGGCCGGCGTGACCTGGCCACCGGGCGAGACGATGGTGACCTTGTCGCCCACGCGCGCGCCCACCAGCCGCGCGAGCTCCACGCCGAGCACGATATTCCATTCGCCGGCCTGCAAGCGCGACAGCAGCGGCTGCTGCGCGCGCGCCAGGTCGGTGACGTTGGCCTCTTCGCGCGGATCGATGCCGCGCACCACGGCGCCGCGCAACTCGTCACCGCGGCCCACCAGCGCCTGCGCCAGCACGAAGGGTGCGGCGCCGACCACGCGCGTGTCGCGCCGCGCCGCTTCGGCCGTGGCGCGCCAGTCGGGCAGGGCGCCGCGGCCGGCGTCGAAGACCTCGATGTGCGCGATGACGCTGAGCATGCGGTCGCGCACCTCCTTCTGGAAGCCGTTCATCACGCTCAGCACGATGATCAGCGCCGCCACGCCCAGCGTGATGCCGAGCATCGAAACGCCGCTGATGAAGGAGATGAAGCCGTTGCGCCGGCCGGCGCGGCCCGCCCGTGTGTAGCGCCAGCCGATGTGCCACTCGTAGGGCAGGTTCATGGCGGGCGATGCTAACGCCAGGCCCACGAAGGCCTGCCGCCAGCGGCGCGCCGGCCGGTTCGCGGCCGGGATAATCGATCCATGCACCTGCTGATCCCGTTTGCGGCGCCGCTGGCCGAGGCCGGCCGCCAGGCCCTGGGCACGCTGTCGCTGCCGCGCCTGCAGGCCCTGCTGGCGCGCCTGGGCGAGGTGGAGCGCGACGAGGGCGACGAATGGTGCCTGTCGCCGCCGCACGAACGCGCGCTGGCGCGCGCATTGGGGTGGCAGGGCGGCGCCGGTCTGCTGCCCTGGGCGGCGCGGCAAGCCGCCGCCACCGGCGTGGACGTGGGCGAACTGGCCTGGGGCCTGCTCACGCCCACGCACTGGCACCTGGGGACCGACCAGGTCAGCCTGCTCGACCCGGCGCGGCTGATGCTCGACGAAGCCACGTCGCGCGCGCTCTTCGACGCCATGCTGCCGCTGTTTACCGGCGAGGGCTTCGTGCTGCGCTGGGGCGCGCCGCTGCGCTGGTACGCCGCGCACGAGAGCCTGGCCACGCTGGCCACCGCCTCGCTGGACCGTGTCATCGGCCGCAATGTCGATGCCTGGCTCGGCAGCGACCCGGCGGCGCGGCGCATCCGCCGCCTGCAGAGCGAGGTGCAGATGCTGCTGCACACGCACCCGCTGAATGCGGAGCGCGAGGCGCGCGGTCTGCTGCCGGTGAATTCGTTCTGGCTCAGCGGCTGTGGTGTCCTGCAGCGCAGCGCGGCCGAGCCGCCGCAGGTGGACGAACGCCTGCGCGCCCCGGCGCTGAACGACGACTGGGCGGCCTGGGCCCGCGCCTGGGAGACGCTGGACGAAGGGCCGCTGGCCGAGTTGCTGAAGCGGGCCGAGCAAGGCCGGCCGGTGCGGCTGACGCTGTGCGGCGAACGCAGCGGCGTCGCCTTCGAGGCCGCGCCCCAACGCTGGACGCAGCGCCTGCGTTCGCTGTGGTCGGCGCCGCGCGTGCGCGACATCCTGGAGCCGCTGTGATCCTGAGCCCCCGCGACGTGCCGCCGCGCGTGAGCTTCGCGCTCGAACAGGCCGGCGTGCACCCGTTGCTGGCGCGACTGCTGGCCGCGCGCGGCGTGCGCCAGCCCGACGAACTCGACGACAGCCTGGGCCGGCTGCTGCCGCCCGAGACGCTGAAAGGCAATGCCGAAGCCGGCCGGTTGCTGGCCGACGCCATCGAGCGCAGGCAGCCCATCTGCATCGTCGCCGACTACGACTGCGATGGCGCCACCGCCTGCGCCGTGGCCTTGCGCGGCCTGAAACTGCTCGGCGCCGAGCCGGCGACTCTCGGCTACGTGGTGCCCGACCGCGTGGTGCACGGCTACGGCCTCACGCCGACCATCGTCGACCTGGCGCTGGCGCAGTCCGGGCGGCCGAGGCCGGACGTGCTGGTGACGGTGGACAACGGCATCGCCAGCCTGGCCGGTGTGGCGCATGCGCGCGCGCTGGGCCTGCGCGTGCTGGTCACCGACCACCACCTGCCGGCGGTCGAAGACGGTGCGGTCACGCTGCCCGATGCCGACGTCATCGTCAACCCCAACCAGCCCGGCTGCACC
>Ga0138256_10009817_pt1 | contig 10044 bp, 10 predicted proteins | sample KNB2016incub_MG_FD_105486 | JGI IMG/M metagenome (GOLD analysis project Ga0138256, IMG submission 105486) | Active sludge microbial communities from wastewater in Klosterneuburg, Austria - KNB2014incub_MG | ecosystem: Engineered > WWTP > Activated sludge > Unclassified | place: Austria...
CTGTGGCCGGCAGCCATTACAGCAGCGGCAATCAATAATCCTGTTACGAGTGTAAAGATCTTTTTCATGGTAATACAATTTAAAAATGGGTACAGCAATCGCCGGGTTTATTGCGGTACAATTTGTTTTTATTACCCGGTTAATCAGTATAATTCAAAGCCAATGCCAGTGTGCCAAAATGGGTTAAAAGAAATGTTAAGGACTTCCTTGTTGATTATTTAATGTAATATAAAACGTAGGAAATTTTAATTGCAGCTGGCAAAATAAGGGCAAAGGCAATTGCATTGGGCTGGAAAACTACAAGTTTAGCAATGCGGAGCTATAGAGAAAGCCTCTGATCAATATTTGTAAACAATTTCAAAAGGTAGATCTTGTGGGATCCTAGGTGGGGTAAAGGGATTTCCACTATCATCCAATGCTTGCCATACATTTAAAGAATTAAACACTATAGCGTTCCAGCCTGCTAATCCCCTTGATCCTTTTATTTTTACCGGAGGGGAATAAACAGCTCCATTATTGATTTTATGTACCTGGTAAACCAGCCAATAGTTACCTGCCGGTAAAGTCGTATTTATAGTAGCTGAAAGTTTCCAGATAGTTTCCGAAGTTGTAGGGGCCAATCCTGGTGCCGGAACAGAACTATTCAGAATTGGATGGAGCATAGAATCCAGGCTGGCAGCTAATAAATTTGTACTTAGATCACCATATACAATCGTTGATCCGGCCAAAGAAGGTTTACCATTCCATATTTGAATCCTTAGCGCATCAAATGGTCCGGTAACACCTGGAATACCATTTGCATAAACAGAAATCCTGGAGATATTCCATGTCTGTCCTGCTGGTATAGTGAAATCATCTGCTGCCTTATAATTAGATGCTGCACTATAATGACAGGCAAAACCAATAACAGAATTTGTGACAGTAGTGTTTCCGGTGTTATGCTGTGCTTCACTCCATTGATAACCTGCTGATGCTGTCACTCCACTGTTACTAGTAGCTCCGGTAGCCAGTGGCCCATTATTATAAATAGCATCACGAAGTACAGGTGGTGTTGGTGGGGGAGTGTTATCTGTGCCTTTATCACAGGAAAAGAAAATAAAAGCAACTGCAATAGGGTATATTTTTTTCATGTAAAGGGTTATTATTGACACTAAAAATAATATTTTTTCCGAGCTGTGTCACTTTTCCTTGTAATTTTTACGCCGTCGTTGATCTTGCGTATTGCATTGTAATGCTGAAAGAGACTAACAACATAGATTTTAGAGAATCTTCCCATTGATTTGTTAGGTAATGCCTTTATTCTATGCAGGTGAAACAGTTATAATGGTGTGACAAGACTAAGCAAAAGACGGCTAAAATGATACTTACTGTTGTTATACAAGCAATTCGCATGATTTTTCTGAAACCTTTCTAGAGATTTGCACTGAGAGAAGCGAAACGGCAGCGAAGACGGATAGCATAGAAAGTAAGAAGGCGAAAAAGTAAATTTTGAAAATTAAGACTACTGGTATAATTTAGTTAGAGTTGATGTTATCCATCCTTCTGATTAACTTTTCCCTTTATTCCTGATTAGTAGTAAAAGATTTTTTTTGATCACTTACATGTGGTATTGTTTTTAACAATATCTGCAATCGTAAGCCATGATTGACTATTTATTACCGGAACTAAATTTTATGTGATGAAGAAAATTGCTGAATTACAAAACAATCCGGATAACATGAAGCTTCTTGGGACACAACGGGAGCTTTACAGTTCTGCCAAAAAAGTATTTGGTTTTCAGTTTTTATTCAATGTTTTTGTTTCTGTTGCATTGGCAATACTCGCAATGTTTTACGAAGAAATAACAGTTTATGCCGCCCTGTATGGTATATTATTCACTATCATTGATATCATCGGATTTGTTCCTTTAATTAATAAAATGAAACGCAAAGCGGCTACTTTACAGGAAAGGTATGAGTGTGCTGTCCTGGAAATTGAGCTATCGGATTTAAAGAATTATGAACAAGTATCGGAAGAGGAAATTTCAAATAATTATCACCTCCATACAAGAAACCAAAAAAATCTGGAAGGGTTGAAAAACTGGTACAGCGAAAAAATAGACTGTATAAGGGATACAGGGGTAGCAACTTTAATCTGTCAGAGATCCAATAACTGGTGGGATTTGAAGTTAAAAAGGAGATATATAACAGGGTTACTCTCGCTTTTGATTTTTGTAACGGTTGCTATAATTGTAATCGGACTTATAAAGGAGATTAAACTTAAGGAAATGATCTTAATACTAAATGCGCTGATGCCTTTTTTTCTTTTTATTTACCATGAATTGTCAGACCATTATAGTGCCAAAAAGACTCTTGAACATTTGCATACTTTTTTTGATACAAAATTCAAGGAACTTGAAAATAAAACACTGGATAAATCCACTCTTCCCGACCTTTCAAGACGTGTACAGGATGAATTGTTTGAACACAGGGCTAACGGACCGCTGGTACCTGATTGGTTTTACTATAGGTACAGAAGTTTGGATCAGGCTGAAATGGAAAGAATTATCGGAGAATTGATTGAAAAAGTAAAAGATGCCTAGATGTAAATATTAATAATTAGTAACCATGGATTCATCAAATACATTGATATTTAAACTTGAGCAGCATACCCCGCTTATGCATTTTCAGGCCGACCAGATAGGCGCTGTGTTAAGGGCGACTGAGGTTAAGACGAAGCTTGATAGATTTTTATGGAAAAACTGGATAAGAGAAAAAGGCAAAAGCGCCGTAGCGTTTGAGGAGTATAGAAAGTATTTAACGGGATATGATGACAAAAAGCCAAATAACCTTTTGTCAAGGTTTTCAGAAGGCTATCGTTCGTTAGATTATAAAATCAGAGTGACAGATTTAGATAAAACGCCAATTGAGGAGAGGATAACTGAAATAAAATTAATAACCGAAATTGAAAAAGGGGTATATTCTGAAAATATTTCTATTGTAATTAAAACATATCATGACTTTTTGACAAAAGAAATAAAGCAAAATCTTAAAGCATTTTTTTGTCAAACAAATTTTGGCAAGCGACAAAGTAAAGGACTCGGGTCTTTTACTATAGAAGGCACTTCAGAAAAGGAGTTTATTGATTCACTAAGGCAATTAAAAAGGGATGTATACAGTTTAACTGACAGAAATATTGATGTAAAGAATTTTTATGCAGAAATAACCAGACGTTGGAGAATTTTAAAAAGTGGCTCTCAAATAGGTAAATACATTAAGTCGAAGCTTTTCAAGTATATGTCTGCAAAAGGGCATCGTTGGGAAAAACGCCTTATCAAAGTAACTATAGATGATGATCCTGACAATTATAACTATCCTTATCCGCTACTAAACACAAATCAGTATGCGCCATTGGATTCTTCTGTTCAGGAAGAAAAAGTAAAGGATGATGAGAGTTATTTTGGATGGGACGATAACAAAGAGGTGAATTTTGATTATTTTTTTGTCAGAGCATTATTAGGACTCCCGGAACTTTATGAGTTTAGAACAACTGAAAGAGCAACGACTTATCAGATATTAATAAAGGGGAAAGAGAAAAATAACAAAGTGAAGGTAGAGAGGTTTAAATCACCTGTGACATTTAAAGTATTTGAGAAAAGCATCTATGCAGTAGTAGAAGATATTCCCGAAGATTTATTGGGAAGTTTCTTCGATTTCTTGATTGTGATTAAAAGCAGTGATAGAAAATCAGAACCTAAACTATTAATTGGCGATTTACCTGTTCCGGGTAAATTTAATATCAATGATTTTTTGGAAAAATATTTCAAATCGGTTGGATTCGAGAAAATTTAATGTTAGGAATATGCCCCACCTCGCCATCACCATCGGTCCTATCTACCAAACCATGTCTCTGGCTAAAAAAACCCGTGAGCTATGGTCTGCCAGCTTTACTTTCTCAAAGCTGATGAAACATTTGATCAGTTCCTTTTCCATTCATGGATCACTCATTTCACCCAGCTTAAAGGTTGTCGAGCCGCTTCATGGTGCAGGTGTTTATGCTGACAGATGCTTTTTTGAATTAAATACCGGTGTTTTAACAGAAAACCAGATCGAAACATGCAAGAAAAATGCGTTAGCAGCTTTTTCCGGGGAAACTGGTATCAGCAATGCCGGAGACTATTACCAGATATATATTGTCCAATCTGCTTCTTTATCACAACCTGTTCGAGAAATGGCACAGATGCTCGATGTATTGGAACTCCAGCAGAACTACTTACCGGTGCAAAAACAGGACTGGAGTAAACAGTGGAGTCACAGTACTTATTTTCAGAGGCTCTATGCCATAGGGTATGATAAACATGATGACCTGCTGCCTGAATTGCTTTTAAAAAAGAATAAGTCAATAAAGCGATTTCCATCAATAGTTGAAATTTCAACAAACGAATTTGCCAAAAGAGATGAGGATACCTATTGGTCAGCTATTGGCTACCAGGGTATAACAGAAAAAGGCAAAGAAAATAAGTTTACTAGAAAAATTAATCCTGACAGGGATGAAGAAATTGATGATGACGATGAGATCCTTGATAAAATAAAAAGGGCATTTCCCGATCAGTTTCTTTTTCGGCATAAATATTTCAGCGTGGTATTGGCAGATGGTGATAATGTAGGAGCTTTAATGGGTGAAATTGAACAACAGGGCGGAAGTCTGTCGCAATTCTCTGACTTAATTGCTTCCTATGCGGCTGATGCCTCCAAAATGCTGGTGAAGTATGGCGCTTTTCCCGTTTATCTTGGTGGCGACGACCTCATGTTTTTTGCACCGCTTGCCAATAGTTTTAATAACGATCTTTTCAATATTCCCTCTGTGGCACACGGAAACATATTTGGCAACAATCTTTTCTTTCTGTTGAGATATCTTAATGAAACCTTCCGGAAAAAAATGCAACCACTGATTGAAAAACATGAAATCCCTGTTTCACTTTCTTTTGGTGTTATGTGCGGATATTATAAACAACCTTTAAGTGAAATTCTTCAGTTGTCTTACGCCAATCTTTTTGATAATGCAAAGAGCCAGCCGGGTAAAAATTATATCGCTATGCAGGTGCAAAAGCATAGCGGCCAGTCTTTCCATCTGGGCTTTAAGCAGGAAGGAGAATTGTATGAATCATTTCTCAAAATGTCACAGGAAGCCACGAATAAGGAAATGCCCTTTCTTAATTCTGTAATGTATAAGCTGGGTGATCAAAAAATGGTGCTTGACCTGATCGGGAATGATAAGAACAGACTGGATATTTTCTTCAAAAATAATTTTAATGAATCCGGGCATGAGCTTTATGAAGGTTTTTTTAAGGCAACCGCCTTTCTCATTTACCGGGTATTTACAGAGTATAGTTATTTGTCGCTTGCTGATAAAATGGAAAAAATTTATGGAGCTCTCAGATTCGTTCACTTTATAAACGCTAAAGATGTCAGTGAATAATTACCTGGTTACTTTAAAACCGCTGGCGCCTTATTATTTCGGCGGTGAAAATTCTTTTGATGAGGATAATGTGAACTATTTTGTGCGATCAAATTACCTGCCTCAGCAAACAACGATACTCGGATTTCTCCGTTACGAACTATTATTGCAGAATGGTTTGCTGGGGACTGATCCTGAAACAGCAGATTGGAAAGGCCTTATAGGAGAATCGAGTTTTCAAAAAAAGGATGGCTCTTTTGCCTCCGGCTTTGGAGCCATAAAGAAAATATCACCGGTCTTTCTGAGTAATGGAAGACAGAATTTTATTTGCCAGTCATTCGATTGGGGAGTTGCTGATCATAAGGAAAATGGAAAAAGCGCTAAAAGATTGCTGCCTCTTGAATATTCAATTGGCAGCAATGCCGACACAGTACTTTCAAAATACATGACCGGTGTTCCTGTATTAAAGGCAGGTAATGATCCCTTTAAGCAAAAGACAGGCATTAAACAATTATGGGTGAGTTCCGACGGAAATATAGCCAGGCAATGGGATTATGAAAATGAATTTGATACCGGACGGGGTTTTGAAAATGGTTTTTTTATCTCCTCCCGACAAATAGGTATAAACCGGAAGGTAAAAAGGAGCCGAAATGATACCGGTGATTTTTATAAGATAGTAAAATATGACCTGAGAGATGATTTTGCCTTTGCCTTTTTTGCAAATATTGATTTACCGAAGGAAAAAAATTTCAGATCAAGGGTTGTAACAATGGGAGGAGAACGTTCGGTATTCCAGATGACTGTCGCTAATTCAATGGAAAGTTTTGAGCGGATATTTTCCAGTAACACTTTTAATAGCCACAGAAACGATAAACGAAAAGCAATTGTACTTACATCAGACGCCTATACGGAAGATAATATACTAGCACTTTGTGATTTTGCAATTACTGAAACCATTCCTTTCAGAGGCATTCAGACCACACAACAGAGAAGCGGCGATTACATACGAATAAAAGGCGGCGCTATTGCTAAAACCCAACAACTGCTTCACCTGCTGAAAAGGGGGAGCATATTTTTCTGCAAAGACCTTTCAGGCCTCAAAAAGGCGATCCATAATGAAACTTTTCAGACTGTCGGGTATAATTATTTTATTGAATTATAAAACAAGCCATATATGCAAAATTTTGTTCCTCATGCTTACAGAATTGAATGTCTCAGCAACCTGCATGCAGGAAGCGGGGATAATAATTATGGAGTAATAGACAAGCAGGTGCAGCGTGACAGCATTTCACTTTTGCCCGTAATACATGCTTCCGGCCTCAAAGGGGCTTTCAGGGAATACTTTGAAAAAGCTGTGAAGCTTTTTGACCCCAAAAAAACAGAAATCATATTTGGTTCTGGAAAGGATAGTAAAGATAATATGCAACAGGGTAGTTTCCGTTTCCTCGAAGCAAGACTATTATCTATTCCCGTCAGAGGTGTTGACAAAGAACCTTTTTACAGGGCTACAACTTCCCGTTTAATTGAGGACTTTAACAGGATGTCAGAAAATTTTGGGAGCAATTACAAAATTTTAACTTCATCAGCACTGGCTGAAAAAGCCAAAACAGAATTTGGAGAAGCTTCGATTCATTCAGCCATAAAAGAAATTGGTGAAAAACCAGTTTTCTTTAATGAGGATATGATGAAAGATGTAGTGCAACACCTGCCGGTGATAGCCCGTAATAGCCTAGATAATGGTCAAAGTGAAAATCTTTGGTATGAAGAAATAGTTCCGAGAGAAAGTATTTTTTTCTTTTTTGTATTGTCTTCTTCCGATACTGATAATACCACTGATTTTGAAAATGATTTCAATAAAAATGTTGATGGTAAGATGATTCAAATAGGCGCTAACGCTACCGTAGGCTATGGATGTTGTAAACTCACCAAACTATTTTAAGCTATGAACAGGAAAATAGAAAACTATATCCGGTTGGCAATGGATGAATTGAAGAAAGAGAAAAGTCTTGCCAAAGAATTTAAAGGTTATCTCTCATCGCTGGGGCCGGCAATCAATATGTCAGGATTGATACCTGCTATTGCATTTTATTCAGCCAAAGAAAATGCTAAAGCCGACCGGTCAAAAGTAATAGCCTGGATATTCAACATTCTTAAAAAGCAAAATGAATGGCCTGGTATCGGCAACACCGAAACCCTGCTTGACTTTGCAATCCGCCAAACAGACCAAAGAAAACTGCAGAAAGATGTTGAAGATATTTCAGTGGCCCTTAAACTAACACTGCGCACCTTTTCATTGACCGACTAATTTATCAATTATGGCAAACCTATCGTGGCTATACAATAAAGGTTACTACAAGGATTTCAGGCGCTGGAATGACCCAAAATACTTTGAAGCAACTAATAAAGAAATAACCGGTACGGATATTTCCTCCTTTCCTGCTACTGATTTTACTACTATTGATTTGGAGACTACTTATCCGGGTTTATTAGCTGGCAGTGGTTATGCCCATGGAATTGGAGTAGAAGGTGAGACCAAGATTGGCTTTTATTTTGACCATACCACAGGTATGCCTGTAATACCCGGCAGCAGTGTAAAAGGTACATTGCGGTCAGTTTTCCCGCAATTTGAACCTGACAAAAAAGCTCCCTGGCTGATAAAGGACATCAACAATGAATCAGAAAAAAACAAAGCCAAGGCAAGATATATCGGTCAAGACCTGCTGAATTGGACCTATGATGACAAAATCCTTTTTGAAAAAGTACATCAACTGGAGCAGCACATTTTTGAAGGGCTCAATGTAAGTGATTCAAAGGAAAAATGTATTTATTATACCCTGCATGAAAGGGATATATTCTATGATGCTTTTCCTGTAAAAGGCGGAGGCAGCAATGGGAAAAAAATACTCGGTATGGATGCAATTACTCCGCATGGTGATAATCCGTTAAAGAATCCAACACCACTGCCATTCATAAAAATACTACCGGGGGTAACCATCAGATTTAACTTAAAACTCGGTGCATCCTCTTTTCTCGATGTTGATGCGGATGAACGCAGAGTATTATTTGGAAAAATTCTGCTAGACACCGGCATTGGTGCCAAAACCAATGTAGGGTATGGTCAGTTCAGGCACAAACAATTTATGACGATAAAAAAGCAGTCTGAACTTGGTCTGCCTGTTTTGGATGAAGTATCATTGCCTTCAGGACCCATATTTGCAAACAAACGCAATCGTAACAAATAATTTTTTTTCACATGCTCTCTAAGCTACAAACCATCACCATATTGCAAACAAACATACCCGTGCTGAATAAGGAACTGAAAGCAGTGAAGGAAGCACAGGGAGTTTGGAAGAAAATGAAAAATCTCTGGCAATACAAATAAAAATATTTGAATCTTAAAAAAATTGTAATCATGGAATTACTTGCACCTGAAATAGTTCTCAATAAAAGAAAAGCAGTCCCTCCCGTCATCAATTCAGTTTTAGCTGAATTCAGCCTGAAGATAGGCCATCACCAGATCCATGATTTCAGGGAAGCCGTGTTGAAATGCATACCCCGTGATGAAGAAAGGGAAATCTTCAGCAATGAAAAATGGGAGCGGGGCGTAAAGAAAACCATTGTCCGCTACCCCAAAATACAGTTCCGGGAGCGCAATGGCCATGCCGCCATCTGGGCTGTACAGGAAGGGGCACCGCGGCTAATAGAATTTATTCAGGAATATAAACAGCGTTTTGAATGGGGCGGAAAAAAATTCAGCCTGAACCTGCTGCAACTGCCGGAGGAAACAAAAAATTTTACCCTGAAACCCTTCCGGGGAAAAACAACGGAACCACTGCAGGTTTATCGCTTGTATTATTATATCCCGTTTATAAATGAAAACCCGGGGCGTAACTACGACTGGTACAAGGCCAGCCGCAACCTGCCGGATATTGAAAAAACAAAAAGACTGCAGGAACTGCTTACCGCACATCTCTGCAGTTTTATCCATTACACAGGCGGTTTTATACCCAAAGAAAAAATAAAGCTGACCATACTGGATAAAAAACTGCTGGAAGGGGTAACGTTTAAAGGCAGGATACATGCCGCCTTTGAAATTAGATACACCGTAAACCTGCCGCTGCCCCCGTTCATAGGCCTGGGTAATAAATGCAGCCATGGCTTTGGCTGGCAGCTTATGGAGCAGGGTTAGCAGAGTTCTTTGACATATTGGAAAAAATAAGACTGTCCTCAATTCATTCTTGACTGATACTTAAAAAATTAAATTTCCAAGGCGATGCGTACCAGAGAGAGTCAGTCTTCAATTTATTCTTGACTGAAACTCACCCTGGTCATAGGCGGTTTTCATGCTGTTAGAGAGAGTCAGTCTTCAATTTATTCTTGACTGAAACAACAGTAAGGCGATTATGGTTGATTTTATTTTCAGAGAGAGTCAGTCTTCAATTTATTCTTGACTGAAACTGGTTATAATTCAGCATCCTTGTCCAGTAGTTTGAGAGAGTCAGTCTTCAATTTATTCTTGAATGAAACTTATTCCCATCTGCACCGCCACCGCCTAAAGAGAGAGAGTCAGTCTTCAATTTATTCTTGACTGAAACGTAAACGGAGATA
>Ga0138256_10009818_pt1 | contig 10043 bp, 11 predicted proteins | sample KNB2016incub_MG_FD_105486 | JGI IMG/M metagenome (GOLD analysis project Ga0138256, IMG submission 105486) | Active sludge microbial communities from wastewater in Klosterneuburg, Austria - KNB2014incub_MG | ecosystem: Engineered > WWTP > Activated sludge > Unclassified | place: Austria...
AATGTTTCTTCTTCTTCAGGTAGGTCGTTCTGTCTAATCGCATATGTTCGTGCACATTCAAAGAAACTAAACTCATCTTGTCTTCCCTTGTTGTCTGCAATATTCTTTGTAAGAGAAGGGACAAGTGAGGTGCGCATATACTCAATTTCCTCAGAAATCGTGTTGGAAATATGGAGATGCTCCTCTTTCTTTAATTTAAATGCATTGATAAGTTTTTCGGAAATCATTGAATAGTTAAACTGTTCGTTAAACCCTATTGCGCGTAGATATTCTCGAATCGTGGTTTGTGCATTAAATATATTTTGCACTTCAAGAGGTTGCTCTATAATTTCTCCCATATGTAGCGAACTTGGAATGTTGCTGTAGCCATAAATACGAGCTATTTCTTCAACAATATCAGCTGGCCCTTCAATATCTTTAGTTCGGTAACTTGGAACTGTAACAGTAAAAGATTGGTCCTTAGGATCAACTAAGAACCCCAAAGGCTCAATCAGCTCCTTAACTTCTTGAGAAGTAACCTTTGTATTTGTAATGGTGTGCACATACTCTAGTTCGACTAATATTTCGATTGGAGTATTCTTTTTTGGGTATATATCGTATATCTTTGAACTTACTTTGGCGCCTGCATACTTTGTTAATAGCTCGATGCCGTATACTAATGTTGATTCAATTCTTTCTTCGTCAAGCCCTTTCTCAAAATATGAAACCGCCATACTTCTTTGACCAGTTATCATAGAAGTTTTTCTTAAGAGAAATTTATTGTACGTTTCGATAAAAAGTAAAACGCTCGTTGTATTCTCAGTAACGGCTGAAGTATAGCCACCCATGATTCCCGCCAAGTCAATCAATTCGTCATTTCCATCTTCAACAACAATGTCTTCGCCAGGCAAAGTAAACTCTTTTTTATCAAGTGTCGTTATTGTTTCACCTTTTTTGCTTTTACGAATGAGCATTCTTCTCTTTCCAATTTTATCAAAATCAAAGGTGTGATTAGGTTGTCCCAAGGAGATCATTAAGTAGTTCGAAATGTCGACTACATTGTTAATAATGCTAATTCCGCAGGCTTTTAATCTGTCCTGAATAAATTGAGGTGAAGGCCCAATGGTTATGCCATCAAGAATAACAGCAGATACGCGTGTTGCCAGATCATCTTCTTTCAAAGTAATGTCAACGTTGTGTGTACTTCCCTCTACTATAGTGTCGAAAGTCCATTCCTTCAAAGGATTCATCTTAATCACTGCTTTTTTACCATACTTCGGAAGAATTGCAGCGCACTCTAATGCAAAGCCAAATGCCGAAGCAGCGTCGATACGGTTCGAAGTAACTTCAATGTCGTACACATAGTCATCACCCTCTTTTGTGACGGTTTCTACATTAGGACCGCCTAGCGATACGTAATCTTGAATTTCAACAGGAGAAGCATCTGTGTCAAGATAGTCCAGAAGCATACTGTGAGTAATTTTTACATTCATATTAGAATTGTTTTAAAAAATCTAGTTCACCAGAATAAATAACTCTTAAGTCAGGAATAGAAACGCCTCCACGCATCATAGCAACGCGCTCAACACCAAAGCCAAATGCCCAACCAGTATATTTTTCCGGGTCTACTCCACCCGCTTTTAGTACGTTGGGATGGACCATGCCAGCTCCTCCAAGTTCGAGCCACCCAGCCCGACCAAGCGACTCCGTATTAGTATAGATGTCTACTTCAAAAGATGGTTCGGTAAAGCGAAAGTCATATGGCCTTAGGCGAATCTTGCATTCTCTGCCAAAGAATTCTTTAACAAAATATTCGATTGCACCTTTGAGATGTGAGATGTTTATGCCCTTATCGATGCAGAGGCCTTCGAATTGATGAAAGATAGGAGTGTGTGTACTGTCCCAATTTGGTCTGTACGTACGCGAAATATTTATCATACGTACTGGTGGTTTTTCGCGTCGCATCATTTCACGGACTTGTCCGGAAGATGTGTGTGGCGTCAGAAGCATTTTTCCATACTTCTCGCTTTCTGGCGCATCGATAAAGAACGTTTCGAAATCATCGCGAGCAGGGTGAACTTTTGGCATGTTAAGAGAGTCAAATGCATACCATTCCCATTCAACTTCTGGGTATGACATATTAATAAAGCCAATTTTCGAATAAATGTCACGAATGTCTTTTATTGTTTGGGAAACAATATGTAGGCTCCCAAGATCCTGCGCAACACCTGGGAGCGTAGGATCAGTCCATGTTTTTGAATCTTCTTTTACTAGAAGTGTTTTTCGTGTTGCGGCAACGTTTTCTTCTACGTGTGCCTTTAGAGCATTAATTTTTTCGCCAGCAGATTTAATTTCATCGGGCGATAGCTCTTTGAGTTTTGAAAAAAGACTATTTAGTTTGCCTTTGCGGCCAAGGAATTCTGTTTCGAGGTTCTGAAGGTCTTGGAGAGTAGAAATAGCGGCGAGTTCTTTCTTTAACGATTGTTGTATGCTCGCCAACTCATCGTCCATAGACGCTATTATTTTTGTACTGATTCTACAATTTTTTTAAATATCTCTGGCTTTTCTGCAGCGAAATGTGCCAGAATCTTTCTGTCGAGTAAAACGTTTTCAGTTTTTAAGTTATTGATAAACGTACTGTAGTTTGTTCCAAGTTGATGTAATCCCGCATTAATGCGCGTGATCCATAATTGTCTGAAGTTTCTCTTTCGTAGTTTGCGACCCATAAATGCATATTCACCTGCGTGAAGCACAGCTTGTGTCGCAACACCTATCTGCTTGCGTCGGGTCATTCTATAGCCCTTTGCTAGATCAAGGATCTTTTTATGACTCGCTTTTGTTCTCGTTCCGCCTTTAATTCTCATATGCCTAACATCTTTTTAATTTTTTCTTTCTGAACACCAAATACTTCTTTCATTATTTTTTGTGCGCGCAATCGTCTATTTGACTTATTGCTTTTTAAGTGGCGCACACCATGGCCACGATGCAAAATTTTGCCTGTTCCAGTCACTTTAAAGCGCTTGGTGGCCGCATTTCTTGTTTTTAATTTTGTTTTCATATTTAAGATTTACTTTTCCTAACAACAACTGCCATGATTACTTTTCCTTGCATCTTCGGCTCTACAGCTACCGTTGCGTCTTCGATTGTAGCGATAAAGCTACGAATAAGCTGGTGTGCCATATCTGTCTTCCCAAGCTGCCTCCCTCTCAATGGGAGCTTTACACGAACCTGGAATCCATCTGCCAAAAACTCATGAGTTTTCTTCTTCAACCTTTCGAGATCTTGATCACCTATAAAGAGGGAAAGTTGGATGTCTTTTGTTCCACCTTTTTTTTGTCCCTTCTTACTTTCCTTATTTTTCTTTTCCTCTTGGTAAAGAAACTTATGGAAATCAATTGCCTTTATCACCTGCGGCTTCGCATGTGGTGCAATTAAAATCAAGTCTACTTCATTTTCTCGGGCGTAATCCAGTGCTTCTGCTCTGGTAAACATCCCTAATTGCTCTCCTTTTTCGTCAATGAGTCTAAATGTGTCTCCTTGAATGCGCTCATTTGTTACGTATCTTCTTTGGAGCGAATTCGCGTTAGATTGGCTTCTCAAAATGTGTTTTGTTTTGCTTTATGAACTCGTAAAGACTCATTTGTCCTAAATCCTTCCCATCACGGGAACGAAGGGAAAGCGTTTTACTTTGGCTTTCCTTCTGGCCTATTATACACAGATACGGAACCTTTTGCAATGTCCAACGTCTGATTTTCGCTGAGAGAGTCTTGTTGTCATAGTCGGCTATAACCCGTACTCCTTCAGCCTTCATTCCCTCATAAATTTCCTTCGCATATTCATGCTCAGTCTCACTTATCGGGATGATTACAATCTGTGTCGGTGCAAGCCATGCTGGGAATATTCCCGCTGTATGCTCTATATACACTGATAAAAATCGTTCAAGAGAACCCATAAGTGCAAAGTGAATCATGACGGGCGTCTGTTCTTTGCCATCAGCATCTGTATATTCAAGACCAAATCGTTTCGGTTGCACAAAATCAAGTTGAGGCGTTGCCAACTGCCATTCGCGGCCCAAAGCGTCGCTTACCATAAAATCAATTTTGGGCCCATAAAAAGCTGCTTCGCCTTCGGCGACATAATAATCAAGATCATTCTTCTTAGCGATCTCTAGAATTGTATCTTGTGCTAATGTCCAAAGAGCTTCTTCACCCAAATACTTTTCCGGCTGTGCAGGATCTCTAAATGATAATCGCGCGCGATACTTCATTCCTAGCACATCATAAAACTTCTTCGTAATATCAATAAGCTCTTGGTACACCTCAGAAATTTGATCCGGTGTACAAAAGGTATGGCTATCATCTTGCGTTACTGAACGCACCCGCGAAAGTCCAAGAAGCTCACCTGCCTTTTCATCACGATAAATTGTCGTTGTTTCCATGTACTTGATAGGAAGCTCCTTATAGCTATGTGGTCGCGATGCATAAATTTGCTGATGATGTGGGCAATTCATTGGCTTCATGACAAGCTCATCACTTGTCTCTTGGCTTTTCACAAGAAACAACTCATCGCCAAACTTATCCCAGTGGCCAGATGTTTGGTAGAGCTCTTTTTTAGTAATATGTGGAACCCATACACGTTCGAATCCTCTATCTAAGCGTAGTTTCTGCGAAAATTCATTTAGTAATTCACGTAATAGTGCTCCACGAGGAGTAAATAATGGCAAGCCTTTCCCTACTAAGTCAGAGAACACGAAAAGGTCAAGTTCTGTCCCAAGCTTTCTGTGATCACGTTTCTTAGCCTCCTCGAGCATCATTAAATGCGCTTCAAGTTCTTCTTTTGTGGGAAAGCACGTTCCATAAATACGTGTGAGCATCGTGTTCTTTTCGTTGCCTCTCCAATAGGCCCCAGCAACAGAGAGAAGCTTAAAATGCTTCAACGCTTCCTTTGGATTCTCAACATGCCCGCCTTTGCATAAATCTCTATAAGTGCCAGATTTATAAAAGCTTAGTTTCTTCGACCCTCCCTCAGAAAATTCATCAATAAGCTCATGCTTGTATGGATTGTCTGGATAGTCTGCTTTCGCTTCATCAGATGATAATTCAACCATTTCAAACGAATCCCATGTTTTTAAGATCTCACGCATTTTTTGTTCAATCCTTGAAAAATCATCACCAGATATAGGGTTCTCAAATTCAAAGTCGAAGTAGAAGCCGTTTTCAATCGCCGGTCCAATGGTTCGCTTTGTGCTAGGCCAAATGTCCATAACGGCAGCTGCTAATAGATGCGCACACGAATGACGAAGGTTGTTAAGGTGTTCCTGATTTTTATTATCCATGTTGTTTCATTGTGAATTATAAGTGATCAAACTCATTATTGCTATAAAAAAACCCGCCGAAGCGGGGGTCCTAGCTTTCTGCACGTGCAGACAGACCACCGCTTATTGCGGGGTGGTAGTAGTACTTACACTCGAGACGATGTTTTGTTTGATCATTGAAAAGAATTATACCACGCACATGTTTTGTGTTGTATGCATGTAGTACTGCGTGAATACACAGTTAAAGATCAAGCTCGGTTATTAATATTGTTATCGTGTACTACTACATACGATCGCACTAAACTACTTGTCTTGATCGTCGTGCATTGTCGCTTCGCGGTATAGCTCAATATGTGCTAGTAAGTCAGCTACACCCGATGCTGCTCTAAACGCGGGTGATTGTCCATAAAATACTGGTAAAGCATAATCTGCTTCCGTTTTGTAGAGTGCATCAAGCTTCGCAGAAACACCTGGATTCGGATTTCTTTGAAGTTCTGCAGCTGTAGCGTTATCAATGGGTCCTCGTGATAGCATAAGTAATGCAGGTAGAGCGAATGATAAAATAGCATTTCGTGCAGAGCCTACCAACTCACCAGCATTAAATTCGGATTCAATAACTCTCGCTCTAGTTGTGCCTTCATTTTCCCCGAAGGGACCGCTGAGTAGCTTATCTTTTATACTTTGTAACGCAGACCGAGGTGCTTCTCCAGAATCTTCACTCATATAGTAATTGTAGCAATTTTGTGGTCGCTAAGGGACTCGAACCCCTGACCTTTGCAATGTCAATGCAACGCTCTAACCAGCTGAGCTAAGCGACCAGTATAGGTATTGTAGTACACAAAGGGTAAGAAGGCAATTATTGGACGTTTCGGGCAGTAGAAAGTTCTTGAGATTGTGAATATTGAGTACCTTTATTCTTAGAAGTTGAAGCGAACGCAGAGCCTCTCTTAGCTTTTTTTGACTGCATAGCAGCGAGCCACGTTCGAGCCTCGCCTACTTTAGCCTTTAAACCCTGTAAGAAGGATAGAATAATTTCAAGATAACGAATATGATACACGCCAACCTTATCTGGCAATGATTGAAGCGTCACTTTTTCAATTCGTGATATTTCTTCAGTAAGACCGTCACTGTGTGCCTTAATTGTCTTTACTTCATTACGAATTTGCTCAACTAGCTGTTGAATCTCATTAATCTGCTGTGGCTTCTCGACAGTTTCTTTATGCGTAGAAAGATCAAAGACAGTCTGGGTGAATTCAGGGTTAGCGAAGTTACTAAACTGCTTTTCTTCTGCTGCCAGTTTAGCTTCCATTGCGGCTCTCTGAGCCTCAATTTCTTTAGCAATAGCAAAGCCATCCGAGGGTTGAGCCCTTTCGTAGGGATTCTTATATTTGGGTTGTTGTGTCTTTACGTTTTGCATGGTTAGCTATACGTAAATTATACTATAAGCTACTTAGAAAATCAATTACCTTCTGCTTTCTCAGCATTGTGATAAAGACGTAGCTATTTTGTTTAGCCTCAAGTTTTTCCTTCTCGTCTTTAATGTTTTCAAACAGTTTTTCAACCTCAGCAGGCTCAACTGTGATGTTCTCCTTTTCAGCTATATCAGATAAGGCATATTCGACTTTATAGGTCGAAATTATGTCGTCAGTAAGCTGTTTTCTGAGTTCTTCTTGAGTTGTATTTTTTGACTGGAGGTATGCATCAATAGTAAGACCAACCTTGCGAACGTCATCTAATAGCTGCGTAAGTCTTCTTTGAATTTCGTACTCAATAATCAGTGATGAAAGCTCAATAGTAGTGCCTTGCACGATACCATCAAGAACTTTTTGTAAAAGTCGTTCTCTTTTTGCATTTGTCTGAGTTTCGAGGTCAGGCGCCTTTTCTTCGCCCTTCCCTGGAGTCCAAATTTCATCCTTTTTAACCTCAGCTTTGGCATCTTCCATGATTTTCTTGTAATCTGGAACAATTACTTCAGGCTGTAAGGCAATTTTAAGGCTTAATTCCCAGTCTTCTCCCTCTTCTGCCTTTTTTAGGTCAGCTTGAGGTGAAAGCGCAGGTTTAAGCTGGTCCTTTTCAAGAATATCCTTATAGATGTCAGAAAAGAGTTTTTGAATGAGTTTGTCGTAAACTTTTTCTTTAGAAATGTTCTTTCGGGCAATATCGATTGGGGCTGAACCTTTTCTAAAGCCAGGAACATCACTTTCTTTCGCAACTTCAAGCAAAGTAAGCTCGTATCTACTTTCAATTTCACTCTTAGGTACAGAAACAGTATATTCTAGCGTAGTTTTTTCTACGTTGCTTTTTTTGAGGTCAAACATATTATCTTGACGTTAAACTTATATTAAATTTGTGCCAGGAGAGGGACTTGAACCCACACGCCTTGCGACACACGGTCCTAAGCCGTGCCTGTCTACCAATTCCAGCATCCTGGCGACTCTTGCCTCATTATATCATGAGATGTCGCCAGAAACGTAATTATGAAGATAAGAGATCAAAGCGTCTGAGTTTTTCTTCTTCTCGCTCAAAGGCGTTAATGTAGGTTTGTACCTTAGGAGCCCAGGTAGTAGAACCACCGGCGTAGCGGTGACCAATTTGTGCAAGAGTTTCAGCACCTCTGTTAATATACTTGAATCTAAGTGCATATCCGACGCGCGCAATACCGTCTGCAAAGTTATCAAATGGAATTCTACCCACACCATAACCGAAAACGTTATGGGTAGGCTTTATATAGCGTTGACCAAATCCAGACTCAACACCCGCAATAGAAGGCAAGAGATAAGGATCAAGTTCAAGCGCACGCGCAGTAACTACGAACATTTCTGCCTCATCTACGAGAGGTGATTTGTATCGCGTTAATACGTTTTTAATCGCAGTGATCTTTATTTGTGACTCCATTTTCTCGTTCACAGTAGGAGCTATGGTCTCAAGCTGTGCAGATGCACCAGCTTCTTCGGCAAACGCATTAGTCGGCATTAAGCCGAACATAATGGTCATGATTAGGGCAAGCATTAAATTTTTCATATGTTGTGAGAAATTTTTATAATGTCCTTTTACTAAAAATGCCGGCGTCCTCGAAATAAATTTCTTGAACTACCGGCACCTATGAATAAGTATATCATATATTATAGGTCTGTCAAGTACCTAGAAGTAAGGCTACTTAGTAGGATTAAGAAGATTCTATGCGGTCAAAGAAGTAGCGTACCGCCCATGCCCAGCTTCCATTTGAGCTAGGTGTGTATTTTTTCATAATATCTTCTGTGGTGACAAGTCCCTTATCAATGTAAAGTCGCTTTATGCCAGAAGAAACAGTGCGTATTCCCTCTTCATATGATGTAAATTTTGTTACTGTATCACCATAAATACCCCATCCCCAACAGTTATATGAGTCTGGAGGAATTCTTTTGCATCCAGTAGACTCTTGCATCGCGATTGCGACGAGAACACGATAATCATAGCCGTATTTATCTGCTTCCTCGACAATAACATCAGTATGTTCGAATAAAGGTGAGTTAATTGAGCGTAGGAATCTTTGAAGATTCGCAGCTCGGCCATCAGCGAGCTTTATCTCTGGCGCAATCGCACCAAGTACAAGTGGGGGTTGATTTAGCTGGTCTGAAGGCGAATAATCAAGTCGTTCTAGATCTTGGAGAATTTGAGCGTGAGAACGGTTGGCTTTTGACTGGCCATTCAGCGCAAAAACTAAGCCGAAATTCAGAAAAAAAAGAAACACAAATAATCCACATAAAATGGAGAGCTTACTCTTCATATATGTATTCATACTAGCTCATATTGAATCCAATGTCAAATTAGAGCTTGTAATAGTAGATCGGGAAAGGATTTAGGTTCTTCTTCAGGATTAGATACTTCTTACATGAGGCTAAACAGAACGCGTATGAGACTATTACTGTCCCCTTTTTACATTCCTTGAGTAGTTTTGGTGTCAGTTTTTTAATAAAAGGTGGAAGCATATAGATATACACGTGTGTTGCTTTGCTGTAATCATAATCCAACGCATTTATGAGGTGAAATTCCACATTATTTTGCCTTAGTAGAGCTTTTCTGAGCTTACTTAAAATATGTAAGAGCCAGTTAATTTCGAGCCCAACTGCGTTGCATCTATATTCTTTAGTCACATAGCTAGTAAGTTCACCTGAACCTGAGCCGATTTCAACAAATCTACTTTTTTTCGTAAGATGAGCGTCATTAAACATATTCCCCCACATCTTCCTTTTGGTTTTAACATACGGGGCACCAAAAAGTGCAGAAATTATCAATGAGCTGATATACAGGAAGACACAGATAAGATAAATAAGGATTAAGATTACTGTGGAGTAATAAACAATCGCAATCATGCATGCTATTATAGCCTCCTTTTGCTATAATTGTGCTGAAACATTGCCTCTGTAGCTTAATGGATAGAGTACGTGGCTTCGAACCATGTGATGGGGGTTCGATTCCCTCCAGAGGCACATTTTTGTAGTGGTTTGGGTTCGCATTGGTGGCTATAGCTCAGCTGGTTAGAGCGTCTGTTTGTGGAACAGAAGGTCGGGGGTTCGAATCCCCTTAGTCACCCCAAAAATATGCGGATTGAACCCTGATATACTATTCTCATGAGTTACATTCACATCTTTACCGATGGTGTAGATAAACTTCTATCAGCAAGTATTTGGTTTACTTGGTGGGGTGGTGCTGACTCATTCTGCTTCTATCAAAATAATTCTCTCAAAGGATATATTAATGAAGATGAATT
>Ga0138256_10009819_pt1 | contig 10043 bp, 6 predicted proteins | sample KNB2016incub_MG_FD_105486 | JGI IMG/M metagenome (GOLD analysis project Ga0138256, IMG submission 105486) | Active sludge microbial communities from wastewater in Klosterneuburg, Austria - KNB2014incub_MG | ecosystem: Engineered > WWTP > Activated sludge > Unclassified | place: Austria...
GATCCAAAGCGCCAAGGCCGCGAAACAGCAGCGCTCGATTTCGGAGACGCTCGCCAGACCAAAGGCTTACGACGACGTCGACGCCGGGGACGCGCCGCGCTTTCCCTCGGGCATCGGCGAGTTCGATCGAGTGCTCGGCGGCGGTGTGGTCCCCGGTTCACTGGTCCTTATCGGCGGCGAGCCCGGGATCGGCAAGAGCACGCTCCTTCTCCAGGTCGCTCAACTGCTCGCCCGTACTGGCGGGGCTGTCCTCTACGTCTCGGGGGAAGAGTCCGAACGGCAGATCAAACTTCGCGGCGACCGGCTGGGTGTGACTGGCGGAGCCCTCTTCCTGATGTCCGAGACGTCGCTCGAGAACATCCTCGAACAGGTCGACGTGATGAAGCCCCAGTCGCTCGTCATCGACTCAGTCCAGACCATCTACTCGTCGAAGTTCGCGTCCGCGCCCGGATCCATCTCCCAGGTGCGCGAGGTGGCGACCCAACTTCTCTTCCTCGCCAAGGCACGGGGCATCACCACTTTCATCATCGGGCATGTCACGAAGGACGGGTCGCTCGCCGGGCCGAAGTCGCTCGAGCACATCGTCGATACCGTGCTGTATTTCGAGGGCCAGAAAAACCACCATCACCGCGTGGTCCGGGCGGTGAAGAATCGTTTCGGTTCGGTGAGCGAACTTGGAGTGTTCGAGATGACGGGCACGGGCCTCATTCCCGTGGGGAACCCATCGGCTCTCTTCCTCTCCGAGCGGCTTCCCGGATCACCCGGGTCGGCCGTGGTTGCTACCGTCGAAGGAACGCGCACCATGCTCGTCGAAGTGCAGGCCCTGGTCACGAGCGCGTCGTTCGGGTCGCCGCGCCGCATGGCTCTCGGTCTCGACCGCGACCGGACCTCCCTTCTTCTCGCTGTGCTCGAGAAGCGCGCGGGTTATCCCCTTGCCGATCAGGACGTCCACGTGAGCGTGGTGGGCGGCCTTGAAGTCGAGGAGCCCGCGGTCGACCTCGGCATCGCGGCGGCCGTGATCTCTTCGTTCACCAACAAGCCTGTGCCGGAGAAGACAGCGGTGTTCGGCGAGATCGGCCTCGGCGGCGAGTTGCGCTCGGCCGGCCAGGCGGCGCTGCGGCTTCGCGAAGTCGCCCAGATGGGGTTTGAGCGCTGCGTGATTCCGGCGGCCGGCGGCGTCATCTCGCCCGCGGATTTCCCGTCGTCGCTCAAGATCCACGCGGTCCGCACTCTCGACGAAGCGCTCCAGACCATCTTCGACTAGGAACAGACGGTGTCATAGACTCCGCGGTTCCTTCAATGACCGCCCCCGCCCCCAAAGAGCCGCTGTTCACCGCGCCGTTCCTCACCATGTGGGCGTTCTCGTTCAGCGTTTTCGTCTCGCTGTTCATGTTGCTGCCCGTGGTTCCCTTCCAGGTTCTGGCCGAGGGCGGTACCGAGACCGAGGCCGGGCTCTTCATGGGCCTGCTGACCTACTCGTCGGGCCTCTCCGCCCTGTTCACCGGCGCCTTGTCGGATCACATCGGCCGGCGGAAACAGTTGATCATCTGCGCGGTCGCCATCACGGTCTGCGTCCTCCTCTACGGTGTGCTTCCCAGCGTCCCGAGGCTGGTCTTCGTGACCCTTCACGGGATCTTCTGGTCTGGCCTGCTGCTCGCATCCTCGGCCCATGTCACGAGCGTCATCCCCGCGTCCCGGCGCGCCGAGGGGCTGGGGTACTGGGGGATGTCATCGCTCCTTGCCGTCACCGTCGCTCCGAGCTTCGGCTTCGCCATCTACAAACACGGGTGGCTCACTCTGTGTCTGTCGGTGGCGGCGATGAATGTGGTGATGGGCCTCATCGCGTGGTCGATCCATGAGAGCCACGAAGGCGCGCCCGGGTGGCCCTCGTCCCGCGAACTCACGGGCTCTTTGAACTTCAGCGTCCTGCGGATCTCGGCCGCCCTCTTTCTGTACAGTTTCGCCTTCGGCGCGGTGACGTCGTTCGCCGCCCTCGCCGCCGACGCGCGCGGCATTGCTCCGCGGGAAGTGTTCCTCACCACCATGGCCTTCACCACCTTCCTCTCTCGCCCGATCCTGTCGCCCTTTCTCGACCGGCTCGGCCATGTCCGGATGTTCCGTTGGTTCGTGATGATGATTCCACTCGGTCTCGCCCTCCTGTCTTTCGCGACCACGAAGGGGATGATGGTTGCCGCGGCCATGGTCTTCGGCCTCGCCTACGGAAACTGTCACCCCGCGTTCACCGCCTACATCATGGGCCGCGTGGATGAACGCGGGCGGGGCGGCGCTTTTGGCGGGATCCTCGCGGCTTTCGATGTCGGCATCGGCACGGGGTCGATCCTGTCGGGCGTCCTCGTGCATCGTTTCGGTTTTGGCGTCGCCTTTGGAACCGCCACCTTGCTGTCGGCGCTTTCCCTTCCCTACTTCAACTGGGCTCGCGGCCGCTTTGAGCGGGACAACGCGGTCCGTCCCGCCGGCCTGCCCCCGATTGCGGTGGAGGCGGCGCTGTGACGGGCCGGCCGCTTGCCGTGGTTTGTCTTTCGGGCGGGATGGACTCCGCGGTGACCGCGGCGCTGGCGAAGCAGAGCCACGAGATCGCCTTGCTTCACGCGAACTATGGGCAGCGCACGGAGGCGCGGGAACTTTCGTGTTTCGAGTCGCTCGCCGCGCACTTCGCGGTGCCGAAGGAACGACGGCTGGTGGTCGACTTCACCTCGCTGCGCCAGATCGGCGGAAGCAGCCTGACGGACCGATCCATCGCGGTTCGCCACGGCGAGCCCGAGGAAGGTGTGGTCCCGACCTCCTACGTTCCATTTCGAAACGCCCACCTTCTCGCCGCTTCGACGAGCTGGGCCGAAGTCCTCGGCGCCACCTCGATCTGGGTGGGCGCGGTCGAAGCGGACTCTTCGGGCTATCCCGACTGCCGGCCCGCGTTCTTCACGGCTTTCGCCGAGGCCGTCCGCCTGGGCACCCGGGCCGATACCCGGATCGCCATCGAGACCCCCGTCATCGGGATGAACAAGGCGGAGATCATCCAGAGAGGCCTTGCGCTCGGAGTTCCCTTTGCGCTCACCTGGTCCTGTTACGAATCCAACGACGTCGCCTGTGGCGGCTGCGAAAGCTGCCGGCTCCGCCTGGCCGCCTTCGAGCGCGCGGGTTCGGCCGATCCCATACCCTATCTATCCGTCTAAAGTAGGCTTACGAACGTCCAAAGTATCGAACAGGAGAACCCTATGAAGCGCCCCCTTCTGGCCCTCGCGGCCTTGCTCGTCTCAGCCACCCTCGCCTCCGCCCAGACCGGCGGCGTGCGGGGAAAGATCTTCGACGACAAGGGCGCGCCGCTCGAGGGGGTTGCGGTCAAGATGGAGTTCCAGGGCGGGGTGACTCTCGCCTTCGAGAGCAAGACGAACAAGAAGGGCGAGTTCATGCAGATCGGCCTGCGCCCGGGGAACTGGAAGTTCACCTATACGAAGGAAGCATTCCAGATCTTCTCCTCACCCTATCGTGTTGCGCTCGGCGAAGCCACGGTCCTGCCTGATGTGAAGCTCGTCTCCGCGAAGGCGGCGGCGGCCGCCGCGGGCGGGGGCGAGGACCTTCAGAAGGTGTTTGGAGATGCGGTGGCCAAGCTTCAGGCGGGCGACTATGACGGCGCCATCGCCGCCTTCGACGCGATGATCCTCAAGAACCCGTCGCTCGCCGAAGCGCACTACAACAAGGCGTTCGCCCAGTATCAGAAGAAGGACTACGAGGCCGCCGAAACCACGCTCAAGCGCGCTCTCGAGATCAAGGCCGACTATTCCGACGCCCGCGTCCTGCTCTCGAACATCTACACCGCGCAGGGTCAGAAGGACAAGGCGGTCGAGGTGATGTCGGCGAATGCCGGCGGAACCGATCCGAAGCAGCTCTTCAACCTTGGCCTCGCCCTCCTCAACAGCGGCAAGAACAGCGAAGCCGCCGAGGCCTTCGCGAAGGTCTAGGCCGCCGACCCCAAGCACGTCGAGGTCCAGTACTACCTCGCCACCGCCGCGCTCAACGCGGGCCGGACCGACGAGTGTGTCCAGCGCCTCGAGAAGTACCTGAGCATGAACCCCACGAGCGAGCAGAACAAGGCCACCGCTCAGGGTCTGATCGCCGCGCTCAAGAAGAAGTAGACCTCTCAAGGCTCGAGACCCGACTCTCCCTTTGGATATCGCCGCCCGTCTGGCTGACGTCCGCGGCCGCATCGCGGATGCGGCCCGGCGGGCGAACCGCGACGTCTCGTCCGTCACCCTCGTGGCGGTGAGCAAGTTCCACCCGATTGCCGCCATCGAAGCCGCCTACGCCGCGGGGCAGCGTCATTTCGGCGAGAACCGCGTTCAGGAAGCTGAAGAGAAGAAGGGCCTGCTCGGACCCTTGATTGCCTCCCCCGATCCGCTGCGGCTTGAACTCATCGGGGCGCTTCAGTCCAACAAGGCGCGGAAGGCGGTGGCTACGGTCTGGCGGATCCAGTCGATCGACTCCGCGGCGCTCGGCGAGAGAGTGGGCCGAATTGCCGTGGAGATGGGTCTGCGCATGCCGGTGCTCGTTCAGGTCGATCTCGCAGGCGAGGCCACGAAGTCAGGTGTGCCCGAGGCTGCGCTCCTCGAGACCCTCGAAGCGCTTCGTTCCGCGCAGGGGCTTCGGGTGGAGGGCCTCATGGCCATTCCGCCTTTCCTCGAAGACCCGAACGATGTTCGTCCCTACTTCGCTCGCCTTCGCGCCCTACGCGATCAGGCTCGCGAGCAGGGGCTGCTCGATGGCGCCGAGCTCTCGATGGGCATGAGCCACGATTTCGAAGCCGCGATTGAGGAAGGCGCCACGATCGTCAGAGTGGGTACGGCGATTTTCGGGGAGCGGCCAGTCAGCGGATAGTTGTGGGAACGCCGTTCGCTCCACAAAACCGCGCTAATGCACCCAACCCGAGCCGTTCGGGTTCTTGCCGCCCTCCACGACGCGTAACCCCGGATTGCCGCGCTTCGGGGCGAGGAGCCGGTTCAGCTTGAGCTGCGCGGCCAGCGCCGTCCCTCCGCGGATGTAGGCGTACATCAGCCCCATCGCGAGGAAGTGCGGCGCGAAGTTCGAGAAGCCGTACATCACGGCGAACACCGCGGTCATGCCCACGGTGAGGTAGAGAAGGTTCTTGCCGGCGGCCGGCAGCATCAGCATGAACAGGATCGTTCGGTTGGGAAACAGCAGAGCCCAGGCGACGATCAGGGCGTCCGCCAGCGGCCAGATCGAGAGGTATTGGGTGCTATGAACATCGCTCCACGCAAGGCCCATGAGGGTGGTGAGGAAGCCGGCGCCCGTCACGATCAGAGCGCAGACGATGAGATACCGGGCGCCGCCCCATAGTCCCGCGAGATCGCGGCCGAAGATCGCGAGCATGAGCGATCCGAACACGAGGTTCTGGCCATCTCCCTCGAAGAAGCCCCAGGTCACGAGACGCCAGACCTGTCCGCCAAGAACGAGAGCGGGGGAGAGCAGGGCCAGGCGGAGCGACGGCACTCCCGATCGCTCGAAGAACGCGAGGAAGGCGCTTCCGAGGATCACGACGACGATGAGCAGGATCGAGGCCATGGGCAGCGACTGCCCGAGAATCGCCACTGGCCGGTTGAGGAAAGAACGTCTCATGTCGGAATGATCGTACCGCGGGAGCCTCTGCCGGGCTTAGCATCGCCGGTCACTGCAGACCTTGAACATGAGCCACGAACTCCCACAGGCCGATCTCGTCGTTCGCAACATCGGGCAACTCGCGACGCTGCGCGGTGATCGCCCGCGGCTTGGGCCAGCACTCCGAGACCTCGGCATTCTTCGCGGCGCGGCGGTGGCCGCAGACCGGGGCCGGATCGTCTTCGTAGGCCCCGATGGCGACCTCGGCGCTTCCGTGCGCACGCGACCCGATCTTGTTGAGATCGATGCCCGTGGCGCCGCGGTCATTCCGGGATTCGTCGACGCCCATACCCATCTCGCCTACGCCGGCGATCGTGACGACGAAATTCGCGCCCGTCTCGCCGGAGCCACCTACGAGGAGATTTCATCCAAGGGTGGAGGGATCGTCAAGACGGTCGACGCGACTCGCGCCGTCTCGCTGGCCGATCTCACGGTTCTCGTCCGCGCCCGGCTCGATCGGCTCCTCTCCTTAGGTACGACCACCGCCGAGGTGAAGAGCGGCTACGGCCTTTCCGTCGAAGCGGAGAGGACCTCGCTTCAGGCCATCACCGCGGCCGCCGCCGATCATCCCGTCCGCGTGGCGCGCACGTATCTCGGCGCACACGAGGTCCCCCTCGATCGCCGTGGCGATCGCGAGGCCTACATCAACGAGATGATCGACCTTGCCATCCCCGAGATCGCGCGTCTTCGGTTGGCCGAGTTTGCCGACGTGTTCTGCGAACGCGGTGTCTTCACCACGGACGAGAGCCGGAGGATCCTCAAAGCCGCGGCCGCCGCAGGGCTCGCGTTGCGCATCCACGCCGACGAGTTCTCAGATCAGGGCGGCGCGGCTCTTGCCGCGGAACTCCACGCGCGTTCCGCCGATCACCTGATCCAGGCTTCCGATGAGGGCATCGCCGCGATGGCTCGCGCGGGTGTGGTGGCGACACTCATGCCCGCGGCTTCCTTCTTCCTGAAGCTCGGGAAATTCGCACCGGCCCGGAAGATGGTCGACGCGGGCGTCGCCGTCGCCCTTGGATCAGACACGAACCCGGGCGGCGGCCTGTCCTCGTCGATGCCTTTCGCAATGACTCTCGCGTGTTTCGGCATGGGCCTGTCTCTCGAGGAAGCCCTTTCCGCGGCGACGATCGGCGGCGCCACGAGCGTTAGCCTCGAAAACGAGGTGGGCAGCATCGAAGTCGGCAAACGGGCCGACTTCGCGATCCTCCACAGCGACCGGCTTCTCGATCTCGTCCGGCTTGGCGAAAACCCGGTGGCCCGGGTCATCGCCAATGGACGGCTGGTCCTGCCTTAAAAGTTGAGCCGGGCCTGAAGCTCGATACGTCGGTTGCCGGCCTCGCCGCCGCCGCCCCCGCCGCCGAAGCCCATGAAGAACCCGGCAAGCGACGTCGACTGACCAAACTGGGGCGAGGTCAGGTTGCCGACCGGCGTGCTTGGATTGACTCGATCGAGCAGGTTGGTCACGCTCAGCGAGACAGTGAGGCCGGGGCCGCCGCCCGGACCGCCCCCGCGGCCCATGCCGCCGCCCGGACCGTGGCCGCCGCCCATCGGGCCGCCACCCATCGGTCCGCCACCGCCCATGCCCGGGCCGCCTCCCTGCGGTGTCGCGGCCTGCGCCTTCTTGAATGGGATCGTCTTGGAGATGCGAAGCGAGACGCTTGCAAAGCCTGGACCCTCGCCGTAGTTCCTCGGAATGATGACGCCGGAACCGGTGGTGTCGAGGGGGCCGTACTCAGTGTCGATGACGCCGGGCTGGCCCGCGACTCCGAAGCTCGGCCGATCGGAGAACACGGTGTCGAAGTTCTGGTCGCGGCCGGTGGTGATGTTGTAGGGGCGGCCGGTTGAGATCGTGATCATCGAGCCGATGCTGATGTCCCACGGCCCGCGGATGTTTCCGCCCGCCATGACGCGGTGGCGCACGTCGCTGGAGGCGCGGCCCCAATCGGCCCCGATGTCGTTTGGATCCGCCGGGAACGTCCCCGCCCCATCAGTGTCACCCTCGGCCCAGCCGAGGAAGTAACGCAGGAAGAAGGAATTTCTCTGGCCGGGCCGGGTCGCCAGCCCCGTGACGACTTGGAACTGCTGGTTGCGGCCGGTCGTTTCATAGGCGTAAACGGCTCCCGGCACGGCCAGGGGACGCGTGCCGTCGGCGCGAATCGCGTTGATGTTGCGGGAGCGGAGCTGGTTGTCGCCGCGCGACGCGATCAACGTCAGGGATCCCGTGAACCTCTTCCCGAGCTGCTGCTCGAGCGAAAGTGAGCCCTGGATCGACCGCGGCGCGCGCACATCGGCGTCGAGAACGCGGGTGTTCTGGGGCTGGGAGAAGCGGTTCAGGGCATCGACCGTGGGCACGCTCGTGACCGCGCCGTTGCTGACCCGGATTTGGTCGAGGACCGCGGTGTCGGTGACGAGGTACTGCAGGCGTCCCCCCCCGAGGTAGCGGTTGGCGTCGAGCACGAGGCCTTCACCCACCCGGTCGTAGAAAACGCCGACGCCGCCACGGGTCACGGTCTTGGGGGTGCGGCCGTCCTTGTCGAGCTTCAACGAGTAGGCGAAGGAGAGACGGGGCGCGAGCTCAAGCCGGGTGTTGATGTTGTTCTGAAGTTCGGCGCGAAGCCCGAGGCCGAGCACGAGGCGATCGGTCTTCTTCCAGTCGTCGTTGAAGAAGACGCCGAGGTCGGTCTGCGACACGTTCGCCAGGGGGTTGCCGCCCGCGACCAGGAACTGGCTGGCGCCGCCGCCTAAAGCGCGGATCTGAGCGGGAGAGAGTCCACGCGCCTGCAGGGCCAGAGTGCGGCGATACCGCTCGAGGCTCGTGAGAGTTACCGTGTTCGGAACTCCTCCCGGCCCGGGAACCGGGTTGAAGTTTGCATCGAGTTCGGGCCCGGAGCCGCCCGCGAAAGTGACGACGCCCGCGAAGTTGTTTCGCGACGTTTCATCGGTGGTGTTGCGACGAACCCTGAAACCTGCGCGGAACGCGTGTTTCCGGGTCGCCCAGGAGACCACGTCGGTGAGTTCGAAGCGCGTGCCGTCGTTGCGGGAAATCCCCACCGCGGCGCCGCCGCTCGTGAAAGAGTCCTGCACCACCAGGGTGGGAGAAGGATCCAGAGCGGTCTGATCGCGGCCGCTCTTGCTGAAGCGCATGCGGATTTCGTTTACCTTGCTGCCGAGAATGCTGTTCAAGGTGAAGTCGCCGCTGTTCTCGAAGTTCTTCGAGTCGAAACCGCGGGAGGGCAGGTTGCGGTCCCCGATGCCGCTGTCGAGCGTCTCGTTCTCGGAGTGCGAGTAGCGCACGGTCAGCGACTGCTTCTCCGAGATCTGCCAGTCGATGCGCGGCGAAAACGAAAGACGGGTCGTCGGACGAACGACGGTCTGAATGAACGGCGTGCTCACGAGATTCTCATCGAGGGTCACCGCGTTGATAGTGTCGTTGCCGTCGACCGTGCGGTAGTCGGAGTCGAAGGCAAACGAGGCCTTTCCTTTGGCGATAGGCCCCGCGAAGTCGATGCTGTAGTCCTCGCGCTGGTAGTGCGGCTTGATCGCCTCGCCAAACGGGTTTCGCGTGTTGAGCGCGTCGTTGTTGAAACGGAACGAAGCGCCGCCGCGGTATCTATCGGTGCCGGGGCGGGTGATGATCTCGATCCGGCCCCAGCCCATTCGGTCGAACTCGGCCGAGAAGGGATTCGAATTGAGACGGATCTCGCGGATGGACGCTTTGTTCGGCACGCGGCCGCCGGTGAAGCCGTCGATGTAGATCTGGCCGCCGTTGGGACCTCCCGAGTTGCCGGCGAGCGACTGCAGATAAGCCGCGAGTTCATCAGGATCGTCGGGCAGCGCTTCGAGGTCGCCGTCTTTCAGCACCACAGCACCCGCGTTTTGCGACGCGTCGAGACTCACCGCGGACGCCTGTTCTTCGACGGTGATGTCTTCCGACCGCGCGACTTCCAGGCGGATCTCCTGGCTGAACGCCGGACCCGCCTTCAACTCGATGTTCGCCGCCGCGTACGAGAGGAAACCCGGCTTCTCCGCGGTGAGGACGTACGAGCCCTCGGGAACCGAGATCTTGAACCGGCCCTCGCGGTCGCTCGTGACCTGTCGCGAGGTCGTGCCGATGAGGATCACCTTGACCCCCGAGACCGAAGCGCCGGTCTGGTCCATCACCCGGCCCTCCATGACCGCCTCGACCGCTTCCGCTTCTTCAAACGAAGAGGAGCGGGCGAAGGCCGGGTCTGCCGTCGAGGTCATGAGGGTCAGCGCGCCGATCGCCGCGGCGAGAGCGCTGGCGCGGGAGCGAGAGAGGAACGAAAGGGGAGTCATGTGTGAGTTGCCGTTCTCGGTGTGAGCGGAGGGGTTCA
>Ga0138256_10009820_pt1 | contig 10043 bp, 7 predicted proteins | sample KNB2016incub_MG_FD_105486 | JGI IMG/M metagenome (GOLD analysis project Ga0138256, IMG submission 105486) | Active sludge microbial communities from wastewater in Klosterneuburg, Austria - KNB2014incub_MG | ecosystem: Engineered > WWTP > Activated sludge > Unclassified | place: Austria...
CGCGGAAATCGCGGCGGTGGCGTGGCCGGGCACGTCGAATTCGGGAACGATGTCGATGTGGCGCGCGGCGGCGTAGGCCACCACCTCGCGGATTTCATCTTGCGTGTAGAAGCCGCAATACTGCACGGGCTTGCCATCCGCGCCGATGCCGGCGTCGCCGCCCGGCACGCGGCAACCGCCGACCTGGGTCAGCTTCGGATATTTCCTGATTTCGATGCGCCAGCCCTGGTCGTCGGTGAGATGCCAGTGGAAGGTGTTGAGCTTGAGCTGCGCCATCGCGTCCAGCGTGCGCTTCACTTCATCGACGCTGCGGAAATGGCGCGCGCTGTCCAGCAGCAGGCCGCGCCAGGCGAAACGCGGCGCGTCCGCGATGTGCAATGCGCGCACCGCGACGGCATCGCCATTGGCCGGGGTGAGCAGTTGCAGCAGGGTCATCGCGCCGCGGAACAGGCCGGTTTCGCTGGCGGCGCGCACCACGATGCCGTCCGGCGTCACGTCGAGCGTGTAGCCCTCGGGCGAGGCCGAAGCGTCCGCCGCGATCCCGAAGCGGATCGCGCCCTTCGCATCCGATGCGATCCGCGGGCGCCCGGATGCGGCGAGGAAATCGTTGAACACCACTGCCACGCGCTGCGCGGCGTCGCCATCGGCATGCAGGCGCGTTGTCGCATCGACGACGAACTGCCCGTCGGCCAGTTGCAGCGTGGCCGGCAAGGGGATCAGCGAGGGGTCCGCCGCGCGCATCGATGCGGCGGCCGTTGCGCTGGCGGCATCGTTCGCGGCGGGTCTGCACGCGGGCAGCGCGACGATGCCGAGCGCGAGCAGCACGGCGACGGAAATGCGGGTGGCGATGGGCGATGGCATGTCGATGCTCCTCGTGGTCGCGGGATTGTCGCCAAAAAAACGCCGGGAGCGTCTTTGACAACGCGTGCGTTGGCCCGCAGGGCGGCTGCCACGGATGGCTGCCGCAAAAAAAGCGGGGCCCGGAGTGCGGGCCCCGAGGGGGTTGCTGCAGTGCGTCGCCGCGCGATCAGAACTTCGCGCGCAGAGTGAGGTAGAACTGGCGGCCGTTGCTGTAGATGCCGCGTGGCTGATCCTTGTTTTCCGCGTAGTACTTCAGCTTTTCATTGGTCAGGTTCATGCCATCGAGACTGATCGCGAAATGCTCGTTGAAGGTCCAGCCCACCGAGGCGGACACGGAGCGGGTGTCGTCCTGGTTGAACGCGGATCGACGATCGAGGCCGTTGTAGAAGTGCGAGCGGTAGTTGTAGGCGATGCGCGCGTTCAACTTGTCGTTCTCGAAGTAACCGACCAGGTTGAATACGTTGCGCGAAGCACCCACCAGCGGCTTGCCGCTGTCTTCCTTTGCATCGGTGTAGCTGTAGTTGGCGCTGAGGCCGAAGTGTTCGCCGATCGGTTGTTCCACCGCGAATTCCGCACCCTTCACCGAGCCCTTGGTGTTGATCGGCGAATTCACCAGGTACTTGCCCATGTAGCCGTTCGGGTGCGCCTGGTCGAAGGTCAGGAATTGCTGTTCCGTCACGCCCTGACTGACGTAGCTCTGCAGGTCCATGTAGTACACGCTGGCCGAGAGCAGGGCCCTCGGTGCGTAATACCACTCCAGCGCGGCATCGAGGTTGGTGGAGCGGATCGGCTTCAGGTTCGGATTGCTGGCATTGCCCTTGCCGACATCGTTCGGTCCGCTCGGCGGCGTGAGAACCAGGCCGCCTGCCAGCGCGGAATAGTCCGGTCGCGCCAGGGTCTTGGTCGCGGCCACGCGCGCAACGAGGTCGTCGGTGATGTCGAACTTGAAGTTCGCGCTGGGCAGCACGTCGGTGAAGTCGTTCTCGATGGTGAACGGCGAGAAGATGCCGAACGCCGAGCCGGTGATCGCGCCCGGGGTGGAGGCGGTGCCACCTTCCCGGTACTGGAAGACCGACTCGCTGGTCTTGACCAGACGCAGGCCGATGTTGCCGTTCCAGCGGTCGCCTTCCAGATTGGCCTGCACATAGACGGCCTTGGTTTTCTCTTCCAGCGCGAAATCGTAGAACGGGTAGCGGCGGACGACCGGATCGCGGTTGGCCTGCGCCGCATTCCATGCGGCCATCTGCTCGGCGGTGTAGTACCAGAGGTTGCGCGGGAAGGTGCCGCCGAAGCCGCTGGCGTAGTCGCTCGGGTAGTTGCCGTGGCCTTGCGGGAACTTCGCCGGATTGAAGGGGTCGGCGGCCCAATTCGGACCTTGCGCGACGACGTTCCCGGACTCGCGGTCGTGGTTGGCCAGGCGCACGCCGAATTGCAGCGAATTCACGACGCTGCCATCGAAGAACAACTCGGCGTCGATCTGCCCCCACGTGTCCTTGTCCTCGATATCGAGATTCTGCAGGCCGAAGATCCAGTCCAGCGCAAGGTTCGATTGCGGTGCGTTGGTGGCCTCGCCCAGCGAGAACGAAGGCGCGTTGTCGATGCCGTTCAGGCTCCACGCGCCGGCACCATTGCCGACTCGCCATTCGGCCACGTCCTGGGTCGGGGTTTCGCCATGGCCGGTGGAGCTGCCGAGCTTGAAGTCCAGCGTGAAGCTGTCGCTGACCTGCCATTCCGCGGCGGCGGACAGGTAGGTGGTGCTGGCCTTCTCGTCCGGGCGGGCGATCATGTCGTACAGGCCGTACTGGGTGCCCGCGGCACCGGGAATCACCGCGGAGACCAGGGTGTTGTTCTTCACCACGTAGCCGGCCGCGGGCGAGATGCCTGCGCCGATGGTGCGCGGGTTGTACAGCAGGTAGTTGCGGTTGTAGTTGGACGCATCGAGCTTGGAGACGAAGCCGGACAGGTCCACGCTGAAGTTGTCGGCGGGCTTGAACTGCACTTCCAGCAGGCCGCCGCGGCGCTCGCGCTTCTGCTCGAACAGGGCCGCGCCGATCATGCGCGGGTACCAGACGCCGTTGAGATCCGGGTGTGCATCCGCGACCGGCTTGGTCGGGTCGCCTGCCGCGTTGGAGATCCTGTCGTAGCCCAGCACTTCCACGCCATCGCGGCGCAGGCTGCGGTTTTCGTCGAACACCTGCAGCAGCACGCCGGCGGTGGAGGCGGCGTTGCGGACGTTCAGCAGCGCGCTGAACTGCGAGTCGGTCTTGCCCGGGAGGTCGGAATACACGCCGCCGATCGAGACGTTGCCGGTGAAGGTCTTGGCGAAGTCCAGCGGACGGCGGGTGATGATGTCCACCGAGCCGGTCACGCCACCTTCGGGCAGGCTGGCCTGCGAGGTCTTGTGCACGCGCACCTGGCTGACCAGGCTGGACGGCAGCAGGGTGTAGCTGACGCTGCGGCCGGCGTTGTCGCTCTGGTTGAGCACGAACCAGTCGCCCGAGCTGACCGGGTGGCCGTTGATCTGGGTCAGGGTCAGGCTGGGATTGGTGCCGCGCATGGAAACGCGGTCGTTCTCGTCGAAGCCGCCTTCGCTGGCACCGGCCGAACTGATGGTCACGCCGGGCAGGCGCTGCAGCGAGTCGGCCACGTTCTTGTCGGGCATCTTGCCGATGTCCTCGGCGGTGACCACCTCGATGTGGCTCCTGGCATCGCGCTTGGCGTCCAGCGATTTTTCCTGCGAGCCGCGGATGCCGGTGACGACGACGGTATCGAGGTCCTTGGGATCCGTTTTCGGCGCGTCCTGTGCGACGACGGTGCCGGATGCGCCAAGCGCGGCGACGATGCTGATCGTCAGAATGTTCTTGCGGACTTGCATTGCGATCCCTCCCAGAGTGGTGGTTCGGTCTCCGGCTCCGCGTTGCGGCGGGCCTTCGATCCGGTGTCGAGTCAGATGCCGGTGTGCCCCGGCGCGATGCCGCGTTTGCTGTCGGCGTCCTGCCGGTTCCCGTGGTGTTGCACGTACCAGCTCGCCGCCCCGAGTGCGCCAAGCCTTTCGTTCTCGACCAGCCGCACCGGTACGCGCGCCAGTACCTGGCGCATTGCGCCCTTGTCCAGCAGGCGTGCGTGGAAGTCGCTGTGCGGCAGGAAGTCCAGCAATTGCGGCACGATGCCGCCGGCGACGAACACCGCGCGCGCGCCGCCGATCATGGCCAGGTCGCCGATCACGCTGCCGAGCAGTGCGCAGAACACGTTGACCGCCTCGCGCGCCACCGGATCACCGGCACGCGCGGCGTCGGTGATCGCGGCCGGCGCGTGCATGACCGGCGACTGGTCGCCAAGCGCGCAGAGTGCGCCGTACAGGTTCACCAGGCCGGGCCCGGACAGCAGTTGCTCGGTCGGCACATGCCGGCCGCGTTGCTGCATCCAGCGCAGGATCTCGATCTCGCGCGCGTTGCCCGGCGCGAATGCAGTCATGCCGGCTTCGGTCGGCAGCACGACCGTGCCACCGGCATGCGCGATGCACAGCGCCGCGCCCAGGCCGGTGCCGGGGCCGACCACCAGCAGCGGGCCCGGGTCGATGCCGTCGACACCCGGCGTCAACAGTCGCGACTCGGATGCGGTCAATCGCTGCACGCCATGTGCGGCGGCGGTGAAATCGTTGATGACGTGCAGCTCGCGCAGGCCCAGTGCATCGCGAAGTTCGCGCAGGCGGATGCGCCAGGGCAGGTTGGAGTTGATCACCTCTTCATCCAGCACCACGCCGGCGCAGGCAATCGTCATCCGCGCAAGCGCGTTGCACTCCATCCCGGCGTGTGCGGCGGCGAACTCGGCCAGGATCGCGGTCAGGCCAGGGTATGTGGCACAGGGGTAACGGCGGTAGTCGAGGATCTCGACGCGGCCATCGGTATCGGCATGCACCAGTGCGATGCGCGCATTGGTGCCACCCACGTCGGCGGCGATGAAGCGGCAGCCGTCGGCACGAGCCGCCGTGGCGGTCGGCTGCACGGCCTTCATCGTGTTGCCGATGTTCACTGCCTGGCTCATCCGCTCCCCCGCGTCATGGCGCTGCCTGCGGAATGTGGAGTGCGGATGACAACGTTGTCAACAATTCGTCAAAAATAACTCCAGAAAGCGATGTGGCAGGCGCATATCGCCCCATTCATTGTTGCGATGCAGAAAACCGTTCGCCTCGGTACTGAGCGAAAGTCGCGCGGATTGCAGGCTTTCAATCCCGTGTCTTCGCTCCGGGTCGTGCCCGCTGACAACGTTGCACTTGTCGATGACCTGTGCGTCAATCATGTCTCGATCGCCAGCACCGCAGTGCCATTCCTCGGGAGGGAATCACGCATGTCCACCGCCCACGCATCGCGGAGCAACGTCGGCGCCATCGCCATCGTCGGCGCGTTGTTCTTCATCTTCGGTTTCGTCACCTGGCTCAACGGGCCATTGATCCAGTTCGCCAAGCTCGCGTTCGACGTGAGCGACAGTCGGGCGTTCCTGATCCCGTTCGCGTTCTACATTTCCTATTTCTGCCTGGCGTTGCCGTCCTCGGCGATCCTGCGGAAAACCGGCATGAAGAAAGGCATGGCGCTCGGGCTGTTCGCGATGGCCGTCGGTGCGGTGGTGTTCGGGCAGTACACCACCGATCGCGTGTACGCCGGCGCGGTGACCGGGATCTTCGTCATCGGTGCGGGCCTCGCCATCCTGCAGACCGCGTCCAATCCCTACATCAGCATTCTCGGTCCGATCGAGGGCGCGGCCCAGCGGATCGCGATCATGGGCATCTGCAACAAGTCGGCGGGGATGCTGGCACCGCTGGTGATCGGTGCGCTGGTGATGCACGGCATGGGCGACCTGTCCGCGCAGGTGGCTGCAGCCGACGCTGCCGGCAAGGAGCGGCTGCTCGACGAATTCGCCGCGCGCATCCACGACCCGTACATGCTGATGGCGGGGCTGCTGGCGCTGCTGGCAGTCGGCATCCTGTTCTCGCCGCTGCCGGAATTGCGACCGGAGCACGCCAACCGCGAAGCCGGTGGCGAGGGTGGCCGCGGCAGCATTTTCCAGTACCCGCACGCGTGGCTGGGGGCGTTGTGCATCTTCGCCTGCGTGGGTACCGAGGTGATGGCCGGCGATGCGATCGGCACCTATGGTGCCGGCTTCGGCCTGCCGCTGGATCAGACCAAGTTCTTCACGTCGTTCACCTTGTTCGGGATGTTGCTGGGCTACGTGGTCGGCCTGCTGGTGATCCCGCGCTTCGTGTCGCAGGCGCGCTACCTGGCGTTTTCCGCCGTGCTTGGCGTGGTGCTGACGATTGCCGCTTTTCTCACCCATGGCATCGTGTCGGTCGCCTTCGTGGCGTCGCTCGGTTTTGCCAACGCGATGATGTGGCCGGCGATTTTCCCGCTGGGGATCCAGGGGCTGGGGCGTTTCACCGAACAGGGCTCGGCACTGCTCATCATGGGCATCGCCGGTGGCGCGATCGTGCCGCAGTTGTTCGTGCTGCTGAAGGAGTCGATGGACTTCCAGCTGGTGTTCATGCTGCTGATGGTGCCCTGCTACCTGTACATCCTGTACTTCGCCATGCGCGGCCATCGCGTCGGGCGCGGCTGAGGCGCGCGCGTTGGCAAGGCCGACGATCAAGGAAGTCGCCGCACGCGCGCAGGTCTCGCTGAAGACCGTGTCGCGCGTGGTCAATGACGAGCCGGGCGTGCATGCAGATACCCGCGAACGGGTGCGGCAGGCGGTGGCCGAACTGGGTTACCGCCCGGATGCCTCAGCGCGCAGCCTGCGCACCGCGCAGTCGTACGCGATCGGCCTGCTGTACGACAACCCGAACCCGCACTACGTGATCGCGATGCAGCGCGGCGTGCTGTCGGTCTGCCGCGAGACCGGCTACGGCCTGCAGATCCATCCCTGCGATTCCACCGCCCCCGACCTTGCCGCCGAGCTGCTCGCCCTGGTGCAGCACGCGCGGCTGGCCGGCATCGTGCTGGCACCGCCGATGTCGGAACGCCGGGAGCTGGTGCAGGAGCTGGCCGCGCACGGCATCCCGCTGGTGCGGGTGGTGTCCGCCGCCAGCGATCCACAGGACGGCAGTGCCTGCGTGTTCGTCGACGACCGCGACGCCGCCTACGCGGTCACCGAACACCTGATCCAGCTTGGTCACCAGCGCATCGGTTTCCTGTGGGGTGGCAAGTCGCATGGCTCCTCGTGGGAGCGCCACCAGGGTTACGAAGACGCACTGCGCGACTACGGCATTGCCGTCGATGCGGAACTGGTGGTGGAAGGCGATTACGCGTTCGACGACGGATTCCGTGGTGCGCGCAGGCTGCTGGCGCTGCCGTCGGCGCCGACCGCGATCTTCGGCAGCAACGACGAGATTGCCGCCGGCGTGCTGGCGGCGGCACGCTCCGCCGGCCTCAACGTGCCCTACGACCTGTCGATCGCCGGCTTCGAGGACAGCCCGTTCTCGAAGCAGAGCTGGCCGCCGCTGACCACGGCCAAGCAGGCCACCGAGGACATCGCCAGCCACGCGACCCGTCGCCTGCTGCAGGAAATCCGCGAGCAGCAGCACGGAGCCCCGGCTGCATCGATACCGAACGAGGGCTTCAGCCCGCAACTCGTGGTCCGCGGCTCGACCGCGCCGCCGCGCCCGAAACCCTGATCGCCGGCCCGTCATCATGCCCACCGCCGATTCCACCGCGATGTACGCCGAAGCCGCGCATGCGGCCGCCGCGGTTGCCCGCCAGTTCGCCGCCAACGCCGGCATCGTCGATGCGCTGGTCGCGCGCCTGCGTGCGCGGCCGCCGCGATTCATCGTCACCTGCGCGCGCGGCAGTTCGGATCACGCCGCGACCTACGGCAAGTACCTGTTCGAAACCGTGCTCGGGCTGGTGACGGCGTCGGCATCGCCCTCGGTGGGGTCGGTGTATGCGGTGCAGCCGGCGCTTGCGGATGCGCTGTTCGTGGTGGTGTCGCAGTCCGGCAAGAGTCCCGATCTGCTGCGCAACGCGGAGATCGCCAAGGCCGCGGGCGCGCATGTCGTCGCGCTGGTGAACGTGGTCGATTCGCCGCTCGCGCAACTGGCCGATACCGTGCTGCCGCTGCATGCCGGCGCGGAACGCAGCGTGGCCGCGACCAAGAGCTATCTGTGCTCGCTGGCCGCGTTCCTGCAGCTGGCCGCGCGCTGGAGCGGCGATACGAAACTGCTGGCTGCCTGCGACGCGCTGCCTGACGCGTTGCGCGCGGCGTGGAAGCAGGACTGGTCGTCACTGGTGGCGGGCCTGCGGCTGGCCGATCACCTGTTCGTGCTCGGCCGCGGCCTGGGCCTGGCGGCGGCGCAGGAAGCCGCGCTCAAGTTCAAGGAAACCTGCGGCCTGCACGCGGAAGCGTTTTCATCCGCCGAGGTGAAGCACGGACCGATGGCGATCGTCGGTCCGGATTTTCCCGTGCTGGTCTTCGCCCAGGACGACGATACCGGTGCCGGCACCGCCGCGGTGGCGGAGGAATTCCGCACGCGCGGCGCGCCGGTCTGGCTGGCGCGCCCAGGCGCGCATGGTGCGGGCGTACTGCCGCTGCCGGCCGCACCGCATCCGGCCTGCACGCCGCTGCTCACCGTGCAGGCGTTCTACGGTGCGGTGAACGCACTGTCGCTCGCGCGCGGGCACAACCCCGACGTGCCGCCGCATTTGAACAAAGTGACCGAGACGGTGTGATTCTCCTCCCCCTGCGAAAGCAGGGGGAGGCCGGGAGGGGGTGCTCTTTGCAGTATCGAAGCGAAGAACACACCTCCCCAACCCTCCCCTGCATTCGCAGGGGAGGGAGCGAGAGCCAGGACAGCAGCATGAGCAAATTCGCACTGACCAACGCACGCATCCTCACCGAAGACGGTTTCCGTACCGGCCTCGCCGTGCTCGTCGAAAACGGGCGCGTCGCCGCCCTGCTTGCGGATGCCGACCTGCCCGGCGACGTGCAACGCCACGACTTGAACGACGGCTGCCTCGTCCCCGGCTTCATCGACCTGCAGGTCAACGGCGGCGGTGGCGTGCTGTTCAACAACGACACCAGTGTCGAGGCCATCGCCAGCATCGGCCGGGCGCACAGAACGTTCGGCACCACCGGCTTCCTGCCGACCCTGATCAGCGACGATGCCGAGGTCATGGGGCAGGCCATCGAGGCCACGCGTGCGGCGATCGCGGCACGCGTGCCCGGTGTGCTCGGCATCCACCTGGAAGGCCCTTACCTCGCGCCGGCGCGCAAGGGCACGCACGATGCCGGCAAGTTCCGAGTCCCGGATGCCGACGAAGTGGCGATGGCGACCTCACTCGACAACGGCGTCACCTTCATCACCCTGGCGCCGGAGCGGGTGCCGCCGGCCACCATCCGGGCGATGGTCGAACGCGGCGCGATCGTGAATGCCGGGCACACCGCCGGCAGCTACGAGGACACGCGCGCCGGCATCGAGGCCGGCGTCACCGGCTTCACCCATCTGTACAACGCGATGACCCCGTTGCAGGGCCGCGAGCCGGGCGTGGTCGGCGCGGCGCTGGAGGACGCCGGCAGCTGGTGCGGCGTGATCGTCGACGGCGTGCACGTGCATCCGGCCAGCCTGCGCGTGGCGATCAACGCCAAGCCGCGCGGCAAGGTGTTCCTGGTCACCGACGCCATGCCGATGGTCGGCGCGGACGATCCGTCGTTCGATCTCTACGGCGAAACCATCACTGCCGTGGATGGCGTGGTGCGCAACGCGGCGGGATCGCTGGCAGGTTCGGCACTGGACATGGCCAGCGCGGTGCGCAACAGCGTGGCGCTGCTCGGCCTGCCGCTGGACGAAGCGGTGCGCATGGCCTCGACCTATCCGGCCGAATTCCTCGGCCTGGGCGGTACGCATGGGCGCATCGCCGCGGGTTGCAATGCCGACCTGGCGTTGCTCGACGACGACCTGCAGGTGCGCGCGACGTGGATCGCCGGCGACGTGGAGTGGCACCGGCGGTGAATGCCGCGCGCGCGCCGCGCATGGCCTCGGTGGATGCGCTGCGCGGCTGGGCGGTGGCGGCGATGCTGCTGGTCAACTATCCCGGCGAATGGGGCCATGTGTACGCGCCGTTGCGGCATTCGGAATGGAATGGCTGCACGCCGACCGACCTGATCTTCCCGACCTTCCTGTTCCTGGTCGGCGTGTC
>Ga0138256_10009822_pt1 | contig 10042 bp, 7 predicted proteins | sample KNB2016incub_MG_FD_105486 | JGI IMG/M metagenome (GOLD analysis project Ga0138256, IMG submission 105486) | Active sludge microbial communities from wastewater in Klosterneuburg, Austria - KNB2014incub_MG | ecosystem: Engineered > WWTP > Activated sludge > Unclassified | place: Austria...
CACCAGGACCTCACCGTGGGCCGCGTCTCGTCGTGGCAGCAATTCGCGGTGGTCTTCTGTCCGCCCCCTGACCGGGGCGATGGGGGCGGCATCTACGTACGGTTCACCACCGAGGACACGCTGCACCCCACGGCGCGACTCACGCCCATCGCCGGCTACCTCCGGCAGTATTTCCGCCATGTGCCGCTCGGGGCAACGCGCGTCGAGGCGCAGAGCAACGACACGCGGCTGCTGGTCACCGCCTTTCGCAATCCCGACGGACGGATGGTGGTGGTCGCCAACGGCGACCGCCAACGGGACGTGGACATCGTGGGTCTTCCGGCCGGTCGCTACGGGATCTCGTCCACCACGACCGCCCCGGGCGACTCGACGCCCGGCGACACGACCATCGCCGCTGGCGGCATCCTTCGCGCTCGTCTCCCTGGCCCTGGTGTCCTGACGGTGTTCGGGCAGTGAGTGTTTCCGCGACGGTGACGACGGCAGGGGGAGAGAGCTTATCGCGCACGACACGGGTGCGCGGCACGCCCCTGCGGTGGTTCGCCCTGCTGGTGGCGGGACAGGCGGCGTCGCTCGCGCTCCTCGCATCGGGCAAGGGCGCCACGTACCCGCACCTCCAGCCCGAGCGTTTCCTGCAGGGCGGGTACCGCCTCGCGACGGCGGTACTGGTCGGGCAGCTGCTGCTGGTCGGCTGGGCGATGCTTGGGGAATGGCGAAGCGTCTGGACATGGGTCCGGCGCACCGTGCGCCTCCCATGGCTCCTGGTCGGTGCGGCGCTGCTCGCGGGGTTGAGCGCCGTGGCGTCGCGCGATCCTCGGCGCTTCGTCGTCGAGCTCGCGTTCGCATCAGCGTGCCAGCTGGTCGCCCTCGGCACGATCGTCCTGCTCGTGCGATCCATGGACGCGCGCGCCGTCGAGCGCGCCGAGCAGCGACTCACGCGCTGGTTAGGCCGGGGCGACGGAGGCGCGTCGGGACGGTTCCTCGATCCGTTCGCGGTCGCGTGCGCGCTGGCCGTCGTTTGCGTATGCGCGCTGCTGGCCTTGGTCGTGTATGAACGCATGCCGCACGTGCCGGACGAGATCGTCTACCTGCTGCAGGCGCGCTACTTTGCCGTCGGGATGTTGCAGCTGCCGGCGCCCCCCGTGGCCGCCGGCTTCGACATCGACCTGATGTTCTACGAGCCCGGACGCAGCTTCTCACCGCTCCCGCCCGGCTGGCCGGCGATCCTTTCCCTCGGCGTGCGTGCCGGCGTGCCGTGGCTGGTCAACCCGCTGCTCAGCGGGGTGTGCATCCTGTGCATGTACGCCCTCGTGCGCCGGCTCGATGCGCCACGCACCGCGCGACTGGCCACGCTGCTGCTCGCCACGTCGCCGTGGTTCCTGTTCCTCGGCATGAGCCTGATGACGCACAGCGCCACGCTGGCCTGCGCGCTGGCGGCGGCGCTCGGCGTCGCGGTGGCGCGCGAGCGCCGCGCCGCCTGGCCCGCGGCCGCGGCCGGCATCGGTGTCGGCATCATCGGACTGATCCGGCCACTGGAGGGGCTCGCCGTCGCGGTGGTGCTCGGACTGTGGTCACTGACCGCCGCCCATCGACTCTTCCGCCTCCTCCCCAGCGTGACGCTCACGGCGGTCACTGTCGCGGTCTCGGCGCTCGCGCTCCCGTACAACGCCGCGCTCACGGGTTCGCCGGGCCGCTTTCCGATCATGATGTACGTGGATCGCTACTACGCACCCGGGGCCAACGACATGGGCTTCGGCCCGACGCGCGGGATGGGATGGGGCGGTCTCGACCCCTGGCCCGGGCACGGACTGCGCGACGTGTTGCTCAATTCGTTGCTGAATGGCGCCGCCCTCAACCTGGAGTTGTTCGGCTGGGCGACCGGGTCGCTGTTGGCACTCGTGACGCTCATCTGCTCCCGGCGCCTGCGCCGCCTGGACTGGGCCCTGCTCGGCGTGGTGGCGCTCGTCGTCGGGTTGCATGCCTTCTACTGGTTCGGCGGCGGACCCGACTTCGCCGCACGCTACTGGTACCTCGTGATTGCGCCCTGCGTCCTCCTGACCGCGCGCGCCCCCACCGCCCTGCTCGGCCTGGAGACGCCAGCCGCAACGCGCGGCGTAGTCGCCATGCTGGCGCTGAGCGCGGCGGCCCTGCTCATCTGGGTCCCGTGGCGATCGGTGGAGAAGTACCATCACTTCCGCAACATGAGCGCCGCCATGCGCACCTTCGCCGCGGCGCACCCAATGGATTCGTCGCTCGTCCTGGTACGCGGACGCCGACATCCCGACTACCACGAGGCTGCGCTGGAGAATCCGCTCGACCTCACGGACCGCGCGCGCGCGATCTATGCGTGGGATCGCTCGGCCGAGGTGCGGCGCGACGTCGTCGCGGCGTATCCCGATCGGCCGATCTACATCGTCGACGGTCCGACCATCACCGGCGCGGGCTTCCGCGTGGTGGCAGGTCCGCTCCGGGCCGGTTCTCTTGCGACGGAGATTCCCAGCTCTGCCGATCTCCCGGCCGTGCTGGGAGCCGAGCGGCGCGATGATACGCAGCAGCGCACTCCATGAGCATACCCACCGCGTCGACCGGCACGCCGCCCACTCTCTCGGTCGTGATCGTGCGATTTGCCGGTGGCGATGCGATCGTCAGAACACTGACGTCGCTTGCGCCGCAGGTGGCACGGGTCGCAGGCGAAACGCTGGTCGCCTGCCGGGCGGGCGACGAGCCAACCGACGAGATGCGTCGGCGATTCCCGCACGTGCGCTGGATCGCCGGTGATGGCAGCGCATCACCCGCCCGCCTGCGCGCGCTGGCTGTCCGCGCCTCGACCGGCGGCATCGTCGCGTGCACGGAAGACCACTGCACGCCGACGGAGGACTGGTGTGCGCGAGTGCTGGCCGCCCACGTGGGCGCGACCGCTATCGTGGGCGGAGCGATCGACAAGGCGCCGTCGAGTGATGGGAGCGCGTGGGCTGCCTACCTGCTGGACTACGCGCGCTACATGTCGCCACTCCCCGCTGGGCCGGCAGCGTACGCGTCGGACTGCAATGTGTCATATCCGCGCGCCGAACTGGATGCCATCGAGCCGCAGTGGCGCGACGAGTTTCATGAGACCACGGTCCACTGGGCGTTACATGCCCGTGGCACGCCGGTGCTGCTGGATCCGACGCTGGTGGTCCTGCAGCATCGAGACGTCGTGCTCGCGGATTACCTGGTCGAACGGCGTGAGCACGGGCGAACGTTTGCCCTGACCCGTGTCGCGGCGGCATCGCTCGCGGCCCGCGTGCGTTTTGCACTCACGGCGCTCCTCCTGCCGCCCGTCATCCTGCTGCGCGTGCGTCGCGTGCTGGCAACGCGCGGCGCCACCGGCTCGGTCCCCGCTTCGGCGTGGGGTCCGCTCGCCCGCGCGGCGCTTGCCTGGTCGGTCGGCGAGTGGCAGGGCTATTGGTCGGGGAAATGAGCGAGCCTCCGCCGACTGCGGTACCGATCGTGCGTGCGCGCTCGGCACGCGAGTGGGAGGCGCTTGGCGTCGCCTGTCCGTCCTGCCACGCACCGCTGGACGATGCCGTGGGCCCGGCGCTGCGATGCACCGGCTGCGGGAGGGAGTATCCTGTCACCCTCGGCATCCCGGACCTGCGCCTGCTCGGGGATCCCTACCTGAGTACTGCCGAAGACGTGACGGCGGCGACGACGCTCGCCGGGCGAGACGATGGACGTTCGTTCGGCGAGCTCTATGCGTCGTACTATGAGGGGAACGCCAAGGTCCCGCCGGAGCAAGTGGCCCGCTTCACGCACGGCGTGCTGGCCGCGGCCGATCGGGCGCAGGCCACCCTGCAGACCTGGAAGGAGCTCGACGCGCCGATGCCGACGACCGGGACACTGCTCGACCTGGGGTGCGGAACCGCACCGTTAGGCGTGGCGCTCGCGTGCTCGGGGTACTCGGTCGTGGGCGTGGACGCCGGCCTGCGCTGGCTGGTTCTCGCGCGCAAGCGCGCGGCGGAGCAGGGAATCGACCTTCCGGTCGTCTGTGCCAACGCCGAGCACCTGCCACTGCGGGCGGCGAGCTGCACGGCGGTTGTGGGAGAGTCGGTGCTGGAAAACGTCGCCGACGCGGATGCCGTTGTCCGCGAGTCCCGACGGGTGCTTGGGCCGCGGGGAGTCCTCGCCCTGACGACGCCGAACCGTCATTCCGTCGGCCCCGACCCGCACCTCGGGTTGCTGGCCGGTGGCTGGCGCTCGAACGCGACGTTGCAGGCGCACGCGCTGCGCTCGGGACAGGTCATGCCCAGGCGCCGCCTGTTCACGCCGGCCGAGTTGACACGGACCCTGCGGCACGGTGGGTTTGAGGACGTCCGCCTCTCGCTCCCGCAATTCGCCGGGGCGCAGGTATCGGGACTCGCCGCCCCCCTCCGACTCGCGATCGGTGCGTACCACCTGATTCGGCGCATCCCGCTGGTCCGCTCGATCGTCCTGCAGATAGCCCCCGCCATTTCCGTCGTCGCTCGGAGCACATGAAGAGACGCTCGTCGCCGTTCCGCAATACGCGCCCGTTGGTCCTCGGAGCCTCCGGATTCATCGGGTACTGGGTGGCGCGCGCCCTGCGCGCGCAGGGGGCACAGGTGATCTGTGCGGTTCGGAGCGTGGAGGGGGCGGAGCGGTTGGCACGCGAGTCCCTGGGGACGGTGATCGTGCGACGCGACCTCGGGGCGCTCGACGAACTGGCCGAGTGGATCCCCGCCGTGCGCCCGACCATGGTCTTCAACCTCGCGGGCTACGGCGTGGATCGCGGCGAGCGGGACGACGCGCTGGCCGACCGGTTGAACCATCGGATGGTCGAGGCGCTGGCGCGCGTGGTGGCCAATACGCGCCGCGACAAGTGGGGTGGCGTGCGCCTGATCCATGTCGGATCGGCGCAGGAATACGGGACGACAGGAGGGACACTGCACGAGAACGCGCCCTGCGCACCGACGACACCATATGGACGAACGAAGCTGGCAGGGACACAGGCGCTGCAGCGGGTATCGGACGAGCTCGGGCTGGAGTGCTGCACCGCGCGGCTGTTCACCGTCTTTGGTCCCGGCGAGCACGCGGGTCGCCTGCTCCCGACCCTCATGGCGGCGGCCGATGCGGACGGCGTGATTCCGTTGAGTGCCGGGACGCAACGCCGTGACTTCGCCTACGTCGAGGACGTGGCCGAGGGGTTGCTGCGGCTGGCGGTGAGCGACGTGGCCCGTGGTGCCGTCGTCAACCTGGCATCGAGCGGACTGCACTCGGTGCGCGAGTTCGTCGAGACCGCGAGCGATGTGCTCGGCATCCCGCGCGCACGGCTCGGCTTCGGGCTCGTCCCGTCGAGGTCGGACGAAATGGCGCACGACCCCGTCCCGGTCACGCTGCTGCGGACCCTCACTCGGTGGGCCCCGGACGACGACATCGCCAGCGGGGTCGCCCGCACGATGGCGCGCGCGTCGGGGTCGTAACACGGCACACGCGCTTCGGCCGACCGCAGTCCGCGGCGCAGGGGCGCCGCGGGGCGCAGGGAAGGTCGCGCCTGCCTAACGTGACACGGCGAGTACCGGCGGCTCCGCGTTCATGCGCCCGGTGACCGTCGTCTCGGCAGTCCCCAGCAGCAGCCGGTCGATGGCCTCCACTCCCTGCATCGCCGAATGGTCCTGGTTGGACACTTCGTACTTCCACGCCCCGAAGCGCCCGCGGCTGAGGATGCCCCGCGACTCCAGCACCGGCTGCACGGCATCGAGCACCTCGTCGCGGCCGAGCCACGGCGTCGGGTAGCCATGCGGGAGGTGGCGATGCCACCGCGTCACGATGGGCGTCTGCCCGTCGATGAAGCCGACTCGGCGGAAGCCCTCGATCACGTCGTCGACGATGCGAGCCGCGTCCACCGGCTTGACCGACGACTCGCTCACCTCGGCCATCAACGACCACTGCTCGCCCGGTCGCGCGACGTTGTTCTCCGAGTAGTTGCTGAACACCGTCACCCGGTAGAACGGCGTGTCGCCCTCGGGGAAGTACATCCAGCACTTGGTGCGCAGGGCCTCGGGAGGGGCACCGGCGAATCCGACGCCGACGATGTGACTCGACGAGTGGACGAACCGGTCGGCGTACGGATGCAGGTCCGGCAGGTCTGTCGTCAGGCGCAACGTCGTGGACAGCGGCATGCTGCTGACGAGGGCATCGTAGCGCTCCTCGGTGCCGTCGCTGAGGTGAAGGCGGCGCGCGCCGCTGTCGATCGCCACCACGGTGCGACCGAACGAGAGCTGGGGCTCCGGGAGCTGGCTGGCGAGCGACTGCCAGATGGCCCCGGTCCCGCCGCGCTGCGGGAACCGGAAGGTCGCGTTGGGGCCCCAGCTCACGTCGTCGCGGCGCAGCACCATGTTGCGCAGCACGCGGGCCAGGTCGACCGTCGCGACCCGCTCGCCCATCCACGTGGTCCCCATGGTGTGCGGCTCGTGCGCCCACACCTTGAAGTTGTACGGATGCATGAACACGTCGCACATCCCTCGCCCGAACGATCGCTCCAGCCACTCCGCGAAGTGCGCGGGAGGGGTCGTGCGCTCGGTCGATCGCTGGTTCTCGACCAGTCCCTCGAGGCAGCGAATGAGGTCGTCGTCCGGGAGGCGCCAGATGTTGTTCTGGAACGGGTACGGGATCCAGCGATCGCGCATCCAGACCCAGGCCTCGCGCTCGTGCTCGAACCAGGCGTCGCCCAGCGCGTGCTCCATGAGGCTGTCGAAGTAGCGGTAGTGCGAAAAGAGCACGTGACCGCCGAGATCCCAGGTGAAGCCGGCGTCATCAACGTGGGACATCGACAGGCCGCCCGCCCGCGGGGCGGCGTCGATGAGCCGCCAGTCGGCGTGCCCGTGCTCGGCGAGGCGCCAGGCCGCGCCAAGACCCGTCGGGCCGGCACCAATGACGAGAATCCGCATGGTCAGCGTGTCGAGGCGAGGAGGGAGGCGCGGAAGTCGAGGAGCTGGCGGAACGCCCGTGCGCAGAACTTGATGAGCTTCCAGCGCCGGATCGACACGGTCCCGGTCTCCCGATCCTTGTGCGTCACGTCGATGTAGGTCACCGCATAGCCGCGCCGAGCGGCGAACACCGCCAGGAACAACGATGGGGCCAGCGTGCCCTCGGGTATCAGCGCGCTCGCCTCGGTCCACAGCGAACGCTTCAGGAGCTTGTACGGCACGTTCGAGTCGTACAGGCGCACGCCGAACATGGTCGATAGGGACTGCCGGATGACTACCGTGAGCACCTTGCGCAGTTGCGCATCGTGCCGCACGCGCCGCACACCGAACGCCGCATCCCCGCCGCCCGACACCGCGGCCCAGAACGGGGCAAACTCCTCGAGCGGGATCTGGTTGTCGCTGTCGATGAGGAAAACGTACGCGCCCTGTGCCTGGCCCAGCCCAGTCATGATCGCCGGGCCATGCCCGCCATTCGACTTGTGGATCACGCGCACGCGTGGATCGTCCGCCGCCAGCTGGTCGAGCAGCGCGCCGGTTCCGTCGCGTGATCCGTCGTTCACGACGACCAGCTCGGAATTCAACACCGTGTCCAGCACGTGCTCCCGGACGGCGGCCACCGCGACGGCGATCCCGTCCTCCTCGTTGTAGGCCGGCATCACGACGCTGACGGAAACCGAGGTAGTGCTCACGACGCACGCTCCCGCGTGATGAACCGGGTGAGCCGCGGTGCCGTGGACCACGCGGGCTGAAATTCCAGCCGCAATCCGTCTGGGACGTGCGGCGCAACGCCCTCGGCCCGCGAGGCGGAGTCGCGCCCGACGACCCAGACCTCGTCGCCCGGGCGCACATCGAGGCGCGTATCGGTCCCGCGAATCGAGGCGAGTCCCACCACGGCGAGACGCACGTTGCCGATGGCTAGCTCGCACGCAGTATCCCACGACGTGCACGGTGCTGCTGGCACCGGCATGGCGCCGGCGAGGTTGGCGAAAAAGTGCATCGTGTTCCCGTAGCCCCCCGCATTCACCAGGGCCACGCGACCACCGCGTGGCGACGTGCTGGCCAGCGTGTCGAAAATGGCAGCGTAGGTCAGTTCGCCTCCCGCTGTGGGTCGAAACCGCGTCTGCAGCAGCCGCCCTGGCGAGGGCGGCGTGCGCACGTACGACTTGTACAGCAGCGCTCCCGTCCAGACGCGACCATCGTCCGAGCCGATCTCGGCATCCTTCAGGAAGCTCCTCGGCCGGCTGGGATAGAATTCGGACATGCCGATGAACAGGTGCGCAAAGCCGAGGGCGAACACGATCGCCGTCGATACCAGGCGGCGCACGCCGCCCGCCTCGACGAAGGCCCACATCCCGATCGCCCCAGCGAGCGTGAGCGGGAGGACCCCCTGCAGCAGGTAGCGCGGCGTCGTGGTACTGGCGAAGTAGAACGCGAACGGCGGGCCCACCCAGGCCAGCAGGATGAAGAAGAGCGTCGGTCGCACCCGCTGCGTCTCACGCAGCCCCGCCGCGGCGAACAACAACGGGAATGGCGACAGCGCCCACAGCAGGAACTCGAAGAAGCGCGTCCGGATCGGGTTGGCAACGTGTGAGCTGAGGGCCTCGCCGACGGATGCCATGTACGGATCGCCGGCCCGCAGCACGAGCAGCAGCAATGCGATGCACGCCCCGACGATCGCCAGCCGGATGCCCGCGCGCACCAGGGAGCCGTGTGAGCGCCACAGGAGGGCGAGCACGGCGCCCGACACGAGCACGGCGTCGGCGCGCAGCGTGATCGCCACCGCGAAGCAGGCCAGCGCGGCGAGCTCGCCGCGCAACTGCGGACGGTTGGACAGGATGGTCAGCGCGACGGCGGTGCAGGCGACGGACGGCATTGCGGTGTTGCCGTAGCGGGCGCTCATCCAGATGATCGGGTTGGCGGCCAGCAGCGCTGCCACCAGCCAGCGCTCCCGCACGGACAGCTCACCACGGAAGCCGAACAGCCCGCACACCGGGATGACCACGCCGGCGATGAGGCTCAGCCAGGACATCAGGATGGGAATGCGCGTCAGGTCGCCGCCGGTCAGCACGGTCATGGCCGCCACGAGGCGATAGTACCCGAACTGCACACCGTACCGATACGTCACGCCCGGGACGTCGCGCACGATCGACGCGATGCCCGAGGCGATGGAAATCTCGTCGCCCTCCATGAACGAACCCACGCCCGACGCGAGCGCGCGCAGGGCAAGCAGCACGATCGCGAAGACGACGACGTCGCGCGAGCGAATCGCCGTCGACGCGGAGGGCACGGCCGATGTCGCCGTCACGCCGTCGATCCCCCCGCCGCAACCGGATCGTCCGCCTTCGTCGACGCGCGCAATGCTGCGCGTTCCGAGGCGCTGCGGCTCAGCACGAAGGCGATCACGCCGCCGAGCAGGCCGCCGGAGATGATCACGACCTCGAAGACGAGTCCCGTGGCCACCGCCTTGGCCGCCGCAACGCCGAACGGGGCGAACAGGACCGCCTGCGCTGCCTCGCGCACGCCGATCCCGTTCTGCGTCAGTGGCAGCAACCCGGCGATCTTGGCGAGCGGCCAGACGAAGAGCCAGACGTAGAGCGGGATCTCGATCCCGATCACGCCGCCGAGCCACCAGTTGAGGACCGTCAGCAACGTCTGCAACAACATGCCGAGGACCAGCGCCGCCACCAACGCCTCGGGGCGCTGGATGGTGGCCCGGATCGCGAGCCGCACCTGGACGAACTTGCGCCGGACCTTCCAGGGGAGTCGGCGCACGGGAAGGACGGCCAGCGCCACCACCGCGCCGATGCCACCCAGGGCCAGCACGCCACCTAACGTCAGGAAGATCCGTCGGCTCTGGCCGTCGAGGGCACGCGGCGACAGGAGCGCGCCGATGCCGGCCACCGCCGCCAGCCCGATGATGTCGAGCAGGCGGTCGATGAGCGAGCCGAGCACCAGCCCGCTCTTGGACCGCGCGGCGCGCAGCGCAACGCCCGCCCGCACCACGTCGCCGCCAACGATCGACGGGAGGAACGTGTTGCCGAACAACCCCATGAAGTAGGCAC
>Ga0138256_10009824_pt1 | contig 10040 bp, 6 predicted proteins | sample KNB2016incub_MG_FD_105486 | JGI IMG/M metagenome (GOLD analysis project Ga0138256, IMG submission 105486) | Active sludge microbial communities from wastewater in Klosterneuburg, Austria - KNB2014incub_MG | ecosystem: Engineered > WWTP > Activated sludge > Unclassified | place: Austria...
AGGCATTCCGGAGGCTTAGCCTAAAAACATCGATGCACTTGGGACACTTATTCTTAATTTTTCCAGCTTTTTGGGCCATTTTATCACCTTCACAGGGCTGGCCCTAAAGGTCAGAAGATTCTGCAGCCGTTTCTTGCAAACCTGGAGGATGACTGTTTTGTGTTTCGTCCCGATGCGGCGGAAGCAGTCCGCAACAACCTTCGAAAGGCCGCACGCAAGAGCCCGATTCTGCATCCTCCATGTTTCGTTATCAGACGTTACACCCCGACAGTTCCAATTGCCTCCTCCGCTCACGCCTACAGACTGGACGTCAGTCCCTTCGCAGCGATGTCGCATCCCGAACTCGCAGATGCAGGCTTTTTGGGATCAAAACCCGACGGATTGCCGAGCACAAATCGCGGCGGAGACTTTGTATCTCAGCAGCCGCGTTTGAGTAACCGACTGGACTCCGACCAAGGACAAATTCAAACCTCGGCGTGAAGATCGCCAGAGTGACGGAAACCTGCTTCCGGCAGTGGATCCCACGCGTTCTTGGGGCAAGTTATCCTGCTTCGGTGTGCGCCACCGACGCGTGCAAAGGCGCATACCAAACTGCATTTTCTGCGTCGGATCGACGCAGAAAAACCCTGGAAACTCAGGCGATCAATTTACGATGGGAAGTCGCTGGAATCAGACATCGGGTCACCCCGGCAGACGAGACCAGCAAAGAGGCTCAGCACAGCCACAGGATCAGACTGGACCGCCGCAGTATCGACACAGCCTCTTGGCGTAGTTTGGGTGCTTGTAGCGGGCACCGCACTTCGCGCAGGCCACCGGCACCGATGCGTACCGGTCGTAGCTGTTGCAAAATGCGAGTGCTCGGCGAAAGAGCTTTGATAGCCCCGTTGCGAACTGGGACAAAAGACACATGGCGAACAACGTCCCGAAGACGAACGCCACGGGTAGTTGAGCCCACAGCGGGTAGCCTTGCATTAACTCGAACCACGGGGCCATTGCAGCCCCAACGGCGACGGACATTAGGAGCAGCAGCCCCTCCGGCGATGTGGCCCACTCACCGAACGAGCGGTACTTTGGTGGCTCTTTCTTCTGGGGCACATTCCTCTCGGCCCGCTCAAGGGCCATGCAGAGCATCCCGTCCTGGCCGTGCAGGCTGAGCATCCGGAAAAACTCCTCGTCGCCCAACGCATCCATGAATTGCTCGATGAGTTGAAGCCGCTGTTCCGGGGGCAAATTATTTGAGTCGATAGGCATTGCGGCGGTCCGGTAGAGGGCGCTGACGGGGCAAGGGACAGTGTAAGGCCGTCCGCCCCGTTCGACAAAGGCTATTTCGATCGGAACACCACCGTCAAGGTTACGGGATCTTTTTGATGAATCAATTTCATTCGCGCGACACGCATCAGTGTCATATGCATGGTCGCCGTGGCCGCAGTCGAACTCGTTTACCACTGGAAGACGGACCATGCCAACCACACGCTGATCCTGCTGAAATGTTTCGGCCTGGTGCTGGCGGCGGTCGCCGAGGAAATCGCCAACTACCACAACTTCGGCATCCTCTCCCGGCAGTACCAATGGATGAAAAACCTCTTCTCAGCCGCGCGAACAAAATTGTCCGTTCACATCGAAAACGAAGACATTGAACAAGCCCAACGCCTGATGATCCACCACCTCGGGCTCGAAACCCTCGACGAAAACGCCAACTGACTGCTCCAACGCCACCGGAAACCGGTGGTCCTGCCGAAGTGAAGTTGGAGGGTGGGCACTCTTGCCCGTCTTCGTCGAGTTTCACGGGGTCGTTCGCCGCGTGAAAGAAACGGAGAATAGGACGGGCAAGAGTGCCCATCCTCCAGAGCAATGAGTTCGTGGGCCCGCGCCCGTGAGGAAGTGGAACGGTGCCAACCGACGCGCGACCACCCTTTTCGAGAGGTGGACCAAGTTCCGCTTCCTGACTGGCGCGGCTCCAGGAATCGACGAGCGAAAAAACGTTCGGGCGGTCGCAGAGGATGAACCACTCGCAAGCTCTGATTTCATTGCGGCTGAGTTCGGGCAGGCAGGCGGGCGTCGTCAGCGTCCAGGCACTTGAGGAAGAACAGCAGCGGATAGTGCCCGTGCCGTTCGAGTTCGTTGCTGATGGGGCGGACCAGCTCCAAGTCGCGGTGCGCGTGTGAGACCAAGATGCAACCTTCCATCTCCCATTCGAGGTTTGGCAAGGTTCACTTGGTCAGTCGAGCCTGTTGCCATTCCACCTCGCAGAGACTTCGCGCGTCGGGTTCTCGTGTTGAGAAATACTTCAACAGCTTACGGTGTGTCGCAATACCGAGGCCATAACGGGCCTCGAGATATTCCTCGCAGACGGCTCTATAGAATGAGTGGTGAAAGAAAAATATCAGCGAGTCTCGCGTCTGCAAGAACGGTCGAAGTTTGTTCAGAATTCGGAGCACCTCAAGACGCTCGCCATCTACGAGTTGCAGCAATTCGTGCTCTGACAGGCCATTGCGGGAGCAAGCCAGATTGGTCAGCAACTCCTTAACTGTAGCAGCGGCGAAGTCATCAGCTAACCACTTAACGACTTGGCGAAAAATCGGTGTTGGTGAAATTGGAAGAGGGACAGCGCTGGTGGTGCAAGGCAGTTGCGCAATTCTCTGATTGCGTTGCTCGAAGGAACTGCACCAATGTAGTGATGACAAAGCTGCGAACAACACCAATGGGCTAATTGAATCTTCGTTCTGAAGAAGCGAGGTCATTTGCGCTTGGTCAAGTAACTCGGAGGCCACAGACGGCTCTTCCATGAAATGACTCCGAGCATGGTATTTCGTATAGAGGGATGCTCGGTGAAAGTCCGCCTTGTATTCCTGCCAGCAGAATTGCGCCAGCATCCGATTCCCTTCTCGCACACTCACGAAATACGTCATTGCCTTGCTTTCATCGGCCAGCCAGTCGGCGAGGGATTTGTGGTAAGGCTTGATGGTTTCGCCGTTCGCCTCTTTCGCGACCGGGAACAGCGACCCGAGTGTGTGGGTGAAGTCGCGGAGTTCTTCGTCCTGCCAGTTGAAGAGGCGTTGGAGAATTTCCACGGGCAGCGGTTCGCGGGCGGCGAGGATGGCGCGGAGCGCGGGGCGCACGTCTTTGCGGAACTTTTCCAGGTCGGGGAACTGCCGCTGGAAGTATTGAAAGAAGATTCCGCCGAGTCCTTGAGGGAATTGTTCCGGGTGGTCCAGTGAGAGATGGCCGCGCCGGATGTCGTCGCAGAAGCGTTCGACGTAGAGGAACACGCCTTCGCTCTTTTCCAAGATCTGCCCGACGAGGCGGTCGGCGTCGGCGCGGCCCTGGAGTTTGGAGGCCAGTTCGTGGCGAAGGTAGTCGCGGATGTCGGCCAGATTTTTCTCGGACGAGGTTTCAAACGGAAACGGATTCAGGGCTTGCAGCGGCGCGATGACGTTGCTTTCCGGCCGACTGGTGACGACGAGGCCAATCCAGTCGGGCAGGCGTGGGGCGTGGCGCGCGAGCATTTCCACGAGCGGGTTGTGTCCTGCCTCGCCGGCTTCGTCGAGCGCGTCAATGACGATCAGATACCGCTCGCGTCCGCCTTTGATGCAGAGCTTCAAGGGGTTGGCGAGGAGATAGTCAAAGAGTTCGTCGCCGTTCATCCCGCCGAGTTCGGCGACTTGCGGCAGGGTGAGCAGGAGCTTGCGGTAGTCGGGCAGCCGGGTGGCGATTTGAAAGGCGAGGGTGCGGACGATTTGCTCCGGGTTCTTGTGGCCCGGTTGCTGCCAGTTGCAGAACTCGACGGCGATGACTTCGCGTCCGTGAATGGCGAGATGGGCGGCGACGGCGCTCTTGCCGACACCCGGCGCGCCCATGAGCCAGAACACTCGCGAGTCGCGATCGTTCTTCCGCCAGTTCTCCACCGCCTCGAACAGCCATCGCCGCCCGGTGAATCCCTTCTTGAGCAGTTCATAGATTCTGGAATCGGACTTGATGGGCTTGAGGTGGTTCTTGAGCGTTTCGATCTCGCCCGCAAAGCGCCGGCTTTCATCGCTCTCCACGACGCGGACGATCTCGGCAAATTTTTCTTGATACCAGTTTTCCCACGCGGTGTCGGCAACGGCTCGTTCCTCGGGCTGGAAGCCCAAGCTACGGTCGCGGCGCTCTTTCCAGTCGTGCATGTCGAGCCACTGGGTGTGGCCGACGCCCGGCGGTGGCTGCACTTCCTGTTCACTCTCGACGAGGATGGTCTGAATGTTTCCCTCTTTGATGCCAATCGCAATGCCGATCTCGTCGAGGCAGACACCGGGGTCGCGTGTCGAGTGTTTCGAGAGGAACGAGACGAATTTGTGGCTGCCGGTGATGCCTTCGGTAATGGAACGTCTCCAGTCGTCCCCGAATTTGATTTCGCTCTTGTCGAACCAGACATCGTGCCCGCGTTGTTCAAGATCAGCCTTGATGCGCCGCACCAACTCTTCGTTGCCGTCGTGGCCGTAGCTCAAAAAGATTCGCAGCGGTCCCGCCACGGGACCATCGACATAGACCGGCTCAACGGTCGCATGTTCCGGACAGACGAAGAACTTGCCGACCTGTTGAACGGTCGTTCGGCATTTAGGGCAGACGGCAACAGACATGGAAAGACTCTCACGCAAGACTGGTGTCCTGAGAAACCGAATGCGACGGTCAGCTGAGTGTTTTTCAACGACCAGTCACATTGATCCACCACCGCGCCGTCATTCTACCAGGCCAACCTGAAAACAACACCGTTCGAGTGCGACGACGCACATTTTCATCGTCCTGCACCCGTATCGTCGCCCTTGTCGGCGTGAAGCTCACGGCCAGTATGACACCCACACCGGCGGCTGGCCCGCTGCTCTCGCCTGCGCCCAACAATTCCTCGGAGCCGCACTCGTCCCGACCGCCACACTGTCACCACCAGCCGAGCCGACTTTCGTCACTCGCCCCTTCGATGAGTCCTTCACGCTCGACGAGTTCCTCATCACCCGCACCGACCTCAGCAATCCAGCCCTCGAAGCCACCAAGTCCGAACTGCGTGAAGTCACAACGTAGCCATAATCGTTCAGCGCCGTGACAGACTGAGCCGCCACCGCGACGGAGCGACAGGTGTGGCACGCCCAGTGTCTTCGATGGTCGCGGTAAACAGAACTGAGCAGCGTTCTCACCCAATCACCACACCCTTCCCAAAGCGTCAGGGCGTGCCACCCGTCCGCTCTGAACAACTGGAGCTATGCCCAGTTGTTCATGTTATGAATGCGGATTCGGGACAGTCGCTGATCGAGATGAAGCGCCGGGTGGTTGCTTCGCCTTCCGGAGGTTCGCCGTAGAGCCGTTTCGCAGGGTCGATGCGGTCGGACGTCACTTCCACGAAGGCCAGGTATTGCCACTCGGTCAGCACGCCCGGCGACAAGGCCAGCGGAATCCCGTCGTTGAGCACATGAACTTCATCCTCGGTCGCGGTCACGCCCAGTTCCTCCTTGACTTCTTTCACGACCAGCCCCCGGACGCCGATCCTGGTGTCGAAACGGCCCGCGCCAACTTCCAGAATCGTGCCCCGGTAATTGTCCACCCGCGTCATCGGCGGACGGTCCTGGGTGGCCAGCAAGACTTCGTCTCTTTCCTTGTTGCAGACCAGGAAGGCAACGGAATCGGTGGCGACAACCACCTCACGGGGACCGGCGCTGGGCTCCAGCTTGTCAACTCTGACGAAGCCATCATATATATGAGAAGATGCGGGATGCGGAGGCTAGTTCCGGAAACAATCTTCCGACACCCGCAGGCGCGTAATCGGCTATTCGAGTTTCCCCTCAAGCTCTATGACACTTAAATGATTGCGGTAAATCGCCGCCCAAGCTCGTCCCGAGGGACTGACTGCGACTTTGAATGGCGTCGCGGCAAACGATGCAGCTGGCTCATCTTCTTGTCCGGACTCCACAACGATCTCCGCTGCCCGTCGCTCGGCTCGCCATGGATATTTCTCCACTCCATCCAACAGCGCTGCGACACTCTCGTTCCCTTCAGTAGTCGATACACACTCACCGGTAGGCACTGACCACACGACTACACGTTTATTTAGGCGGTAGCTGTCAACCATGGTGCAGTCTCCCGGGAGATCCACGAAGACGCAAGCTAGGCGAGTGTTATCCGCAGAAAATCGCAACTCGACCAGTACACATCTCAGATCACTCAAATAGAGGATTTCTTCACCAGTCGCTATGTCTAGAATTCGGATACTGTGATCATAGAGCGCCCCACCAGACGCAAGCCAACGACCATCGCTTGAAAATGCCAAGCAGGCCACTCCCCACTCATGACCGCGCAACACCGCCATCTGGTTCCCCGTCTGGGAGTTCCAAAGGCACACTGTCTTGTCTAACGATCCGCTAGCTATGACAGATCCAACTGGAGAAAACGTCACGACATCGACTCGCTTCGTATGTCCTTGGCAGCAGTGCTGCACTTCAAATTTCGAAATATTCCACACACGCACCATTCCATCAAAGGAAGAGGTAGCTAACTGTGTGCCATTAAAAGAAAAAGCGACTGAAGTTACCCACCCGGTATGCCCTTCCAAAGAGCCCAGTGGAATCCTTCGGGCGACATCCCACAAACGCGCTGTGCCGTCCAGCGAGCCAGTTGCTACGTGTCTCCCGTCTGGAGAAAACCCGACGCATTGAATGACCTGTGCATATCCAACCTGCCTTCCCCACGTTTCGTCCAAAGATTTGTGGCCAATCAGGTTAAAGTGTGGTCGATCAAAGAATGTTGAGCACACACACACGGTTCCATCCTCAGAGGCACTGATGAATCGCTCCCCACTTCCCAAGAAATTGATATGAGTCACCCTATCGTCATGAGGTCGGTGAATTACCAGCGTCGCGCCGGTGCTTATCTCCCAAATCCTCACGGTTCGGTCAGACGATCCGCTCGCGGCCAATTTATTGTCTGCTGAGATAGCAACGCAACAGACGCCAAATGTATGCCCCAACAGGCATCGCACTAATTGTCCCGTATCGGCGTTCCAAAGTTTAATAGTATAATCCGAACTGGCGCTCGCAACGAGGGTTCCGTCGGCAGACATAGCAATCGCATTAATGGTATTTCCGTGGCCTTGTGCTGTGAAGATATTCGCCCACGTGCGGATGTCCCACCTCGTAAGCGTGCTCGCCTTGAAATCACTCGCTGTTACGATCCCTGTGCCATCATGCGAATATTGACAAGCGTTGGTAGAATGCGCCCCTTTTTTGATCACGCACACCACCTTCCAGCTGGTCGAATCGACAAAATGAAATTCGCCATTATCGAGGCCCAGGCAGATCTGGCAACCGCTCTCATTGACCGCAATCGAGCGAATCGGGAAACGACCAAAATGCATGGTGGCAAGTTGCTCGCCGCGATTGGCGTCCCAAAGAGTAAGATTGGGATCGTTATCATGTGCGTCGTGACCAACTACTATCAGCTGTGATTTCGGCAGAAAGGCCACGCAAAGCGGCACGTGGCGTGATGCTGGGAACAAGAATAGTCCCCTATCGCTGCACAAGTCCCAAATGCGGATGCTCGGGTCTTCCGAGCAACTGGCGGCGAGCGCTTGGCCAGACGAAACTTCCAAGCCCGATATCGGTTTGCTGTGACCACGGAATACCTGTAATACTGATGATTCTAGCGATGCCTCCGGTGGACGAAGCGAGCGAAGCCAAAGGAACTGCGGCGTTATTGACTCCTTCGTAGTTTTCCAGGCATTCAGAAGCTGGTGCAAAGAAAACGTGTTACGCTCCCATCGAGGAGGAAACACGTGCATTCGCGGTGGGCCTCTGAAATGCTCCTGCCATATCTCGCGCAGCCAACTAGGAGGAGACGCCTTGTCAGGCAGCTTGGTGACGTCATAATTTGCGGCAGCTTCTGGACAGTCATGCCACCAACAAGTATTCCAGAGGCACTGAAGGAGAGTGGTTGGATGACGATTGAGAAACTCGGCGTCAAAGGCCAAGGCTTTCTGGAACGATTGAAAAACGTCATGGTGTCGCCTTGCCTTGGGCAGAAGGACGGCAGCGGCTGCCAAATCACCGACGAGTTCAAAGATCATTCTTCCTTCGGCCTTGGCTTCGAGGAAGAACAAGTCGGTAAATAGCTTTTCTATTTCTGTCCACTTCTCGGAGTGTCTTGCAGCCTCAAGCCGCTGCCACGGAAGTTCATCCACTTTACGCACATTAGCCGGTCGCGGTGTCGGTGGGAGCCGCATCGCACGTTCTCTCTGCGCCTCCAAGGACTCGAAAAAGTAATCCTGACCGTGGAAGTATTCCGCAAGGCGCTGGTGGCCGGCAAGGCGCTGGTTATCGTTTGAGTTAAAGAACTCCTGGTCGGTGGCTTTGGCCAGATGGCGATGGTAGAAGCCGAGCAGCGGGCTGCGGGATTGGAGGTACGGACGCAACTGGCGCAGGATCGGGAACAAATCTCCGGCGCTTTCCTCGATGCGCACATGCCCGCCTTCAAGGAGGTCCAGCAGTTCACGCTCGGAAAGCCCGCGCCGCGAGCAGGCCAGCAACGTGAGCACCTCTTTGACCGTGACGGCGTTGAAGTCTTCGCCAAGCCGCCGAATGACCTGCTGGAAAATTGCCGTCAGCGTGTCACCCGTCTGCGGCAGCGCGGCAATCTTCCGGTTCAGTTCCTCGAACGAGCCGAAGCCGCGCAGTTCTTCCAAGGCGACGAGGAGGAACAGCGGGTTGCGCGTGGCCTCGTTGTCCAGCAGCAGCCGGACCTGGGCTTCGTCCAGCGTCTTGGCGGCCACGGACGGAATTTCGCGCACGATGCCGAGGCGCTCGTCGTCGGTCAGCAGGCCGACCTTGATCTCGTGTGGCGTGTGGCGACGCATGGCTGCGAGCGCCGGCTGGTCGGGGCGGTCGGGATCGTCAATGCAACTGACCATGAGCCGCACCGCTGGCGGTATCTGCGTCGGCAGCCAGTAAAGCGAATGCGCGTTGTCGGTTTCATCGAGCTGGTTGAGCGCATCGAGCACGAGCAGGACGCGGTGTCCCTTGGGTAACTTCTCCGGCACTTTCGCGAGAAACTCGCGGAACTGATCGGACAGCTCGCGGATTTCCTGCTTGATCTCGTCCTCCAGCTTGAGCGTGTCCTTCAACTCCGCGCACAGACGCCGCAGCATCTCGCGCAGGCTGGTCGAGCGTGGGCTGGCTCCTGCGAAATGTTGAATGATGAAAGATGAAGGATGGAGGCCGGAGGATATTTCGTTCTGGAAGGTCTGGCAGAACTTCGCCAGCGCCGCCGATTTCCCGCTGCCGGAGGGGCCGGTGACAAGGCACGGCTTGGTTTCTGAACCTGTGATGAATGCCTTCAACTCGTCCTGCAATCGTTGCCGCCCGATGTAAATGCGAGTGCGGTTTTCGATGAACTGCTTGTGGAAGTCGCGCTCCTCGGCCAGTTCATCTCGCGTTGCGGCACGGGTGCCCGCGAGGTGCTCCTGCAGTTCCGGCGCGTGAAGAATGGCTTGCTCCAGCTTTTCGATGACCCAGTTTCCAAACTCCTTCAGGCCATCCAGCCGCCCCGGTGTCTTGGAAACAGGATCGGGAAGCGTCGGGTTCCACTGGCAGGGATAGCCGTCGAACAATGGCATCGGGGGTGACAACGAGCGGATTCTCTTCTTGAGTTCCTCAAGCTGCTGGCGATGGCCTTGCGAGCGCTGCTTCGCCTTTCGCCATCCGAGTTCGTTCAGTTCGTCCCGAGTGGGAACTTCCACATAGACGCGGCGTTTTTCCTTCTCCTTGATTGCATGGAGGAACGAGTCCGCACGGAAGCAGAACAGGGCGCGCCCGTGCATGGCCGGGTCGTTGAGGACGCCGTGGAGGATTTCCAGTTCCGTCACGGATTTGCCGGTGTGAGCCTGCGTCAAGCCGTAGCGCGTGCCAACTTCCGCCGGGAATTTCGACGGCACCCACCCGTAGCGCCCGCCCAGCAGGCCCAAAAAGAACGGGTGGCATTCGTCAATCTGCTGGAGGCACAGCCCGAGCACCTGGTCGTTGTCAGCC
>Ga0138256_10009825_pt1 | contig 10040 bp, 3 predicted proteins | sample KNB2016incub_MG_FD_105486 | JGI IMG/M metagenome (GOLD analysis project Ga0138256, IMG submission 105486) | Active sludge microbial communities from wastewater in Klosterneuburg, Austria - KNB2014incub_MG | ecosystem: Engineered > WWTP > Activated sludge > Unclassified | place: Austria...
AGAATCGCGCACGCCGATGCAGGCATTCCTGTTCCGCACCGGGCTGGGCCAGCCGACCTGCTCACAAGCGCCGAATCAGGTGCTGATTCAGGGGCCGGAAAACTCACAGGTGAACGTGAACGTAAACGGTGCTGACGTGTTAATCGGCTCGACTATCATCATGACCAGCATCACTGGCGCGCCCGGAGATATTTTGTCGCGGCTGAACCTGCCGCCAGAGATCGTGGAACGGTTGAGCGCTCCGCCCTCACTGGTAGGCGGCGAACCCGGCGAACAATGCGGCGTAATGCAGCTTACGGTGGTCAATGGCGAAGTGAACTTGAATGAAGGCGAGATTGCGCTGCCCGAAGGCAACGTAGCCTATGCCGTATACTGCGGGCTGCCGCCGGATGATGGCGATCCCGAAACTACCGACGACTTCTTTTTCTTAGGCGATATGGAAAATGCGGGCGTAGATTTCTCCAGCATGTGGGGCGCTTTCCGCCCAATGACGAATGAAGAGATCGAAGATTTGCGGGCGATGGAAGAGATCACTGAAAGTGTGATCAACTACGAAATTGACCTGCCAGATCCGGGGAGCATTCAACCGCCGCGCACGATTACCCCGACACCCACGAATACACGGGTATTCGTCCCGGCGGCAGCCACCAGCACGCCGCTGCCGACGATCACCCCGCTGCCTTCTGCGACTCCGTGGCCGACCTACACGCCGATTCCGCCAACGGCAGTTCCACCGACACCGGCACCGCCCACAGCGATACCGCCCGGCATCCCGAACGGCTTTGGTGGTTCCAGTGGAAGCGGGCAGAACATCACGGTCGGTGGCTCCGGAGCACCGTTCACGCTGCAAGTGCTGGATTATTACGGGACGCCGATTCCGGGTGTACCGGTCACTTTCACCGCGCCGGCTTCTTGCCCGTCCGGCATCTTTGCTGCGACTGCCAGCGCTGTTGAAACTGTGACTACTGACCCGAATGGCTATGCTACGACTTCGGCGTTCACTGTGAATGTGTCACCCACCGGAACCTTTAATGTGGTGGCGACGGTGCCCAACAGCCTGATGGGGCCGAAACTGAATATGCTGTTGAAACCGGCTATGCAGAATGTGCTGACCTATAATTTTACGGTGACGGCAATCGCAGGTGAGCCGGTAGGCATAAACCTGGTCAGCGGCAGCGGCCAATCAACGCTGATTGAGACGACCTTTGCCGCGCCGATTGTGGTACAGATCGTGGACAGCTACAGCAATGGTGTGCCCGGCGAACCGGTTATTTTCTATGTTGATAATGAGGACTACCCCGGTGGCATGTTCCCGGATACAAGCACTGAAGCAAATGCCGTAACTGATGGGAACGGATATGCGACCTCGCCGCTGATCACCGCCAATGCGTATGCTGGTGGATGGTCAGGATATGCGTTTTACCCAACTATCGAACAGGCTGCGGGCTTTGAAATGACGAACAATCTGCCACTGCAGCCTACGGAAGAAGTGACCCCGCCGCCGTCCCCGGCAAACATCTCTGTAGAGAGCGGCGGCGGGCAGGCGACCTTCATCTCTTATCCGTTTGGAGAAGCGATTGTTGTACTGGTGACCGATGGCGGCGGGCAGCCTATTGGCGGCGTGCTGGTTAATTTCTCGTCGCCCGGCGTGAGCGCGCCGGGGCTGACCTTCGATGCCACCGGCACCGAAAATTACGGTACCTTCACCGATCCGCAGGGTTATGCTTCTTCCGGCGGGCTGACGGCTAATGGAAACCCGGGGATATATGATGTCACCATCACTTCAGGCGCTGCCAGCACCACTGCGCCGATGACTAATTACGGGGGATGAACGAATCTGCGGGAAATTTAAGTTTGCTGTACACTTAAAAGCGTTTCCGGGCGACACTTGCAGCATCTTAATTGCACGCTTGACCCGCACCCATCGGGTTTTCAGGTGTGTCGCCACGCGCTCCTACAAAACCCGGTGAATGGGGAAGTGTCTGCGCAGCAGTTTTCGATCATTTTGAGTTGAAAGGCGTGGTTGCATGCGGTTGTGGAATCTGCTGAACACACGCGCGGGGCGAGCGCTCTCGCTGTTTGCGATTTGCTTCATCGCGGCCTGCGTGGTCAGCGTCAGCCAGTTTGCTAGGCCAGCGCTGGCGCAGGTGGTGCCGGGTGCAGGGGGCGCTGAGGGCAGCGACGTTTGCCCGGATTTCATCAATCAAGTGATCGAGACGCTGGAGCAGAACTGCTCTGGCACTGACCGCAACACCGCCTGTTATGGTAATACCATCGTTAGCGCCACGTTTAATGATGAAGTACCGGATGGCTACTTCAGCCATCCGGCAGACCGCGCCGACCTTCTGAATCTACAAACCATCAGCACCACGCAGCTTGTGCTGGAAGATGATGAATGGGGCGTGGCGCTGCTGAATATGCAGGCGAATTTGCCCGGTTCGCTGCCCGGCCAATCGGTGAATTTCCTGCTGTTTGGCGATGCGACGGTCGTCAATGCGGTGCCGCCTGAAGAAGCAGTGCTGCCTGCCGATCCGATTGCGGTGATCACCGGCAGCGGGGCGGCGTTCCGCACCCTCCCAGAAATTAACGCAAATCTCGCCGGGAGCGCCCCCGCCGGGGTGACGGTGCTGGTGGATGCACTGGACATCACCAGAAATTGGGCGCGCGCAGGCTATGAATCGCCCACCGGGGCGATGGGCGGATGGCTGCCATTAAGCTCTCTTGCTGCCTTTGATCATTCTGCGCTGCCGGTACTCACGGCTGAATCGCGAACACCGATGCAGGCGTTCCTATTCCGCACCGGATTGGGGCAACCGTCCTGCTCGCAAGCGCCGAATCAGGTGCTGATTCAGGGGCCGGAAAATACCGAAGTGACGCTGAATGTGAACGGTGCAGATATTCTGGTCGGCTCTACGGTGATCATGACCAGCGTGACTGGTGCGCCGCTGGAAATTCTGGAGCAGCTTGATCTGCCCGACGATGTGAAGCGGCAGTTCACGCAGGCCGAGGCGCAGGCGAGCGATGATCAATGCAACGTTATGCAGCTTACGGTGGTCAACGGCGAGGTTACGCTGAACGAAGGTGGAATCGGCCTGCCGGAAGGTAACCACGCTTTTTCAGTATACTGCGGCCCGCCGCTGGAAGACGACCCGAACAACCCATTGGGGCAGGTACTCGATTTCTCGGAAATTAATGTGAATTTCGCCAGCAGTTGGGGCGCATTCCGCACCATGACGACTGAAGAAATTCAGTCACTCGGTTCGATGGAAGCGATCACCGAAAACCTGATCAATTACGAAATCGAACTACCAGATCCGAATAATATTCAGCCTGCTTTTACCACCACGCCAACGCCGACCCCGACCAGCGCCAGCATCGGGTTTGCGCCCACGCGGACGGTGGAGATCACCCCGACGATGCTTCCCACCGAAACGCCGTGGCCGGCCACGCCGCGCCCGGGCACCGGGCAGGCTTCACAGGGGGTGATTTCGCCATTTGCCGCCAGCCAGACGATGACCGTCGGGCAGCCAGCGGTGGTTCCTTTCCAGATGATGGTGCAGGATGTCTATGGCGATCCGGTGAGTGGAGCGACTATCACCTTTAGTGCGCCGGCAAGCGGGGCTTCAGGTACATTTGCTGGAACCGGCAGTAACACGGCAACCGCCGTCTCGGATAGCAGCGGTTTTGTGGCTGCGCCATCGTTTACCGGCAATACCGCCGCTGGAAGCTATACGGTGGTGGCGACGGTGCCTTCAGCGATGGCGATGGGCGCAAAAGGCGATCTGCTGGCCAAACCTGCGGGGCAGGATGGCGTGACGGTGATCGCCACTTTTGAGGTGACCAATACCGCCGCCGCACCCGCGGCCATAAATACTTATGCCGGGGATGTGCAGGGCGCGCTTTACAGCACGGCTTTTGGCGCGGCTTTGCAAGCGCGAGTTGTGGACGAATTTGGCAACGGCGTTCCCGATCAACCGGTGACTTTCATCGCGCCGGGCGGGGCGACGACTGCCAGCTTCGGCGGCAGCAGCACCGCCAATGCAGTGACCGGCGCTGGCGGTGTGGCGACTTCCCCGCTGCCGACGGCCAACGATCAAATTGGCAGCTATGCGGTGCTGGCGATGTCCGGCAGTTTGACGACCAGTTTCACGCTGTCGAATTTGCCGCCGCAGGTGGTGATCGCTGCTGGATCGCCGCAGACGGCCACGGTAGCGACTAACTTCACGCTGAATTTACAGGTGCAGGTGCTGAATCCCATAGACGGAACGGGATTGAGCGGGCTAGATGTGATTTTTACCGCACCGGGTTCGGGCGCATCAGGCAGATTTGGCGAGCCGTCAACCGTGATGGTAACGACCAATGGCCTTGGCTACGCCACCGCACCAACCTTCACTGCCAACATTATGGCGGGCAGCTATACTGTTTCTGCCAGCACTGTATTTGGCGCGAATGCACAGTTCAATCTGACCAATGCGCCAGACGTTCCGGCATCGCTGATGCTGATCAGCGGCGCGCCGCAAACGACGACGGTGAACACGCCGTTTGCGAATCCGCTTTCCTTGCTAGTGCAGGATACCTTTAGCAACCCTGTCCCTTCAGTGAATATCACGATCACTACGCCAGCCAGCGGGGCGAGCGGCACTTTTGCCGCTACCGGCAGCAATGTTGAAACCGTCATTAGCGATGCAGGCGGCATGGCGACCAGCAGCAGTATCGGGGCGAACACCATCGCCGGAAACTACACGGTACAGGCATCAGCTGGCAGCGCGTCTACCTCATTCCAACTCACCAATGCGCCGGGCGCGCCGGCTACCATGAATTTGATCAGCGGTACTCCGCAAACGGCTCAGGTGAACACGCCTTTTGGCGCGCCCTTTGTGGTGCAGCTGCAAGATGTTTACGGCAACCTAACGCCGGGCATCAATGTGACTTTTACTGCGCAGGGATCTGGTGCAAACGGCATTTTCTTGAGCAGCGGCATCATTTCGGAAATAGTGGCGACGGATGCCAGCGGCGCGGCGACTTCAGGCAGCTTCCAATCGAATACGATTATTGGTAGTTACGCCGTCACGGCGAATGCGGGCGCGCTGACGCAAACCTTCAACCTGACCAATACGCCCGGAAACCCGGCGGTGATGGTGCAGTTACAGGGTGATGGGCAGTTCGTGACCGTGAACACAGCCTACAGTTTGGCGCTGCAAGCCCGCGTAGAAGATGCTTATGGCAATGCGGTGCCGGGCGCAAGCGTAACTTTCACCCTGCCGCCCACGGGCGCCAGCGTCAGCTTCAGCGGGGCGAATGTGGTGACTGCAGATGGCGGTGGCATTGCGACTTCTCCGGCAATGACTGCCAATACCACTTCCGGCGCATTTCTCGTGACTGCTTCGTCTGGCGCGGCCACGACCAGCTTTAATCTGACTAATATGCCCGATGCACCCGCCGCGCTGTCTATTTCTAACGGCAACAACCAGACTGCCGGCGTGGGTGCCGCGTTCGGCGCGCCCCTGCAAGTGCGGATCACCGATACCTACGGGAATGGTGTGCCGGGGCAAACCGTGACCTTCACCGCGCCAGTTTCCGGCGCTTCCGGCACGTTCAGCAGCGGCGGCAGTAACAGCGAGTCTGTTGGCACCGATATCAGCGGCTACGCGAGTAGTTCAAGCTTCACGGCGAACGGCGCGGTCGGCGGCTACAGCATCGCCGCCAGCTTAGGCGCGCTGACGCAAAACTTCAGCATGACCAATATACCCGGAAGCCCCGCCAGCCTGACCATCATGGGTGGCGATTCGCAGAATACCTTATCGGGCAGCGCGTTTTCACAGCCTCTCCAAGGGCTTATTACTGACTCTTTTGGGAATCCAGTGCCGGGAATCGCCGTGACCTTCACCGCGCCGGGAAGTGGGGCATCGGCCACGTTCGCCAGCACGGGTACGGCGGTTGAGACGGTGAACACGAATGCAGGCGGTATCGCCACATCATCTACGCTTACTGCGAATTGTTCTTCGGGCACGTATAGCGTTACAGGTTCATCGCCGGGCGTGGGTTTCGTGAGTTTTAACATCACTAATAACACCGCATCAAATATCGTCACCAATCTGAATGATAGTGGACTAGGAAGCCTTCGATCAGCAATCTGTGGCGCAGCACCCGGCAGTACCATCACCTTCAGCGTCACCGGCACGATCACGCTGACCAGCGGGCAAATCGGCATCAACAAACCGCTGACAATCAGCGGGCCGGGGGCCGGGCTGCTCACGATTAGCGGCAACAACACCTCGCGGATCTTTGGCATCGGTTCGGTGGTGACGATTCAAAATCTGCACATCACGCAAGGATTTTCCAGCTATTTTGATGGCGGCGCGCTTTACATCGGCAACGGTGCGTCGCTGACCTTGAATACGGTTCTGGTGGATTTCAACACGACCGGCGTTGGCAATTCTTGCTGCGAAAAAGGCGGCGCTATCTTCAGTCAGGGCGGCCTGACGATCACCAACAGCGGTTTCTATAATAATGCTGCCAATCAAATGGCGAGTGTGATCGCCGTCTGGATGGATGGCACCAGTTTGAACGTCACTAACAGCTGCATTGTCGGCAATACCCTTGCGGGGAATGGTGCGGGAGCGGCTATATCCAGCGGCATCGGCACGGTGAGCGGCAACTGGTGGGGTGATCCGGGCGGGCCGGGCGCCAACGGCGCAAACAGCACTTTCCCTGCGGATGCGACGTTTGCCAGCAGCCCGATACCGGGTGTGCCGGGCTGCTAAGCCGGTATCACTATTTCGCGGGAAAAGAATATATAGATATAAGGGGGCGGATTATTTAATTGTGAACTGCCCCCTTTTCGCGCTGTTTAACCGTCAAAAAATGCCCCGCTCAGTGTGGGGACTGAGCGGGGCGGATAATAAGGAGTGCGGGGTAAATTTCAGCAGTTATGGGGGTAGTCAGGTTAATCTACGGGAAGAATCGGTATCGTTACCTCCGGCAGGTCACCGACCAGTGAATTGAGGAAAGCTAAGATATAGTAGGCTTCGTCATCAGTGAGATCCCGGTTCAGTTGAACGCTTGCCATTGTGCGAACGGCCTCTTCCAGCGTTTCTGCGCTGCCATCATGGAAGTATGGTGCGGTGAGCGAAATATTGCGCCACGTTGGCACACGGAACAGATATTCATCGGCCTCTTCGCCCGTAACCACGGCACGACCCATATCTTCGCCGTGATTGAAACGCATCAGGCTTCCGGTTGAAAGCATCGCGCCGTTATGGCAGGCTACACAGCCTACCTGTACGATAATTTCCATGCCGCGCTGCGCATCTTCAGAAAGCGCATCTATTTCGCCGCGCAGATAGCGATCTAGCGCGTCATTAGGGGTGATTAGCGTGCGCTCAAAGACGGCAATCGCCCGTACGATATTCTCGAAAGTAATCGGGTTTTCTTCTCCGGGGAATGCTGCTTCAAAGTACGGCAGATAACCTTCGATGCGGACGATACGGTCTACCGCAATATCGGCTGGCGCGTTCATTTCAACAGATGCCTGAATCGGGCCTTCCGCCTGCTCTTCAAGCCCGGTCGCGCGGGCATCCCAGAACTGCAATTCAAAGAATGCTGCGTTGAGCACCGTTGGCGCGTTACGCCCACCAGTCAGGAAATCATGGCCCAGGGAAGTGGGTAAACGGTCAGTGCCGCCAAGGCCAAGGTTGTGGCAGGTGTGGCAGGAAATTACCCCGCTGGATGAAAGGCGTGGCTCGAAATACAGCATCTGGCCGAGCACCACTTTTTCCGGCGTAGACAGGTTATCTTCCGGCTCCGGGGCAGCATCGGGAAGTGTCGCAAAAACGCCCTGCACGACCTGTGGGCGAGGTTCCGGTGTTTCCTGTGCTGCAATGACCACGGCGCTCACAATAAATACGATCCCAAGTAAAGGGGTAATCATCCAAAGATTCTTTTTCATAGAATTCCCTTTCGCGCCAGCGGCAGAATTTGACGTTTGGCACATCCTATATCGCGGTGATTGTACAATTTATCACAATCATTGGCTGATGATAAAGATCACCTTGACCCGGTGACAGATGGCATTGTTCTTGAGGTGCTGGAAACTGAAAGAGATTACATTCGAGAGAACGAGGATTTATACAGCGATGGCTTCCGGCATGACTGCGCCGGTTTCGATGACCGGCAGCAGCGCCGCTTCAATATCCGCCAGCGATTCGGCGCGCACCAGCCGGTCACGCAGTTTGGCCGCGCCGGGAATGCCCAGATGATATTTGGTGAGCTGGCCGCGCAGCTCGCAGACTGCGGTATATTCCGGGTGCTGCGTGGTCGCCAGCGTGATTTGCGCGTGGCGCAGCGCGGCGGCGGCGCGTTCCTGCGGGGTCGGCGGCGGCAAATGTTCGCCAGTTTGCAGGTAATGCCAGATCTGCGGGAATACCCAGTGATTGCCTAGCGCGGCGCGGCCAATCATCACCGCATCGCAGCCGGTTTCGTGGAACATGCGCGCGGCATCCTCCGGAGTTTCCACGTCGCCATTGCCGATCACCGGAATAGACACGGCCTTTTTGACCTGCCGGATGATGTCCCAGTTGGCCAACCCGCTGAAACCCTGATCGGCGGTGCGGCCATGCACGGCAATTGCCTTCACCCCGGATTTTTCGGCGGCTCTGGCGAAGGGGACAGCGGTGAGTTCATCTGGAGTCCAGCCCGCTCGCACCTTAACAGTGACCGGAATCTTCACTGCATTCACCACGGCGCGCACTACCGCTTCGGCGGCGCAGACATCACGCAGCAGGGCAGCGCCTGCCCCCTGTTTGGCCACCTTTGGCACCCAGCAGCCCATGTTAATGTCCACAATTTCCGCACCAGAGTCGGCCACCACCTGCGCCGCTTCGGCCATTACCGCCGGATCAGCGCCGAACAACTGCACTGATACCGGGCGTTCATCGGTGGTCCAATCGAACATGGCGAAGGTCTTGTTGTTCTTGTAGTGAATCGCCAGCGAGGACAGCAGTTCGGTGGTTACCAGCCCGCAGACGCCGGTTTCTTTTGCCAGCAGACGGGCGGCGTGGTTGGTCTGCCCGGCCATCGGCGCGAGTGTCAGCGGAACGTGGATGTGTATATCCCCGATATTAAACGGGGCGGGAGTTGGCAGGCGTTGTTCGGCCATAGGGTTACGAGTCTATATTTACGAAATTGCATTATGGGTTCAATGCCCTGAAAAATCAATTGAGAGCAAAGCTCGCCGGGTTGATAGCCGAATCATGCTTCCCCGCGTTATAGTTTCGGCGACAATTTGATTCTTATTCATGATCCCAAACGAAAGATTGCAGATTGCATATGGAAAATAGGCTGCGTATTGCCGGAAAAGTGTTTGCGGTTATTTATGCTGTGGCCGCAGTGGTGCTGCTGGTGGGGATCATTTTTAGCGCAACGTCGATTCGTGGTTTCGCCGCAACACCCCGTCAGGTGGGCGCGCTGCTGAACGAAGCTAATTTTCGCGATCAGGTTGCGCCAGCATTATTTGCGGCACTGGTGGCCGAACTGCCGGAGACGCTTACGGCCAACAATGTCGTACTGCGAATCAGCGAATTGACACGCCCGCTGCTGGCCGCTGATGCGCGGACGATTGCCAGCACTATCCTTTCGCCGGAATGGCTGCGGGCGCAATTTTCCGGGCTGATTTCGAATACCATTTCGCGGGCGCAAACGCGCGCGACAGAACAGGCGCAGCTTTTTCTAGGGCAGTTTGAGGGGCAGCCTGCTTTTGAAATTGCACAGGTAGTTTTGCGACTGGCGCGGGTGTGTTCGGCGCAGGAAGAGCAGGCGTTAGGATCGGCGGCGGCTTCTGGCGATTACTCGCTGATCAATTTTATCTGCAACCCTGCGAGCGCCCCTGAAGGCGCGATCCGTGAGGTGATGCGCGACGTGATCATCACGTTTCTGGGGCGGCTTGGGGCGCAGTTGGTCGCAGAAATAGAAATCGTGCTGCCTGATTTTGATTTGAGCGAGGTTGTCTTTGATACTCCGGTTGGTCCGGTCAGGCTTGAATG
>Ga0138256_10009826_pt1 | contig 10040 bp, 9 predicted proteins | sample KNB2016incub_MG_FD_105486 | JGI IMG/M metagenome (GOLD analysis project Ga0138256, IMG submission 105486) | Active sludge microbial communities from wastewater in Klosterneuburg, Austria - KNB2014incub_MG | ecosystem: Engineered > WWTP > Activated sludge > Unclassified | place: Austria...
TCGATCCTTTGGAGATAGGATGATAGACCATCAAATTCATATGGATAGTTCTTCCAGTTCATAACATAAAGTTATGTCTTTTTCTTAAGATCGTTATATTTTATTTTTACTTAATACCGATATTAGTGTTAATATAGTCTCAAGTTATTATTATATACTATTGAATATCAGCAATTTGCATTCTATTATCATTTATCGTTATGCTATCATATTTTTTCTTACCGATAATAGAAAGTGCAATAGGTGATTCATCAGACAATACATAATACTCTTTATCATCTAAAATTACTTTGCCAATTCCTATGGCAATGAGATAAAACTTAGACCCCATCTCAACCAATGAACCTAGAGAAACTTCAGTAGTCATAGCTTTAGAATCTAAACTTTCAATTTTCTGTAAATCATGTAATGCCTTCTGGTATTGTCTAGCATACATTTCCTTTTCTAGATGTCCCATTGCTCGTCCAGTCTCGAATTTATCACCCGCACTGCTTTTTTCATTGTCATTGGCAGATTCTTGTGCTCGATTCATTGCATCTTCTGCGTTAAAAAGCCGTGCTTTGACAATCTCCTTACAATGTCCTAATAACCTGCTCTTTGTGTTCAATTAAAATAATTTTTAAGAATACTAATTAATCTAAACTTAGATACTTTTCTTTCATTCCTATTAGCTCCATCAAATAAAAGCATTTATTTACTTTTATGATTCATATTTCGAAATTTAAAATCCACTTTGTTTAGAAAATTAAATTATTACTTCTAGCGTATTCAATCTTATGGATCATCAAATGCCTCATTAGATCAGCTCTTTTTTTTGCTTCGGTAGCCAAATCACCTACAAAAAATTCATCGATGACAGAATTAAAAATACTAACCCACCTTTCAAAATGTTCTGGATTCATGCGCAGTTCCTTGTCTATCACAATATGCTTTCCCACTGGGCTTCCTGAATATCTTGGCACATGGAGTAAAATGGTTTCCCAAAAATCACACATGATTGGAATATGCTGCTCAAATGAAAATCCTCTTTCTTTGGTAAAAAAATGTTGAATCACTGAATCATATTTTACTCTTTCATAAAACTCATTTACAAAAACTTCTATATCTGACCTATCTTCTATTAATTTCATACTTACTTTTTAGTAGCACAAATTTAATCTATAATAAATTGATAATGAAATGAAATTTGTGAAGAAGGTGATGGCCATATCTATGGTTTTTTTGAGGTTAACAAATTATGCGATACGCCACCACCTGTTTCACTATTAGCCCAAGAAAATTGGGGCTATTGGGCAAGAATCATAACATCCGAAAATAAAACGAATTTTTAAACAAACGACTAAGGAAAAACTTAAAATTTATATATTACCAAACTCATGAAAGTCAATAGTATAAAAACTGATTTGATTTCAGTTTAATTCACCGCAATGCAGTTGTTCATAAAGGATGTACAATATTACATCTATTATATCGATCTCAACTTATAAAATTAATGGTTTGCATCAAAATTGGGTGAAATTACTTAGGCTTTATCAGGGTTTAACCCAATAATTTATCAAACAAAAACCCTTATTCTATCACTAGATTAAATAGAAAAATTATCTTTGACACTAAATCAATTCTATTGCTGATCTATACAAGTACCAATGAATTAAGTCCACAAATGTGGATTTGGAAAATCGAAGAGGAAGCTCAATTTTTTATCGATGCCCTGGCTCCACTTGGTTTCAATCATGATATTTATCCCAATTTTAAAAGAAAAATTGAGGTACTTGCCTCTCGCTATTTGATGTTGCAGATTCTGGGTGTTGAAATATTCTCTACATTAATTGTTGATGAATTTGGCAAACTTCATACAAGCGAAAAAGAACTTTTCATTTCCATTTCACACTCATTTCCTTACACTACAATAGTCAAACACCATGCGCCAGTTGGAATAGATATCCAGTGTTACTCTGATAAACTATTGACGATCCAGAACAGATTTTTATCAGATCTTGAGCTACAATACTTTTTACCTGAAAATCCAAATTATGATGACATTCCAGCTCTAAGCCTTTTATGGAACATTAAAGAAGCTGTCTATAAAGCTCACGGAAAAAAAGAGATCATATTTAAAAATCAAATCATTATTCAAAAAACTAAGCCTATCTTAGAGGCTCAATTATTACTCGAAAATGAAACCAAAACATTTCATATTATATCGCAAATCTATGATGAATTTTCCTATGCAATTGCCTATGTATCAGATACTGTTTTTTGTTCTGCTTTTTTCTTGCAAACAAAATAAAACTGTAACAACTGAAAACACATCAGTAATCGAGAGCACAAATGTGACACTCCCAGAGGACTTTATTGATTTTTATAAAAAATTTCATGAGGATAGCGTTTTTCAAATGTCGAGAATTCATTTTCCATTAGAAGGGCTACCAGACAATGCTGATCCAGAATTTATCGGTGAAGAACAATATTTTTGGGCAAAAGATCAATGGGTAATCAATCGTAGTAAATTTGATAATCCAAAATTGTATAAAGTAGAATACAATGTTGTAGCAAATATTCTTGTTGAAGAGACCATCACCATACTCGAATATGATCTAAAGATCATTAGACGTTTTGTGAAAAATTCTGATGGATGGAATTTAATCTATTATGCAGGAGTAAATAAATATTCGCAATTAAAATAAATTAAAATTATCGACATACTTATGGACATAATGCATTCCATAATAAAATCAAATTATAAAAATAATAAAAAATGAAAATCATTTCACTAGCCTTGCTCATATTAATCTTTAGTCATTCTTCATTCACTCAATCCAATGTAATCACTGTCGATCCAAAAACAAAACATCAAATCATCGATGGATTTGGAGCACATCAAAGTGGTGCTGCAATAGATCAATCTTGGTTTTTAGATTTATTCTTTAATGATATAGAGTGCAGTATTTATCGCATAGATTTAACGCCAAGACTAAAAAGTCCATACTCTGATTTGAGTTATTTCTCACCTTGGTTCATGGGTTCTAGTGTTAAAAATGTATTTAATCTGGAAGATCCAGCGAATCCAAATGGCCCTGAAAATAATCGTGTCAGAACCTATACTAGCCCAAGTGATTATATGAGAAGTTTTGGTGGAAGAAACGCGCCAATAGCAGTAATGACAAATAATATCGAAAGCAATATTAATTTCTTTAGTTACAGTTCAAACACAACTATTTCAGAAGGCATTCGACTAAAATCAAAATTAGGTGATTTCAAATTAATTGGATCAATTTGGTCTCCACTTCCTTGGGTTAAGATCTCTTCAGGGAATCGCTATCCAGACAACTGGTGGCCAGGACCTGTAATCAATTCACCTTGGCCTTTTATTTGGGGTGGAAATTTTGCTGGAGGAAAACTAGATGTCAGCAATACTGCATTAAGCGTCTTTAACGATGGCTCAGCAAATACCAGTGCACTCACTCAGTTTGCAAGAAGTACTGCGGCATATATTTTAGGATATCAACGATTTCACAAAATCAATTTTTATGCAATCAGTATTCAAAATGAATTAAACTTTGAAGTGTTTTATAATAGTATGACATACCCACTCTCCTCACAATATATTACAGCATTAAAATTGATTCGCAATGAATTCGATAAACACGCTGAATTAAAGGATATAAAGATTATGGGTCCAGAAGATCTACTTGGAGGCGATGCTTACGGTATGTGGGAATATGGAGGGCCTGTCCATAAAAATTTACAATACTTGAGCAATATAGCTAAGGACACTGCAGCATTAAAAGCCATTGACTTTTTTTGTGTGCATGGCTATGCAAATGATGGCGTGACTGCAGCAGGTTCCAACCCTCAACAATGGAATTGGTGGGTCAATGGTTGGACCACAAGTCCCGCAGCAGGTATCCCAGCTAATGTAAAGGGATTCTCTGCTTACAATAAAAAATCATGGATGACAGAAACATCAGGCGAGAATCGCGATTGGATTTTTCCTAAAACTGGTTTCCCTGGTGGAGGTGGACTTGGGATTGGTATAAGAATTCACCAAGCCTTGGTAAATGGAAAAGAGAGCGCTTGGATTTATTGGACTTTTGCTGACAGCGACGATACGGGTAATGTGTCTGATTTTGGATTAACGAATCAAAACTCTGGGAATAAATCCCCAAAATATGTCGCAGCAAAACATTACTTTAAATACATAAGACCAGGGTCATATAGAATCAATATAACTCAAACAGGAAATAATGGAATTCTTGCTAGTGCTTACCAACATGATGCATCACATTCTACTAACTTAGTCTTAATAAACACTACTAATGCAAATCAAAGTGTTCAAGTAAAAATCCCCAATTCCACTGGCCAAACTTTCAATACTTATAGTTCAAGAGAAAACAATTATTGGACTTCATCTACTGCAGCTTTTTCTAATGATATGTCTACCCTTACGCTACCAGCTTTTTCAATGATGACCCTTACTGGAAAAACGAACACAACTGATATTGACAAAATAAATCAAAAAGAAAATTTCAAACTGCTTCCCAATCCATGTCATGATTTTTTGAAAATTAATTTTTCAAATAGTCTTCCATCGATAAATCTAATTCAAATTATCAATCAAATAGGACAAGTAGTTCTTGAGCAAAATCTCTCACTCGATGAAAATCATTCTTGTGAATTAAATATAAAATCTTTAGCTCCTGGAATGTATTTTATCAGTATTCTTGACAGTGAAATGAAGTCAAATTATAATAGTATTACATTAATAAAAAATTAGTACTTATTACTTAAACTAAAAGGCAGATTAATGATAACATTAATCTGCCTTTTAAAATATAATAACTAAAATATTAATCGACGATAATTAATTTCTTCGATATCTTAGATGTAGCATTTTGGATCTCTACAAAATAAATACCTGCTGAAGGTGCTAACCACTCAAGTTGATGTATCCCTTGTATTAACTTGCCATGTGTCAATTCCTTTACAATCTGACCTTGTGCTGATTTAATTTGAACAATATAATTTTCATCATTTAAAACTTCAAACTCAATATTCACTTTTGAATTACTTGGATTTGGTTCTATTACTACAGATGATTCTGGGATTAATTGTGTTTTAACATTTGTAATTGTATTTTCAATAAATACATTATCTATATACAAATTATCACCAAATCCACTTACCCCTTTAAATCGAAATATTACTTCCTTATTTCCAGCAATATCACTTAATGAAATAGAATCTGTAGTCCATTCATTCGCTGCTGGAATAAATGGATAAAGGAAGCTACTTACCGCAGGTCCTGTAGCTAATTCTTCCCCAGCTTTTTGATATATCGAATTGAATGTAAGACCACAATCTAAAGAATAACTCACATCAAGTAAATCCTGTTCTGGTCCACTCTCAGTAAACACTGCATGGGCTCTGTCAAAATATAAATATGAAGTCTTAGGCAATGTACTCAAATCGAGTTTGCTAAAAATGATATTTGTCTCTTCATCTTCAAAATTATTCCAGAAGAAATAGCAAAAACTATTTATTGAAGTTCCATATCCTCCTACAAAATCAACTTTGTTTGGATCTGAAATTAAATTATCCTCAAAAAATGTATAATCTACTACTGTCGCAAATGAACCTGATGTACTTTCTTCTATAGCTTTAATCTCTTCCACATTCTCAAATCCTTCATCTATACTCTTTCCTGTAACATCTTTATCCAAATACAAAAATTCTTTTAATTTAGAGTAATTATTTAATTCGTCAATTTCTTTTTCTGAACCTAAATTCAGTACACTAAATAGATATGAATTGTTACTGTATGTAATTGAACTTTGCTTATCAAACTCAACTTCTATCTTTTGTCCTGGAAGAATTACATCAGAGTATTGTTTAGTTACTAATGTATTAATATCTTCATCTCTTAGAAAAGAAATGAAGAAGCCGTTCACATTTTGTTTTCCATTATTAACAACTTCAACTTTAGGAATATATTCTGAAATACAATACCCCCCATCAACATTGTTTGGGATACCAGAGATATCATTAACTGTTAGATCAAAATCCACAGCTGGATCAATTGCTTTAGGCTCGCTTAGTTCAGATTGAAATACTTCTTTTGTATCATAATTTTGCAAAAATGCAACTACTGCCATATTTCTAAAAGAATACACATTCTCAATCATTTTCTCTTTGAATGTAAAAGTTAAAACTTGTCCAGCTTTGATTGTGTCGATTCCTAAAATAGTCCCTTCAGCTGAAGGAAACATTTTTCGCATCACAAAACTAAATTCTATTTCACCATTTGTCCCTGCTGGACTTGGAAAAAGAATATCCTTTTCTACGATTGCAGTATGAAGTCTTAAATTCTTCGACACAAAATTGGTTGTAGAATTATTGCTCATAGTTATAGTAATAGAAACAGAATCCAACCTAGTCATGCTGTGATTTAAGACTAGTTTAATTGGGGTATTCCGATTGTATTCACTATTAATTTGTGTTACTTTCAAATCGCCTGGCGCGCCTTCATAATAGTCCACTTCAGGAATAATCTTTCCATTGTATAGTCCATAAGGAACACCACTTATCTCATAGTAATCTTCTCTTGTCTTTACATCCACAGGATTAGCTTCGTTCATTGGATCAACTCCTGGAAAGCTGGTTTGATATTTGATTGGTGTCACTTTGGCATAATTAGCTTTCAATAATTCATTGAAATCTGGATTTTGCGCAGCACAAGGAGGACATGAAGCATTGGTAAATTCTTCAATCAAAACCCTTCTTTTGTTTTGACCAATGTTATCTCCAAGCAATGCAAAAAAAGCAAAAAAAAGTGCAAGTACATTTTTATTCATATGTATGATTTATTTAAAAATTTAATTATTTATATCCTCAATATTTTATCCAAACAGCTCAAATTTAATTTGTTCTCGTTTCAACTTAAGCTCTTGTGTGAGGTGTAACACTGCCTCATCAATCATCTCTGTCCAACCGCATATCATGAATAAACAGTCTTCATTCTTCGACTTATATTCATTCAAGTAAACTTGATGAATTCGACCTAGGTAAAAATTTATTTTATTCTTAGCTTTTGGTAATTTAGTTTCCTTGGATAGACAAACACTGCATTTAAAATTTGGAATAAAATGAGCCCAATCTTCTAGTTCTTCATAGTATAAAATATCTTTTTCTTTTCTAGTTCCAAAAATGAGATGTATCTCTTCATAATCATTTCCTTTTTCAGAAATTTCTTGAAGTATACATCTGAAGGGGACCACTCCAGCTCCAGTAGCCAACATGATGATTTTTTTCTTTACAGTGCTTGGCAATACAAAATTTCCCTCTGGACCTTTGCATTTGATTTTATCACCTTTGTTTATAGTTTCAAATAAATAAGAGCTAGCCAATCCTCCTTTCTTGTGACTCACACCAAGTTCTATAATATTGGATCCATCAGACTTGTTTGCTATAGAATATGACTTCCACCTGTCCAATCTCTTTTCACTTACTGGAATATCAAAAGTAAGGAACTGACCTGCAGTATAACTGAGTGGTGTATCAGAATGAATCTTGAACCAAAAACGATTTGTTGTAGGTGACTCAACTTTTTGTCCTATAAATTCTGCATCATACCATGTTGCTTGCATGATTTGCTTCTTTATATAAATAAAACAAAAACATGAAAAAGGTTTAGAATGGGACTGTTTACTTCAATATCAGCTCTTTGTAAGAAAGCACCGTGTCGTATGATTTTGATTTGAAATAGCTTTCTGTTTCAGCCCTAGACTTATCACTGGTGACTAAAATCATGTCACCTCCCCACGCGCCTAATGACTTTATCTCACCCCAGAAATCTGGAAAATGGCTTTGCTTTATGCGAGCTGTTCCAATAAATTGGGATACAATGTTCTCATGCTCCTCGATCCAAGAATTAAAACTATTTAAAGTCTTAAGTTCTAAAACTTTTTCTGACAAGCTACTGATCCTATCAATAATCTTTTTTTCTGGATTTTTCTTTTTGGCCAATTTGACAGCATCATTGCTACTCACTTTATTGCCCAATGGTACAAAGTAAAGATTCTCCTTGAAAGTAAATGGGATCTCAACTTCCTCCACATTCAAACTACCATCTCCAAGCGTATACAAGATCGGACCATCTGCACCAGCACAGGCTACATCGTATCCAGATCCATCAGAAACATCAAAGTATAGGTGATAAGGATTGACATCTGCCCATCCAGACATATTATAGATCAAAGTAGAACTAGAGCCTAAGCCCCATTCGCGAGGAAATTCTAAATAGTGATCAATTTTATATTTTTTCCAATGAGAGAGGAATTCAGAATTGTTTTGACAACAAGCTTTAAATAATTTTTTTAAAAATTTTCCAATTTGCTCATCAGAACTTTCAACGACATCCAGCCCCATCAAATCGATCTCAGCTTCAAACCATTTTTTTCCGTGATTGTCATAACTATTCCAGATGACTTCAGAGCCAGAGAGCTCTTGGATTTTCATCTTCTGACCCAACTTTGTAGGCAAAGCGAGAGCCGTTGCACCATGCAGCACAAAGTATTCGCCACTGAGTAGCACTTTTCCTCTTGCGTAAAATTCAGCTCTGATAATCGTTGGTTTAAACTGCGTGCAAAGATATACAAAAATATTATATATATATTTTTTTTATATGAAATAAATAATTGAAATCTTCAAGTTGATTTACAAGTTAAATTCCCTAATACTTCACCCAAAGCGATCCATCACAAAATCTCAGCTTTCTAGGCTCTCCCAAAAACTGATCATATTCTAAAAACTGTAACCAATAATTTGCCCTCAATATCCTATTGACTGTATCAGTCTCAGTAAAGACGATATAATTTCTTTTTGTCGTATCTAAATCCAACCATTTATCAGTTTCTCCATTATCTAAAAATAAAAAAATAGCAACAGGCTTATCAATATTACTATTTATATAAGCTGAATTTAAGATTATCGTATCCTTGGTCCATGGTAGATTATAGAAATTCAAACTTTCTGATGGATCCTTGCATGCTTTATCAAAATATGCACGACATTTTAATTCAAATAAATTAGATGCAATTTTAGGACGGTAGAACACTGAAGCAATATGTTTATAGTCATAATTTAATACTGCTTTAGATAGACCTCTAGAAGTATCGCAAACATAAGATGATTTGATACGTGGAAAACTATCATCCCTTACACAGTTGCTTATCTTTGGTGGCGGATCATCTATGACAACTACAGTATGATTATTGTCGGATTCATGGTGGCAACTAATGCATATTGATAAAAGAATCAAATAGAATAAAATTAGAATTTTAAGACCTCTCATCCCTTTTTAATTCATGTAAATTTTGTAAACTAGGATCAAAATGGGTTCCTGAAATAATGAAGAACCATTACAAATTTACACAAATTTTTTCAATTATGTATTCAATCTGATCTCTTCATCTGGTCCATCATAAAAATTAAATTGGACTAATGGCATATCGACATCTTCTTTTACTTTTACCCAGTTGTGATATTTAAAATACCATTTCCATTGTTTATGGATGATTCCTTTCTTCAAAAAAGCCGCCACATAGGGATGAACAGTAAGGATTAAATTCTTTGAAGGTCTGGTCTTCATGATGAAGTCAAGATCTTTCTCAATAGAATCCACTAAGAGGATGGATGGATTAATTTTTCCACTTCCGTTACAACTTGGACAATTTTCAGAGGTATCCATCTTTACTTCTGGTCTCTCTCTTTGCCTAGTGATCTGCATTAGACCAAATTTACTCAAAGGTAAGATGGTATGCTGTGCTCTATCGTGCTCCATGATTTCTCTCATTACACGATACAGCTCTGTCTTGTTATCATTATTCTTCATATCGATAAAGTCGATGACGATCAAGCCACCAATATCTCGAAGTCTTATCTGTCTTGCTATCTCTTTTGCAGCCTCTACATTCACTTGCAGCGCTGCTATTTCTTGATCTATTTTTGGAGATTTTGGACCACTGTTTACATCAATGACA
>Ga0138256_10009828_pt1 | contig 10039 bp, 5 predicted proteins | sample KNB2016incub_MG_FD_105486 | JGI IMG/M metagenome (GOLD analysis project Ga0138256, IMG submission 105486) | Active sludge microbial communities from wastewater in Klosterneuburg, Austria - KNB2014incub_MG | ecosystem: Engineered > WWTP > Activated sludge > Unclassified | place: Austria...
CGGTACTCGCCGATCACCATTCGTTTGAACGCCACATCGTATTTGCGTGGCCTTCCTTTTTCCTTGTCCGTTCCGTCCTTCATGAGGTTCGCTTTTGCGTAAACCCGGATCAGGACGAGTCACTCCCATCGGGCATGAAGCGTACCAGCCAAAGCGATTCTGGTGGTGAATCGGTACGCCAGAAGGTGCCGGCAGCATACATGCGGCCATCGGGCAATGGCAGGAAGGCATAGGCACGGCCCAAATACACATGGCTATGGAAGGCCGTGTCCAGCACCCCAAGGGAATCCACACGGAAGATCTTGTCTACAGGCTGCCCTTCATACACCGATGCGTTGCTGCTACAGAGGAAACCCCCATCCAAGTATTGACCGAACCGGTAGATGGGCCCATTGCCTTGCTTATGTACACGCGTGGTATCCAAGTAGCCTTGGTTACTGAACCAGACAAGGTTGTAGTTGCCCACGAAGCCATGTGCTGCATCACTGAGTTGGTGCGTGCCGCTGAACAAGACACGGCCATCGGGATAAACATGATGATCTCCGCCTTGGATCGGTGAGAAGTAAGGAGCCGAAACCATGTTGAAGGAGGCGTCGAGTGTTCCATCCAACCAAAGCCTTCTCATCCCTTGTCCGTTCCCTACGTACATGCGATCGGCCCAAGGCGTGATCTTGCCACCCATGGGGGCAACGTTTGCAAAGCTCAGGTCGCGCGATCCGTCTTCCTGAAAAAGCGCACCCGCGCGGTCGCTCATGTCACCGGGGAAACGCATGATCCCTGATGCGATCACCTTGCTATCCTCTCGGATCAGGATCGAGTTCATATTGCGTTGGGTTAGTTCGGTCCTGAAGGTGGTGTCCAAGGTGAACGGCACTTGAGAATAGCCGAGCATGGCCGCAGGCGCGGCCATGCTCAGTAGTATTCCACGTATCATTCCCATCAGGGCTGTATGATGAGCTTCTCAGTATGCAGCAGATCGCTACCGTTGAAGAACTCGACAGTGTAAACACCTGCAACCAGGTCGCGCGTGTCCCAAACGCGTTGGCCTTCCTGGCCGCTAAAGCGAATGGTCTCCAACGTGCGGCCCGAAAGGTCGCGTACGATGATGCGGCCTTGATCCACATTGCTGTTCAGCGCATAGTTGAATGCTACCGAAGTGCTTGCCGGGTTGGGCTGCAACCGGAACGAAGGCATGGGCGATGGGGGCTGGAGGGGTATGCTGGTGCTGATGTCCCCCACATGCAAGCGGCTGATGAAGGCCTGTGCAGGATCATCGATCGAACCATCGCTGAAGCCCATGTACGAACCATGTACATACACGTACTGGCTGTCCAGGGTAAACGCCAAGCCATACACGGCTAGGTTGGTCGTGCTGCCGGATGTGAAGGGGCCGATCTCGCAATTGTTGAACGGCGGTAGTACCGCGCCGGTGCTGTCCAACACGCAAATGCCCCAGCGCTCCTGTCCGTTCACGCCATTGAACTGACCGCAGGCTACAACGGAACCATCGGTTCCCCATTGTTGGAGGAAGGCGATCGTTGCGGCGTTGGAGTCTTGGTCCAGCAGGTATTGCGGCACGGTCAACTGCGGAGCGGTCCAGGTGGGATCAAGGGAACCGTCGGGCATGAAGCGCACCAGCCAGAGCGATTCCGGTGGCGCGTCCGTGCGCCAGAAGGTGCCCGCTGCATACATGCGGCCATCCGGTAATGGTAGGAAAGCGACGGCCCTGCCCAAGTAAACATCGCTTTGGAAGTTGGTATCGAGGACCCCAAGGGAATCCACGCGAAAGATCTTGTCCACCGGTTGCCCCTCGTACATGCTGGCGTTGCCGCTGCACAAGAACCCGCCATCGGCATATTGGCCGAAGCGGTAGATCGGCCCATTGCCTCGCTTGTGTACCCGTGTGGTATCCAGGTAGCCCGTATTGCTGAACCAGACCAGGTTGTAGTTGCCCACGAAGCCACGGGCAACGTCACTGAGGGTATGGGTGCCGCTCATCAACACCCGGCCATCGGGGTAGACATGGTAGTCGCCGCCTTGGAGGGAACTGAAGTAGGGGCCGAGGTTCATCTCGATGAACGACATATCCTGCTGGCCTGACGGTTGTATACGGCGTATGGTCTGCGACGCACCGACGTAGTAGCGGTCTTGCCACTGAACAAGTTTCGCCCCACCCAGCCCGCTATTGTAATAAGTCTCATCCCGTGCGCCGTCCAAGTTGAATCGCGCAAGGCGCTTATCGCTCATCTCACCCGAAAACCGCATGATCCCAGATGCGATCAAGGTCCCGTCCTCGTTAAGCAACAAGGAGCCCACATTCTGCTGGGTGATCTGCGTTTGGAAGCTGGGATCCACCGTGAAGTTCCACTGCCCGCATGTCACGGTGGCCGCCAGGAAGGCGGCCACCGTGTACAGAGTTATGCGAAGCACTGTTCTCATCAAGGTTGGATCACCAGTCGTTCGGTGTGAATCGAACGGCCCTCGCGCAAGAGTTCCACGCTGTATACGCCGGGTGCAGCATTGCGGGTATCCCAAACCTGCTGGCCCACGGTGCCCGCCGCTTGCAGGCTGTGTACCACACGACCGCCTGCATCGCGCACGCGCAACTGCAGCAAGCCGGTGTTGTCCGGGACTTGGTAATTGAAGGCCACCCAAGTACTGGCGGGATTGGGTTGTATGCTCAACATAGGAGCCATCTGTGCAACCGGTTCGTCCACACCGGTGCTCAGGTCCACAACGTTCAGGCGTGTCACAAAACGCTGGCCGGTGGCGTTGGTGGTGCCATCGTTGTAGCCGTTGTACTCCCCGCAGATATAGGCCTGCGTGGTATCAGCGTTGAAGGCCATTTGCAAAACAGCCGCAGCCGTAAGCCCTTGGTTGGTGTAAGGCCCTACGCCTGCGTTGGCGAAGGTGTTGAGCAATTGGCCGGTCGAGTCGATCATGCAGATCCCCTTGCGCACCTGGCCGTTCACCCGTTTGAAATGACCCAATGCAATAATGGATCCGTTCCGCCAAGCCATGATCGCATGGACGTTTGCCCCGAAGGGTGTGCTCAAACCTTCCCCTGCCGTGAACTGCGGAATGGTGAAGCTGGGATCGAGCGAACCATCGGGCAGGAAGCGTACCAGGCGCAGGGTATCCTGTGGTGCAGCGGTGCGCTGGAAGTTGCCTCCCACATAAACACGGCCATCGCTCAATGGTAGAAAATCGAGCGCTTCACCAACGAAAACCCCGGTGCGGAAGGTGGTGTCCGGCGTGCCATCCGCATTCACCTTGAAGATCCAATCCACTTCCTTGCCCTCGAATTGCGTGCAGGTGCTGGTGCAGATGAACTGCCCGTTGGGCAGTTCCTTGAACCGATAGACCGCGCAATTGTTGGCGCCCTTGCGATGCGTGCGGGTGGTATCGAGGTAACCCGTGTTGCTGAACCAGATCAGGTTGTACAGGCCCTCGAAACCACGGATGCTATCGCTTAAGATGTGCGCGCCGCTCAGCAGGATCCGGCCATCGGGGTACACATGATAGTCGCCGCCCTGTAAGGAACTGAAGTATGGCCCCAAGTTCAGGCCAATGAAAGTGGGGTCCTGGTAACCCGTGGGCAGAATGCGTCGCACGGTTTGTGTTCCCACATAGAACCGATCCTGCCAGGTGGTGAGTCGCCCGCCCCCCAGGCCGCTGTTGTAGAAGGTCTCGTCGCGGGTGCCATCCGGTAATAGTCGCACCAAGCGTTTATCGCTGAACTCGCCGGGGAAGTGCATGATCCCTGATGCGATCAATGTTCCGTCCTCGTTAAGCAGGATAGAACCCGTGCTCTGGTACTCGACCTGGGTTTGGAAGCTGGGATCCACCGTGAAGTTCCATTGCCCGCATGCCACGGTGGCCGCCAAGAAGGCGGCCACTGTGTGCAGGGTTATGCGAAGCACTGTTCTCATCAAGGTTGGATCACCAGTCGTTCGGTGTGAATCGAACGGCCCTCGCGCAAGAGTTCCACGCTGTATACTCCGGGTGCAGCATTGCGGGTATCCCAAACCTGCTGGCCCACGGTGCCCGCCGCTTGCAGGCTGTGTACTACACGACCGCCTGCATCGCGCACGCGCAACTGCAGCAAGCCGGTGTTGTCCGGCACTTGGTAATTGAAGGCCACCCAAGTACTGGCAGGGTTTGGCTGCACCTGCAATCCGGTGACAGTACCGGAGGGAATGGGTTCGTCGGACGTGGCACGCAAGCTCTTGGGTTCCACAATGCCACCGGTGTAAGGCGCGCGGCATCTGCCATAGATGGCGCAGAGCAAGTTGCTCCCCCATACGGCCGGGCGATCGTATTCAACCCCCACCAAAGTTTCCAGATCGTCCACTTCTTGTCCTACCAGACGGTAGGCATTGCGTCCGTCGTTCTTGGCCACGATGAAAAGGTCCACATAGTCCAGCATGCGCTGCCGTTCCACTTCCTCGGCGGGCATCTGGCCCTTCTCCGAAGGCATGGCCACCAGCACCGCGCGTGCCTCGCTGAGTCTGCCCTGACCCATCAGCAGCCCGGCTTCGGCGTAACGCGCGGCATTGGTGCGCAGTTGCTGCCATACCCAGCGCAAGCTGTCCGGGTCGGCATGGGCGCTATCGGTGCGGTACAGGTAGAGCAGGTGGTTCACGGCCTGCGTCATGTTGGTATGCTTCTCGGCCATCTGCGCTTCCAGGGTGAAACGGTAGGTCTTCACATCCCAGCTCGCCCTGATGCTGGCAATGGCGTAGGCAGGCAATGGATAGTTGGCATCGTACTCCGCCCACTTGATGAAACCGTCCTTTTGTGTGGCCTCCGGGTTGGCCACGCAGATCTCCGCCTTGATGGCTACAGGTACGCCCTCCTTGTCCACCAGTTGCTGCAAGGCCTCCACGCTCAGGTAGGGGCTTAGGTTGAGCAGGTAGGTGCGCAACTGCCACACGTCCTGCGGCCAGGTGGTGATGATTTCCTGCACCACCTCGTCCGTATTGCCACCATCGATGAGCTGCTCATAGAGGTAGCGGATGGTGCCGTAGGCGTACTTGTTGCTTTGCAGCAGGGGTTTCAAACTGCTTATGGTGTGCCCACCGCCGATGATGCCCGGCGCGCCGCCCTCACAAGCAGCCCCACCGCTGGTGGCTGGCACCACTTCACTCCCCGGTAGCGTGGACAAGTTCACGGGCTCCTCTTGATCGCCGCTCGGGTCGTACAAGTACACGATCTGTGGCACCCGAGTAGTATTGGTGTAATAGTCGTACGTAGTGCTCTGGTCGAAACGATTCCCAGCGCTGGTGGTTGTTGGCGTGGAGGTCGGATCGCCCTGGATGCCACGGATGGTGTGCCAGGCTGCGTAGGTAACATCACCTTGGGCTTTTCTGCTCATCAGGTTCGTAGCGTTGCCGGTGTTGAGGTTGCAGAGCAACTGCAGGCCTATGATGTTCTCGTTCGCGCCATCGACGTCGGCACAAATACCCTCGCCAATGAAGCCACGCTCCAGACCGGTGCAGCGGTTCTCGCTCACCACATCGTTATGGTCCGCGGTATAGCCCACTACAATGCCCTCCGTTGGTGCGCTGGCTGGTGCATCGGGAGAAGCCGCCAAACGGTTGTTCTGGATGGCCAGGCCCCAGGACTTGGTGGTGAAGATGCCGCGCTGGTGGTCATCAAACGATTCGTCCTCGTCACCATCCATGGTGATCCCCGACCAACGCCCCAATTTGATGTCGTTGTCGGTGATGGCCAGCCCTGCCTCGCCACTGATGAACACGGCGCAGACGTTATCGGTGAAAGTGCAGTTGCTCACGATGCTATAGACGTTGCCGTTGCTGGTGGTGCTATGCACACCGTGATCCAAGTTACGGAACACGTTGGGCGCCGTGTTGGTGCCTGTGCCGTACGGCAGGTTGGTGGTCACCGTGAACCCGCTGTTGAACAGTTCCACACCATGGCCCAATTGGGCGCTGGTGAGGCTGGGAATGTCGGTACGTTCATTAACGAAGGTGCAGCCCATGAAGGCGGAAGCATCACGGTCCGTGAGGCGCACATGCGCCTTGGGGTATAGTGCTGGATCGTTCAGTTCGCGCGTAGTGCGGAAGGTGCAGTCCTTGAAACGCGTAAGCCCTTGGTAGTTATCCATCTCCAGCGGATCATAAGGTACCACAGCGGGCCAGCCGCCGGGGTGCATCACCACATCATAGACGTTATTCTCGAAGGCAGCGTTGTGCGCCACCACGCTACCGCCCACCCAGAAGTTCACGTCATCGAAGCCGACGAAGCCGGGGTTGGTGGGGTCGCCGAACCCGGCCAGTATGCCGCAGTGGGCGTTGGTGATACGTGCACCGCTTTCCAGGAATACCCGGCCTTGTGCGGGATCCATGTCGTAGGCGTAGTCCACGCCGAAGGCTTTTACGCCATCCCACATGCCAGCGGCCGCACCGCAGCCCATCCAATTGCGGAGGGTGCCTCCGTTGCGGACGATGAGCGTGCCGCCGGGTTCAACGACCAAGTTGGTGGTGAGCGAGGGTGTGCTTTCCGCGAAACCGATGTGGGCACCATCAATGGTGAGGGTGGCACCATTCTCCACCACGATGCTGCCCGCAACGTTGTGGTTCTCGGTCCAGAGTTCGTCGTTGCCTTGGGTGATGCGATACTCGCCGCTCCCATTCAAGGCCAGGTTGGCATCGGCGACATTGAATTTGAAGAGGACGATGCTGGCCCATTCGTCCAATGTGATGGGGTCACTCCCGGTGCCCCCTTGGTAAAAGTTGCCGTACACATCGCTCCAGCAATCGGTGGTGGGGCCGGTAATGATGAACTCCGATGGCTCGCCTTCCCCAACCGAGGGATCGTGGATGTTCTGATCACCGGGTTCCTGCAAAGGACAGTTGTAGCGGAGGATGTGATTGGGCAACACCTCATTGGTGTAGTAAGCGGGGTCCAGGGTCACGATGTCGGTACGCACGTGATCGATATCCACCAGATTGCCACCGCCCACAGGCAAGGCCGCCATGCCATATTGCGCATTGCCTAAGGAAATGGCAAAGCGATCAACCTCTGGTGCATCGGGTACGAAAAGAATGACCTCCTGCTCCAGCCAATCCTCTTTGAGCTGGATGTAATACGAGGGGTCCACCACTGCGGAGGCCGTATTGACCAGAGGTGCTATGCGTATCGCATCGGCGGTATTGGATCGAGCCCGGAGGGTGAAGCGGTAGGTCGTGCTTGCGGGTGTCGGGGCGGACCCAGGGTCGATGACGGTGGCAGAAGAGGCGGCCAGTGCCCAGCGCTCACAATAGAGCTGATCGGTGAATCGTTTGAAGTGACCGTCCGATGCGCCTTGACCGGTGCCGGCTGCGGCATTGGACCAAGTGTTGTCCGCGGCTGTGCAATCCGTGCTATGGAATGCCACCGGCGCACTACTGGTCACTTCATAATCCTTCAGGTGCAGCGGGCTTGTGAACGACACATCGCTGGGCTCGACCAGCGAATTCCACCCGGCCATGGTAAAGGGAATGATCCGGGGCCGCTCCACGTCAGTGAGATAGAGCCCCGTCGTTTGGTACGCGTCGCTATTGAACTCCATGTAGTGCGTTACCGGGTTGAACGGGTTGAAGCAGTAGTTGCCGGAGTAAGTCCCGAAATCAACGCGCGGCCTGGACGTGCCGTTCCATGAGGTGGCTTCTATCTGGAACAACCACAGTGGCCACTGGTCCCGACGCAAGGAGTAAAGGATGTTGCCCGACACAAGATCATCGAAGTTCTGCTGGTACGCGCTGGTGAAACGCCCTCTGCTTAGCATGCTCAATTGGGCACCCCTGGTGCCGAACACCGTATTGTCCGTGATCCTATTGCCTTGCATGCCCACTGGAAACTGGTTATTAGGGTCGGTGGTATCGATGCCGAGCGGCTCGTGATCCACGGCTATACCGTTACCCACTCCCGTGATCGTATTGGATGTCACCGTCGTATTGCGGATACGGGTATTGCCGAAGTAGATGCCCACGGTCTTGTCGTCCTGGAAGCCCCCGTTGGTAGCACTGCTGGTTACGCTACCCACTGCGTCGGTGACGATGTTGTTCCTGACCTGAAGGCCATCGACGCGATCGAAGGTGATGCCAGCATGGTCGTTCAGGATCCGACTGTAATCAATGACCCTGTTGTTCTCCACAACGAGTTCTCCGACCAGGTCGGGGTCATCCTCACCACCCACGGTGATCCCGCTCCCCCCTGCGCGCTGTATAAGGTTGTTCCGCACGATCGCATCATTACCACTCGAAACGATCGCGGTGGCATCGGCGAAACCAGGGCCTGTATGCCCAGGTTCCAGATTCACGTCGCGGAATATGTTCTCATCGATAGTTACCCGCTCCGACTCCGTGGCGATGCCCATGCCATGGATCCGCTCGAATAGATTAGCACGGTAAAAGCAATCGCGCGGAAGGCCTGTCGGATATTCATTGTACTCTACGATGCCATGTGTGAGGTCCCGGAAGTGGCAATTCTCCACCTTGACGAAACGGTGTGGACCGCTTCGCATCCGCACAGCCACGCCGTAGGTCTGCGCCAGATAGTTGCTGCTGCACACCTGCTCAAAGAGCAAACCCCTCAGTGTAACGCCTGTAACAGCTAGATCATCACCGCCGATGATGATCAACTGCCCCGGTGCGCTTCCGTTCCCATCCGCCACGCACGCGCGCACCTCCCCGTCTGGGGGCTGCTGGCCTCCGGGTGGCCAATAGTAGAGTGTGCCACTGTCGTAAGCCCACTCGCCCTCTTGGTCGAGGTCCTGTTTAAGACCTTCGAGGTAATAGCCCCAATCGCCGGATTGTGGATCCTGCGTGGGAATCGTGCCGTAGGTCAGCTGGTTGGTAGTCGTGTTGTGCCCGGTAACGACGCTGCGCGCATAGCCCCAGCTCTGGTAACGCAGCACGATGATGGCGCCGTTGTGTGGGACGTCCGTCAGGTTGTCGTCCACGAAACTCCCGCCAGTGACAGCGGACCCGGGATTGGCGTGATTGAACACCCCGACATCCGGATACCGCGCGCGGGTCTTGAGCCGGAAGCGGAGTTCCGTATCGACCCCCGAGCCTATGTGCTTATGGAAAAGGTCGATCACGTCGGTGGTATTTGTAGGAAACACCGTGGTCTTGAAAGCATGGCCGAGAGCATCAGGGGACAATCCGTCATTCACGTCGTCGGTGGTAACGTTGTCCCAGCCGGTGAGGCCAATGCTCCCGCTGAATACTGGTGTGTTACCCGGCGCTGCCGCAAAGACCACAGGATCCATTTCGGTTCCTTGCACATCGTGGATGACCAACTTGCCTTCATACGGCGTTGCCTCTGTTCCGAAGAAGAGGATCTGATCACCCGCGCCGAACAGCCCGTTGTTGATCGCTGCTTGCAATCTTACCAGTGACCACGGTGCGGTGGAATTGGTCCCGGGATTCTGGAGACCTAGGTCATCATCTCCATTAGGTGCCACGTAGTAGGTTTCCGCCATCACCCCCTGCACCCCTATTCCGGTACTCCACGGGTTCAACGGCGCAATGCACAGTGCGACAAGTGCAGATCTTAGGAAGGAAGGTCCGGTTCTCATGGGGTTGGGTTTTGGGTGCAAAAGGGTAGCACAAGGCTATTCGCTTACCCGATCCGGGACCCACGTCTTTTTCACACCCTCCACCCCCGTATTTTTCACAGGTGCGGGATCGGAAGGATCGGTTACCTGCACACCTGCATTCTTGATCGCCATCCGGTTCGGCCCCTCGGCAAGCCAGGGCTTATGGTCTTTCGGCATCGGCATGACTCGTACCCCTTTCTGGATCCAGCCGGAGCCGGTTGTCCAGATCCGCTATCCCAAGTGCATGCAATGGCCCTCGATCCCCATGACCTGAGCTTGCGCGGGCACCCTTCCGCGCCTTGAGGGCACCCTTTCCGCTCCAACATGAATGTGGTCTGATCCAAACCACATGAAGAATGCGTTGGACTACATTCTGTTCGGCCCAACCCTCATGAAGTCCAGAGCAACCTTCATGAAGTCCGGAGCAAC
>Ga0138256_10009829_pt1 | contig 10039 bp, 4 predicted proteins | sample KNB2016incub_MG_FD_105486 | JGI IMG/M metagenome (GOLD analysis project Ga0138256, IMG submission 105486) | Active sludge microbial communities from wastewater in Klosterneuburg, Austria - KNB2014incub_MG | ecosystem: Engineered > WWTP > Activated sludge > Unclassified | place: Austria...
ACCGCTGTTGGTGAACACGTTCACCGCAGCTGGGCACACGATGGTCGGATCGACGTTGTCGGCCACGGTCACCGTCTGATCGCAGGTCGCGGTACGTCCGCTGTTATCGGTCACGGTCCAGATGACGGTGGTCACACCGATCGGGAAGGAAGCAGGCGTATTGTTGGTCACACTGGCCACACCGCAGTTGTCAGCCGCCACGGGCGTGCCGAGCGCGACACCGGTCGCCGTGCAACCGCTGTTGGTGAACACGTTCACCGCAGCCGGACACACGATCGTCGGATCGACGTTGTCGGCCACGGTCACGGTCTGGTTGCAGGTGGCGGTGCGTCCGCTGTTGTCGGTCACGGTCCAGGTCACAGTGGTCACACCGATCGGGAAGGAAGCAGGTGCATTGTTGGTCACACTGGCCACGCCGCAGTTGTCGGCGGTCACGGGCGTTCCGAGTGCAACACTGGTGGCAGTGCAACCACTGTTGGTGTTCGCCAACACGTTCGCAGGGCAAGTGATCGTGGGATCCTCATCATCGATCACAGTCACGAAATACACGCAATTCCGAATGTTGCCATGGATATCGCTCCAGAGTTCACGGATCCGGTGCGTGCCAACACCCAGGGTCAGTGTAATGTCACCGGTGGTCTCCACTTCGGAGGAGGAGCCATCGAAAAGCACGAAGGAATTGTAGTCATCCACTCCGCACGCATCCGTGGCGATCAGCGTGGGATAGGTGAACACATGTGCGCAGGTGCCGCTGTCAATGCTGCGCGACAGGTTGGAAGGGCAGTTCGTGATCACCGGACCGATCGTGTCTTGCACGATCACTTGGTATGCGCACAGGGCGACATCCTCAACCCCGTTCTCATGCACGAAGGCGATGGTATGATCGCCGACCGGAAGCGTTGCGGTCAACGACGCGCTGATCTCCGTCCAGCCAGTGGGATCGAACGTGGATAGCGGGGTGATGCTCACGACCCCGGCTTGGAGATAGGTCTTCTCTGCGGTTCCATTCCCCCAACAGTTGTCCGCATAGGCGATCGGGCTGGCCGTATGTGTGGCGCTGCATGCATTGGCCGGTGCGAAGACAACGCTGTTCGCCGGGCAGATGAAGGTCGCCTCCAACGTGTCCACACCGATGATCGTGGCAGTGCAGGTGGAAGAGAGGTTCCCAGCAGCGTCAACTGCTTGGATCGTGACCACAGCATCCTCAGCGAACGGAACAAAGGTTCCTGCCGCCGGTGTCTGGCTGATGGTCGGAGTTGCCGTGCAATTGTCACTTGCGCTGAATTGCGCGATGAACGACGGAACGAGCATCGTGCATGAGCTTGTGGCGTACGAGATCATCGTCGGATCGATCACCGGGCACAGCAGCAACGGAGAGATGACATCTTGCGGCGTTATCGTGACCGTCGGGCTCAAGCCATTCCCGCATCCGGCCTGGCTCAAAGCGACCCTGTACATCGTGGGTACGCCAAGGTTGGTCCAGGTGATGTTGTTGGCCGTATTGTTGATCAAGTTCCAGTTGGTGCCGCCATCAATGGAATAGGCCCATCCGGTGATCGTCCCACTGTGGCCTGATATCGAAAGTGTCCCGCTCGCTGGAGCAGGGCAGACCGTACCACCACCCGTGAAGGTGCCGCCACCTGGCGCAGCGCCTACCGACACCACTACTGTGGCTGTGGCATTGCCCAAGCAAATGCCGGAGGGAACCACCGTGTACACGTAGTTCCCTGGTGCCATCGTCGCAGGGTTGAACATCCCACCGATCACCGGGCTTGGACCGGACCAGATCCCTCCGGCTTGCGGACTGCCACCGAGTTGCAGGAACAGGTTGCTGGCCGGCGATGCGGCACAGGTGGAAAGCGTGCCATTGGTTCCGGCGTTCGGCGCCGCGATCACCTGGATCGCATTCGTGGTCGCGCTCGCGCATGAACCGCTGCCGACCGTGTAGGTAACGTTGATATTCCCCGCAAGACCGGCCGGGTCGAAGGTGGATCCGCTGACGCCGGTACCGGACCAAGTGCCGCCGAGATCGTTCCCATAGCTGTAATAGATCCCGTCCACTTCGAATGTGACGCTGCCGGAAGCGGGTCGCGTGATCCGGATGTACCGCGCGGGACTCGTGAGCTGCAGTTCACTATACACGGCAGCCGTCGATGTGGTGGTGATGGAACCGTTCGAGTTGGCTGGTGGGCTTGCTGTGGTCCCTGAGGTGATGTTGGCCGAGGCCGAACCACCGGTGGATCGCCAGAGCACGCTGATGTAGGTTCCGGTCGGGACCGTCATCCCGAGATCGAGGGTCACGTATCCGGACGCGGTGTTGAATTGCGCATAGCTGCCTTGCACCGCGCCCACAGCTCCTCCTGGTGCCACCACGTTATTGGAGTTCGCCACCCCTGCGGCGCTTCCGCTCGCAGTAGGCGTGAGCAGGCTCGCAAGGTTGAACGGAGCGGCATTGGAGCATAGCGGTGCTGGTGGGGCCCAATAGGAGAGGTCCGCTCCACCTACTGATGGCAGCAGGCCCTTGTACATGAACCCGTTGGCGTTGCCGGGGCCAGCGAGGGTGAGGGACCCGCAGGAGAGATCCGTGTCGAATGATCCACCGATCACGAAATTCCCGGTGGCATCGGCCGTGATGCAGTTCCCCCGGGCATCATGCGTGCTCACGAATTTTTCGCTGCGAACAAAGCTTCCGGTAGAACGGAAGGTCGCGATGAACGGCTGCACTTTGGTATTCGGGGAGGTAAGCGTCGTGCTGCCGATGGTCACCGTGGACTTGTAGTTCCCGATCACATGCACCACACCGGCGCGCCCAACGGTCACTGCCGCACCGCCGGTCGTATTGTTGCTTCCAGTCGAAGTGCCTGTGGTCACCCATTCGTATTGTCCGGTCGCTGGATCGATCCGGCCGAGGAAGAACATATCGCTCGTTCCTGTGGAGATGCTTCCCACACCGGGGAATGTGGTCGGCGAGGCGGTGATACCGGTGATGTACAATGCATCGCAACCGGCCGCGAGGCCTGCGGAACCGAGCATGTTGTTGCCCGCTTCATCCACTGAGGTGGTCCAGAGATGGACCCCGGTGGTCGAGAAGGTCGAAACCCGGAGTTGCCGATCGGATGAAGCGACATGCGAAGTGAGCAAGGTTCCGCTGGTACCGTACCAGTTGCAAGTGGGATGTTGGGTATCATAGGCCACATGTGCCCTGTTGCCAGCCATCGTCAGGCTGTGCGCGATCTCGTTGTCCCCACTGCCGCCGGAGACGAACCCTTGGCCGACACCGGTGAGGTTGTACCCCACGAGGACCAGGTTGTCCTTGTCGTTCGGTAGGGCTGCGGGCATGGTGCCGAACGCGGTGGTGATCCTTCCTCTCACCGTTCCGAACACGCCGACCATGGTGGGTGACAAGGCGATCCCGGACGGACGGTCGTTTCCGCTTCCGCCCAATTTGGTCCGCCACCTCAAAGCGCCGGCCGGTGTGTAGGAGGCGATGAACCAGTCCGCGTTCCCCGAACTGCTCACGGTACCGGACCCGGCTGCCGAAAGGCCGTTTAGATCGATGGTCCCTTTGAACCAACCCGTTACGTACACGTTCCCGGCGGCATCGAGCGCCACACCAGTGGCACCGCTTTCACCAGAACCGCTGGGCGTGAACGCCCACTGCTGGATCCCGCTCGCATTGTACTTGAACAGGAATGCGTCCTGTGCCCCGCTCACCGTTCCTGCATTTCCGCTGATGAGCCCCGTTCCTTCGGTATATCCACAGCTATAGATATCGCCAGTGGTGCTCTGGGTCGCAACCCCCGTCACCTCCTCATCCGAATTTGTTGACAGGCCTTTTCCCCATTGCCAGGAATAGGTCTGGCCAAGGGTCACTTGTCCAACCAGAAGGCTGGCCAACAGGTTGATAAGTTGAAAGGATCGCCGTTGAGCGGTGGGCATCCGGAGGTGTCTGATTTCACATGGGCTGTCCAGGTCCATGTCGAGTTGTCGGTTTCAACGGGGCGCGCGGCCAGGGGTTTCATCGGGCGGATACCGATATTCGTCGACGGTGCGTTACATCAGGGGCGGAAGAGCATTGGTTGCAACTGCACGGGAACATGAACGGGGAAGAGGAACTGCAAGCTGTTCGGGCGTCGAAGACCGACCCCGAAGCGTTCACCCCGCTCTACAATGCCTACCACGGGACCATTTTCCGTTTCATCCAGCGCCGCTCACGGGATCAGGAACTTTCTGCGGACCTCACACAGCAGACCTTCTTGAAAGCCCTGATGGCACTACCACGGTATGAGCCGCGGGGCTTGCCTTTCCGGGCGTGGTTGTACCGCATCGCCTTGAACGAGCTGCGCATGCATTGGCGAAGGCGAAAGGAAGTACTGATCGACCTGAGCTATACACAGATCGCTGGGATCAGTGATGAACTCGGTCTCGTCTACGATGAGGACGATATGCGTCGACTCGCTACCGCCATGGGCAAACTTGATGAGGAACGCGCGCACTTGATCAACCTGCGCTACATGGATGGGATGAGCTTCGCTGAGATCGGCCAAGTGATCGGGGTGGCCGAGGATGCGGCCAAGATGCGCGTACACCGTACCCTCCATACCCTGCGCACCTACCTTGTTCCACGGGCATGAAGCATCGCTACCGCATATCACCCCAAGGGCAAGGGCCCGAACCCACGGACAATGAATTGGCGCGCTATCGCGATAGTGGGAAACTGCTGCACAACTACCAGCGCGCGCGTTCGCTCATGCACCGCAAACCGCTGTACAAGGATCCGAAGGCGTTCATGGCCTTGTTGCTGATCGTGCTCTTGGCCTGGTTCATCAGCGAGGTGGTGGATAAGCGCGATGCCCCGCAGGATCCATCACCACCCACGATCGTCGAACCCTAGCGCTCCAACTGGATGCGAGCGCTCTTGCGATCCACGGGATCATTCACCACAAGCGTGTAGGCACCCGAGGAAAGATGTCCGGGTAGATCAAGTGCTGATCCATTCACCAAGGCTCCGGACCATCGCGCTTGACGACGGCCTTGCGCATCAAAAAGGATCAACTCGTCCGAAGGCCCCAGATCCCAATCGCGCAGGTGTACCGTACCGTTCGTTGGATTCGGATGGACGCTCGGAGCGGCCGACCCGTTCAATGCTTCCGAAGTACCGGTGGAAATGTCCTGCAGGTTGAAGACCATGATCGCGTTCTTGGTGACCGGGCCGGGCGCGGAGATCTCACCGACCACTGCCAATCTTCCGTTGGCTAACAGACCACCGCGATCGGCCTGCGAAAAAATGGCACCTGGTCGATAGTGATAGTAGATCCCATTGGTGCCGAAATCCGTTTCGAAGGATCCGTCCGCATTCAATCGGACAACGCGGGTCTTGCAGAGCAGACCATTCGAACTGGATTGAGCGCCGCTGAACAGGATGTCGCCATCGGGCAGCAAGCTCACCACTTCGCCGAGAACGCCGGCATTGTCCATCTCGACCTCCGTCACGCCATTGTTCCCGAAACCTTCATTGATGCTTCCATCCGGATGGAAGGCCCAATACATGTTGTGCCCTGCTCCATCATGCACCCACAAACCGGAGGTGATCAAGGAGCCGTCCGGACGCATGGCGATGTGTTGGCTATACTCGTCGACAAGATCATTATCGATGAGGTCCATGGTCTTGAATCCGTTCGTTCCGAACCAGGGGACCAATGCACCTTGCAGATCCACGGCTGCCATGCACCATCCATGGCTGATGAATGCAAGTCGGGGGCATACGATCACGAGATAGCCTGATTCCGAGAAGACCATATCGCGCGCATAACAACTGAACGGGGCATTGTTGAGCAATGTCCGGCCATTCGTACCGAACTCCGGATCGAATGATCCATCAGGGAGCACATGGCCTACCACCGGCCATGCATCCTGCATTCCGGTGAAGTAGATGGAATTGTCCGGCGCGAGGATGGAACGGTAGATCGAGGTGTTGGGGGCGATCGTTTCCCGACGCACCCCGCCTGAACCGTAGGTGGCATCCAGCGCACCATTCTGGTCCAACATCACCAGGACCAGTTGCGTTACGGTGGTATTCCGGTATTGGCACACGAGGAGAAGCCTGCCATCAGGAAGTGCATGCCCACTGCTCACACCGACCATCGCAAGACTGTCGGGTCCTGAGAACCGGCCGCCATTCGCGAATCCACCATCGATCGTGCCGTTCGCGTTGAACCGTTGAGCGAACATGGTCAACTCCGAACCGATCTGATGGTCGCCCATCATCACGATCTTCCCATCCACCTGCTCGTCCATGCGCTTGATGATGATATCCAGGTATGATCCATAGTTCTGGACCACGGCCAAGCCGTTGTTCCCGAATTGTGGATCCGGAAGCGCTCCTTGGGCTATTACACCATGTGGGAGAGCAACCCAAGCAGCGAACCAGAACAGATCTCGTGACAAGCGCATGCCCCTTCATACGGAGCCGCGCTGGATTCGTTCTTCAGTTCACAATGAACAGGTACACGTTGGAGCGGATATTCGTAGGTGTGCTGCCACCGATCGTAACAAGTATGGGGTCACGGTCGTTCCCGGACCCGGTGTATTTCACGATCCCATCCATGTTCACGTCCTCATTGAAATAGCCGGGTACCGTGTTGGTAGGAACCGACCCGCCTATCCGGACCAGGATCGGATCGCGGTCGTTGTTCGCACCAAGGTAGCTCACCTGGTCGCAGAAACTGGTATCCCCCGCGCGGAGCACCCAGGTTCCGCCGATCTGCCGCCGGGCATCGGGGCCACCATACGTCGGGAAATCGGCAGCGGACATATCCACCGAGGTGGTCTCGTAGTATGTTCCGTTGTACGCGCCGGGTTCGTACTGAACGATACCCAAATGGTTCCGATGCGTCACCGCGATCCGGAGGTACCCGGGTATCCTCGGAAAGCGTACTGGTGAAACGCCATCCGACTCAACGATATCACCGTCCCGCTGCAACAAACAGAATCGTGTGCTGATCCGCTCCGTGGAACTGAAGCCGGCCCGCAATTCCAGGATCACCCAATCCACGATGGCATCCGGACCGGTCACGGTGAGCACAGCGGGATCCATCGTATCGCCCCCGGGTGCCGACCCCGGCATTACCGGTGCATGACTCATGGCGGTGTAAGGCTCGGTAAGGGGGATCAACCCCGCCACGCGAAGGTCATCACTCATCATTCCGGACATGGGATCATACGGTCCTTCCAGGAAAACGCGTGCGCTTACCACAATGGTTTGGCCGAGGCAGCCGCAATCCGGGTAGGGGAGCAGCACATCACTGGTGGTGTACGGATCACCATCGTCACATGAATTACTGGGCGTGATGGTATCGTCGTTGTCGTCGCAATCTCCGGCGTCCTCCACATAACCCGGTGGCTGTTCACACGCCATGATCGAGTCGGTCGGATCCCCGGCCTCATCGCCATCCAGATCACGGTACCACACGGTGGCGGCGCCGATGGAATCATCCGAATCGTTGCAATCATCCGCATTGGACACGTATCCACCAGGAGCCTCACACGCCATGGTGCTGGAACCCGCATCGCCAAGCTCATCCTCGTCGGTATCCGCGTACCAGATAACAGGTGTACAATCGTTCAGGCGTGCAACGCGGATCCGGGGGCTTCCGGCAACCGAGGTGAATTCGCCACCAAGCACCACACGATCGTACGGATCCGTGGCCAAGCATCGGACGATCCCGTCCGGTCCGGTTCCCGGGTCGAAACTCTCATCCAATGAACCATTCGAGTTCAGTCTGCACACGCGTGATCGAGGAGTTCCATTGAATGTGGTGAAGCTTCCAGCGACGAGCAACTTGCCATCGGGCCGAAGTGCCATGCCCAGAACGACCCCGCCGGTGAACCCGGATCCGGTGGAGTAGGTCCCGTCCACCGTTCCGTCATCATTCAAACGGATGGATCGCACCGCGCTATTGCCATTGTACGTTGTGAATACACCACCCAAGGTGATCTTATCATCCGCTGTTACCAGGACCGATTCGACCACACCGGCACTTACGCCGGTCCCCGGATCGAACGTGCCGTTGAGGCTGCCGTTCGGTTCCAGCACACACAGGCCCGCACGCGGCACGGCACCATAGGCCGTGAACCCGCCAACGACCATGATCCGATCATCCTGGAAGACCGCCACATGGAACACACCTTGGTTCAACTGCAGGAAGGTGTTGAATGAAGGGTCCTCCGCACCATTCGGTAGCAATTGAACCACCCGGGTTTGCGTAAAAGTTCCCATGTTCCCACCCAGGACCACGCGCCCATCCGTATGCAGCGCAACGCTGACTATCGCAAGCGCGAAGAATGGATGCACGAATCCTGGATCGATGGATCCGTTGGATAACAATCGCACAAGGCCACCACCGGTCGCAACCCCGTCGTAGGTGGTGAAGAGACCCACCACGATCAATTTTCCATCCGGTTGCAGGACCATGTCCATGACCGGCCCATTCAATCCACTACCAACTACGAACCCCGGATCCACTTGGCCGGAGGGTAGCAATTGGATGATGCCACCTGCTGGTGAACCATTGAAGGAGGTGAATTGGCCCCCGATGACCACCGAACCATCAGCACGCGTCACCATGGCGCTGACGGTGTTGTCCGCGCCATCCAACGGGTCAAAGGATGGATCTAATGTTCCGGGTTGGGCGTGGGCCTGGGTCACTACGAGAAAACAGGTAGCGACGCCGAGTAAAAAGGCACGCACCACCGGGGCGGGGCTACGGAGGTTCATGGTCAGGTTGGTAAGGGGCATTGAATGTAGGGAAAGGGCTTGATATCCCATTCTCCGGAAAGAACGCACGGCACCATCCGTCACCACCGGATCGCTCCGTGGTTTGTTGAGCTACCTACATTCGCCATTGATCAACACGACATGCTGAACCGCCTGACCGCCGTACTCTTTGTTCTCCTCGTTCCAACCTCCGGTCTCCGCGCACACGAGGGTATGTGGTTGCCGACGTTGCTCAAAAGCATTGAAGGCGATCTACAGTCCGCCGGGCTGAAACTCTCCGCCGACGACATCTATAGCATCAACCACGGCAGCATCAAGGATGCGATCGTGTTGTTCGGCGGTGGATGCACTGCCGAGGTGATCAGTCGGCAAGGGCTCATCCTAACGAACCACCATTGCGGCTTCAGTGCGATCACGGATCACAGCACGGTGGAGAACGATCGGTTGAAGAACGGTTTCTGGGCGGCCGATCACGCTGCTGAATTGCGCAACCCCGGATTGACCGCCACGTTCATCGTGCGCATGGAGGACGTGTCCGATAGGATCCTGTCGCAGATCACCCCGGAGATGGCGATGAACGAAGCCGCGCGCCGCGATCTGGCGAACAAACTCGGGAAGGCCATTGCGGATGAAGCGGTGGAAGGAACCGGGTACAAGGCGGTGGTGCGCCCGTTCAATTACGGCAACAGCTACTATCTCATCGTTACCGAGACCTTCAAGGATGTGCGATTGGTGGGTGCACCGCCCAGTGCGATCGGGAAATTCGGGGGCGATACGGACAACTGGATGTGGCCGCGGCACAATGCGGACTTCAGCCTGTTCCGGATCTACGCCGGCCCGGACAACGCACCAGCGGATCCCAGTGATGCGAATGTCCCGTTCACTCCGCGCCATGTCCTGCCGATCAGCTTGGATGGCGTTCAGGAAGGCGATTACGCCATGATCTTCGGATTCCCCGGCAACACCCAGCGCTACATAAGCAGCTACGCGGTGGAGTACGTGATGAACACTTCCGATCCCATGCGCATCGCCATGCGGACCGCGAGCCTTGGTGTGATCGATGCCGCGATGCTGGGCAGTGATCGCACGCGGCTCCAGTACGCCGACAAGCAAAGCGGGATCAGCAACGCATGGAAGAAATGGATCGGGGAGTTGCGGGGTTTGAAGGAATTGAACACGCTTGAGAGAAAGCGCGAGTACGAGACGGCTTACTCCGCTCGTGCCATGCAGTTGGATTCAGTGCGGTACGCGGCGGCCTTGACG
>Ga0138256_10009831_pt1 | contig 10039 bp, 8 predicted proteins | sample KNB2016incub_MG_FD_105486 | JGI IMG/M metagenome (GOLD analysis project Ga0138256, IMG submission 105486) | Active sludge microbial communities from wastewater in Klosterneuburg, Austria - KNB2014incub_MG | ecosystem: Engineered > WWTP > Activated sludge > Unclassified | place: Austria...
CCGCTCGCCAAGTTATGCCCCAGGACTTACGCACGGGTGCTTAGAGCGCCCGGTATTGACGGTTCGACTCGATTTCACGTTTCAGGACTGGGGCAATTCCATGATGTGTGGCAGTCAACTCCATTGATGTTGATGCAGCAACTTGCCTTCCAGATTAACGATGCGAATATCGAGTGATCGTGTCTCACCGTCCTGCTGCGCATCGATCACGGTCAGTGTCGCCTGCTCAGGCTTCGGACCACCGCCGACAAATTGCAGCACAGGCATTTCCGATGTCGTAGCATCAAGGCGATCCTTGTGCATGTGCCCTGACAGAACCGCCAGAACGCCGGCTTGCTTCAGCAGAGGTAACCAAAGTCTCGCACCGAAGCCACAATAGCTGGCGTATCCGTCCAATGTCGTTCCGTCGTTCTGGCCAACGAGTCCCCTCAATGGAATATGACACGCAACAATCTTAAAAGGCGCATCTTTGATATCGGGACGTTCGAGGATTTGCTTCAGCCAGGTGGCCTGGAGCTGGCGATAGGGTTCGTAGGCGGCGGTGCATGCGAACACGGGATGATGATCGGGCTTGTCTTCCCCTGTGTCGAGCGTGATCATGGCCAAAGGCCCGAAACGCAGCGCCTGGTTATAGGGCAACGCGGTGGACTCCGGACAGCCCGCGAAGCTCTTGATGACTTCTCGTGCCCGCTGACCCCGCACATCATGGTTGCCATTGCTGAAAACCAGCGGTCGTGTGCTTGCCCAGGACTGCTGGATGTCTTTGGCAGGATTGAGCAAAAGCTGTTCGGGTGCGTCCGCCGCGTCGAAGTCGTTGCAACTGTCGCCGTTCCAGATTAACAAGTCAGGCTGCAGCTTTTCGATTTCACCATGCAAAGCCTGAATCGTTTCCAGGTTCTCGTGTGTGTCGTTGATACTGACGATCCGTACGCGATCGGTGGTGGAGGATGGTAACCGGAGTGCATACGTCTCGGTCGCTTGAGGCTCACCACGTTTCAGTGAATACGCATTATCGTAGGCGAGTGCCTGAACGACGACGCGGTAGAAGACAGGACTATCGGTAGGCAGAGGCTCGTCATGCTCGACTCGAACATGCAGCGCGCTGGTGTCCGCGCTGATCAAACCATGATGACTGGCCACAGCCGTAAACGGCAGGTCGTCTTTGGAAAACCCGTACTCAACCCAGGCCGTTGCCAAACCTTTCACGGCGATGCTGACACCAAAACCGCTGGTTCGTGGATTTTGCACCACCGGTGGGCTGGCGATCAGGTCAGCGGCCTCAGCAGAGTCGCTTGTGGTTCCCTGTGCATGGACTTGTTGCGGAATGTGAATCGCTGAAACAGTGACCGCACTGATCGGAATCGTTCCAATGAATTGACGGCGGCTGAACATCGTGGTTTTTCCTGGATGAATCGAATTTTGGGTGAATCGAATTGGGATGGTTGGGGCAGACTGCCGCGACGCTGCAGTATAGTTGATCGCTCCGCCGAACCACGTAGAATTCATCGACCGCTTCCTGTGACACTTCCCTGGTTCGTGCGCCTTCAATCCCGACGGCTCCTCAAATCCCACCTTACTATCTTTGACAAAGAGTCTTCCATGTTACATCGACTGCTGACCGCTGTGTTATTGATCCACGTTCTCTCGGTTCACTCGCTCAGTGCCGCCGATTTGACGCCTAAAGTCCTGCTCATTGGGATCGATGGGTGCCGTCCCGATGCACTGAAATCCGCGAAGACTCCGAATATCGACGCGATTGCCCAGGCGGGCATATTGTACATGGGAACTGACATACGTGAGCCCGATGCAACTGACAAGGCGGACACAATTAGTGGTCCGGGCTGGTCCAATTTGCTCACCGGTGTCTGGCCCGATAAGCATCACGTGCTGGACAACGAATTCAGCAAGCCAAATTATTCGCAATATCCGCACATGTTTGCACGTTTGAAGGAAGTTCGTCCCACTGCGGTGACTGCGTCTTTCTCAACGTGGGCGCCGATCGAAGGTAAGATTGTTTCGGCTGCGGATGTCTCACGAAACTTCTCTGACGAGCCGAAGGATTACGTTCGCTGGGACCGAGAGGCCGCAACAGCCTGCGCAGAGTATCTCAGGACTGCCGATCCGGATTTGGTCGTTTGCTACCAGGGCGAAGTGGATGGTGCAGGCCACTCGCACGGTTTCCACCCCACTGTCCCTCAGTACATCGAGGCGATCGAAACAGTCGATAAGAACGTGGGTGAGTTGATTACGGCGATCAAGTTGCGTCCTCACTTTGCTGACGAAGATTGGTTGACGATTATCTGCACCGACCATGGAGGTCTTGGAAAGGGACACAGCGATGGACACGCGGAGCCGGAAATCCGCTCGACCTTCCTGATTGTCAGCGGCTCCAGCGCGAAGAAAGGCGAGTCCGATACACCGACCTGGCAAGTGGATGTTGTTCCCACTGCTCTGACTCATTTGCACGTCAAGATCTCGCCGGACTGGGGACTCGATGGACACGCCGTCGGACTGAAATAGAGACACCGACCGAGGCCGCTTCCGACTGGCCTCAAGCTGCAAGGGTCATGGAGCCTCGGAACAAGGACATCAATTCTGACCGCGTGAAGTATATCAACAAGCCAAGCGGCCTCGTTTGTTTACAACGGCCCGCTTCATTGTTGGGATTTATTATACCTCACGCGGTGCAGACTGAGGTACTCTCAAAGGGAGCGTTTTCGATGTCCCTTCTCTCCTTGGCAAGGGGGAGAAGGTGGCCGACAGGCCGGATGAGGGGGCTGACCTGGAGTTAATAGGATGAACGAGGAAACAGTGGATTCTTCCCCCCTCACCCTAGCCCTCTCCCCCGTGGAAAACTTGTCAAGTTGGAAAATCAATTGCGGGGGAGAGGGGACAATCGCAAGAAAATCCACACCATCATTTCTGACCGCGTGAAGTATCGTAGTGGAATTCGCCAGAATTCCGTAGCCAGCAAAAAAAAAGCGAATTCTGGCGAATTCCACTACAGTCAATCGCCCTGCTTCAGTTGCGGCAGATGCACATCGACGTTGTCGTGCATCGTGTAGAGTCGCCATTGACCAGCGTCGTTTACGAGTTGGCCGCTGGATTTGTTTTCCGCAACCGGTCGCAGCGGGCCGCGAGAATCTTTCTTCCAGTGGATCAGATCGGGCGACGTTGCGAGGTAAGTACACCACTGACGCGGTTTCTCGGGAGAACCTGTGCCGTGGAGGACGGCGACGTATTGGTCTCCGATGCGGATCACCTGGTTCATGGCGATCATGAGGGAATCGTACGAATCCGGTCCGGGGACAATTAGAGGATCGTCCGAGACGTTGGTCCAGATTTTCATATCATTCGATCGAGCCAGCCAGATGCCGGCGTCGCGGCGTTCATAGAACAGATTCCAGACGCCGTTTTCAAAGAAGGCCGTGGGCGTTCCGAACGGTCCGGCGGAAATTGGCTGGCCATCGGTGAGACGAATGTCCAGCGTGCCGATTCGTTCCCAGTGCGTTCCGTCGGTCGATCGCAGCAACTGAGCCTGGTCCTGGGCACCTTCGGCAAACATGTAGTAGTTGCCCGCCTGCCGGACAATCATCATGTCTTCGACCCAGAAGTCACTGATGACGGGCTTGTCGGAGGATCGAGTCCATGTTATGCCATCAGTGGACGTCGCCATTCCGAGGCTCATCGTCAGAGGCTGTTGGTCCGGGTTGTAGCCGGTGTACCACAGTCGCCAGCCTGTGTGGTCTTTCAAAATCCAGCCGCGTTCGCGGATCTTCGCGTCCCACTTCCCGGCAGCCGATGTGAACACCGAATTTTGAATCGCCGGTTCAAATGTCAGCGATTGAAACGGCAGGTCTTCAGCCCATGTGACTGAAAGCAGACAGGCGAACATCGTCGTGGCGATGATGGCGGAGAATCGCGAAAATTGAACCATGAGGAGTGATCCTGAATCAACCAACAAGCCCGGCATTTAAGATGCCGGGCTTGCGCGTGAATACTGGCACGGGCGACCTCTATGGATGTTCGCTGCCATAAAAGATCTGGGGTTGGAGAACGATAGCTCGCCCCTGCTCCCGGGGCTTCCTTCGCTGCGCTTAGTCCAGCCCCGGCCACCCAATCGTTCAACAAAGTGCGAAGTACTACGGAAGCTGTTTGATCTTGATATTCCGAAACGAAACAGGATCGTTGTGACCCGCGAATCCAAAGAAACCGGATGTCCTGTCCTTACCGGGATGCGGCGAGTTGGCCATGAATTCAGTCACGGTTGCCAGATCCGCATTCAGGATAATGTTGCCGTTCAGTTCGACCTTGATCTTGCTTCCATCGACCGTTACTTCCTGAAAATTCCAGGTATTCGCAGGTCGCAGGAAACCTCGTTTGGCGGCCGCCATTCCGTACGCTGATCCGTGATACTGCCGTGGGTCGAGCTTTGCGTAGCGAGGATCTTCATTATCCAGCACTTGAAGTTCGCACATCGCGGCGTAGGCCGCGTCCCCGGTCCCGTCTGTTCGAAGGGCAAGTCCATTGTTGCCAGCTGGAGGAATCAGAATTTCAAGCCGAACAACGAAGTTAGTCAGCTCATCGGTCGTATGCAGAATGCCACCGTGACCCGCTTTGCAGCGAATCGCACCATCGACGACTTCGTAATTTTCCGCCGCGCCGCCCCAGCCAGTGAGGTCTGTGCCGTTGAACACTGATTCAAAACCATCCTCGCGACTTTCAGCCAAGATTTTGTTCGCCTCTTCAGCTGGGATCTCGCGGAGACAAATGTTTCTCCAGCGGATCTCACCGCCGTGTGTCTGCAGGCAGATGGGCCCCTTTACAAACAGAGGGTTCTCGCGGTCAAAGTAGTTTTCCATGATCGCGTTATCGACGAGGTGCTTGCCGTTGAGCCATACGCTGGTCCGCGCGCCAATTTGACGAATCCGGAAGCTGTTCCACTCGCCGAACGGCTTGTCGGCCAGTTCAGACGGATTCTTACCGCGAGCGCCTGCGCTGTTGTTCCACAGTCCGCCGCTGCCCTTGTCAGCACCTTTGTCGAAGTCTTTGGGATTTGTCGAGTCCCAAATCTGGACCTGAGGATTCGCCTTCAGGTAGATGCCGCTGTCTGCCAGCGGCACGGTTTTGTAATCGATGAGCAATTCGTAATCGGTGTACTCACCATCGGTCACCAGATAGGCACCGTGTCCGTCATTGATCAGTTCTTCGTTTTCGACGGACCAGTGCTTCTTTGCGTCTTCAGTCCACTCCGCGATCTGTTTTGCACGCAGCTCGGGGGTCATTTTTGCCAGATCGCGAGGATCAAAATGAGGCATTCCGTGCCAGCCGGTGAGATCCTGGCCGTTGAAAATTGCCTGAAATCCTTCCGGAACTTCAGCTCCGCGACAAACGCCGCAGACAGCCAAAACGCCCACAGTGAACAGTGTTGAAAATGAGATCAGGTGTTTGAACATCAGAAAATTCCGGGGAGGTACTGGTGGCAGGTATCGAGTTCATCGCAGGCTCGTGTGCGATTGTTGGTCCGTAACGTAACGAATTTCCCTCGCGCCGAAAACCGATCGCGACCCACTTTATCAGCGTTCTGAAGTACACGGTTGGGCCTCGAACCAAACGTCAGGTCTAAAGTTGCAGCCGGAATTTCGAGAAAGGGCTGCCGATCCTGATTATTTCCGGAATGGCTGGCCGTTCGAACATCGCAACTGTTCCTCTGCAACTGTTCCGCCGGGGCGTGCCGATGCGGCATTGATGGAACTTGCCGCAGAGCAACCTGTTCGTCACCATGCTGCAGCCACTGGGTATCGAAATCAACGTCTTCGGCACAAGCCGAAGGTAATGTCACACGCGGCAATCGGATTCGTGCCGTGTATGCAGCGGTCCAGGCAAAGTGATTTGGACACGATAGAACCAGGAAACCCATCATGAAACGACATTTTCTCCGTCTGCTGATCCTGACGATCAGCACTTTTGTTCAGGCGGCTGACCACCAGATCAAACCTGGCGAATCACCGCAGGACGCCATCGATCGGGCTGCTCCCGGCGACAAATTGATTCTTCTGCCCGGTCTGCATCAGCACAAACTCGGCAAGCATCGCTCGATCCTCTATGTCGATAAATCGATCGACATCGAATTGCAGGCCGGCGCGACGTTCAAGCTGGCCGATGCCGAAACCAGACTAGCGGCTGAGCCCGAGATTACGACCGATCAGGACGCTGGCAAGAAGCTCGACGATCTTTCCCTGGGGGGTGAATTTGATCTCAGCAAACCCTCCATCTACACGATCCGAATCGACGGCGTCGGCACTGACGGCCAATCAGATACATTCGCGTGGGGAGTCTTCCATAATGTGGACAACCCACAGGGAACCACGCAGCTTGCTGAATCCGAAAGCAGGTTCGGCGAGACCAGCGTCAAACAAATGCCCATCACCGGCGACTGGCAGGAGTTGAATCACGGCGTGAAGGTAAGGTTTGAAAACAGGACGGGCCACAGTCAGGGAAGTCTCTGGTTCGTATCCTACGACGGACCTGAAGCCTACGGTATCCGCATCGGCCACGGACGGCAGCCCGACTACATCGAAAACGTTCGAATCACAGGCAAAGGCACGATCGACATGAATGCGTCAAACAACATGCAGCCGAGCTTCCTGGTGAAGAATATCAATGCCTGCGTGCTTGTTCACGGTCGCGTTCGCAATGTCCTGGTGCAGGATATCACGATGATGGATACCAATCGGTCCGTGATGCTGTACGGCGAACACACCGGCGACTTTCTGCCAGGTGGTCAAGTAACTCCTGGCGAATCCTTCGACGCGGAAAATATAACAATTCAGTACACGCGGACTCTTAATCCCAACGGCAGCGGCTATCTGCTCGGCCACCCTTCGTTCCGAGGTAAACTGAGCAACGTTCGCTGCAATTACAACTACATGGAAACCGCTGTGACTTCCATCGAACCGAACTTCAATCTTGATCATTATGAGGTCATCGGCAACGTCATCAAGAGCGGTGGCCAGGCTATTCACTGCTGGCGTCATTCCACGAATGGAGTCGTAGCCGACAACCTCCGAATTCATGACAATACGGGCAAACCGGTTGTCGTTCTGGGCGCGCCTTCAGGTTGGGAAAAGCCGCAGCCGCCGACGCAAAGCAACAACCGTAACCATCTGAGCGACCGCACGGCGATTCCATCGCGAGAAACATCCAAATGATGAAACACGTGCTCATGCTCCTCACTTCGAGAACCTGGTTTCTGTGTGGCGACACGCGGTCACGTGGTTAGTCGAGCGGCAGAAAACGGTTGACAAGCCTGGATGGAGTCAAGGGTCTATCACGTTCTGCACGTGCCGGAAAACTGACGTGCGTTCGTGGCCAAATCCCGATTCTGATCGTCAATCCGCCCGGCTGCTGCGTCCGCGCGAAGCAGGGATTGCGGCTCGAAGATGGCTGAAACAGACCGTGGCCGACGATTCGCAGTCCATGTGAACCGAACAAAAAATCGGACATCTCCGGATGACTTGGCACCTGAAGTAGGATAAGCTTCCAGCTTGTTAATTCCCGCGTTTCTAAACTCCAGGCATCATCATGCTTCGAATCGCCATAGTTCTTGCCGTCATCATCACCGATTCGGCTCTGATGGCTCAGGCAAAACAAACATCTACAAAATTGCAAACGACTAATGGCAGGACGGAACCTGCGCCTCAGGCCGACGTTGATTCCAAATCGAAGCTGCTCAAGCCTTTGCCCGAAGCATTAAGCAATGAGTTGAAAGGAGCCACGCCGCTCAACCCGGACGGCACGGTGTTCATCGACGTAAAATCCAAACGCGTGGTGCTCCGCACGGAAGTCGCGTGTCGGAACTGCATTCTGGAGATGTTTCTCGTTCCCGAAGGCAACCGCGAACATGAAACGATACTGCGAATCCGCTCGAAAGCCTTCGTGATTCACACGGCGTTGCTGGCACTCGGGCTGGAGCCAGGAAAGGCTGCGTCGTTCTCTCCTGACTTCGTTGCGCCGACCGGTCCGGAGATCGAGATGGAACTCATCTGGCTGGACGAAAAAGGCACGACGCGCCGCGTGAACGCCTGTGAGTGGATGCGTCATAACATCCATCGCTACTATGCCGCGCCGTTGTCAGGGCCGCCGGCTGGACTGACGTTTCCGTACAAAGATCTTCGCTGGGACAAATTTAACAACGAATTGCTGTGGTATGGTCCCATGACCGAAGAAGATCGCATCGACCTGCTGTCCAAATCGAAGAAGGAAGAATACCAGCAGGCAATTGAAAAATTCTTCAAAGAGAGCCAGTCGGTTCCGATGAAAGCGTCCTTCGTGTTTGTCGGCAGCAGCATGTACAAGGATGAAGACACTGGCGAAGAATACTACCAGGCCGAAGGCGGTCACTTGATCTGTGTGTCCAACTTTTCGGATGCCCTGTTGGACATTCGTGAAGAAAGCACAGCCAGCGACGGTGGTCAAACGTACGAAGCCTGGACGGAAAAGATTCCTCCGGACGGAACTCCGGTGCTGCTGGTGCTGAAACAGCGTGCGGCAGTGGGTGCCGTTAAATCGAAAGGCACTGCCGAGATTCCGGCATCTGCCGAACGTTCCAAAGAATAGTTGATCCAGGGATTCAGACCTGAGACAGGTCTGACTACGTGAGTTTCCGCCGAAAGCTGCGAAGTATGATTGATACGCACTGTCATCTGGATGCGGAAGCATTTCATCAGGAGATTGACGCCGTTATTCAGCGGGCTCTGGATGCTGGGGTGGAACGCATGCTTACGGTTGGCACAACGCTGGAATCCAGCCAGGCGGCGATCGTGCTCTCCAATCGATTCCCCAGCGTCAGTGCGATCATCGGCATTCATCCCAACTACGCGCAGTCGGCAAACCCTGGAGACTGGGAATCGATCGAAGAACTGGCGACGCATCCATCTGTGGTTGGAGTCGGTGAAACGGGGCTCGACAAATACTGGGACCATACCCCGCTGGATCTGCAGAAGGAATACTTTGTTCGGCACATTGAATTGTCAAAACGCATCGGAAAACCTTTCGTCGTGCATTGCCGCGAAGCCGATGTGGAAGTCCTGGAGGTTCTCAGAACAGAACATGAACGTGGTCCATTTGCCGGTGTGATGCATGCATTCTCCGGCAACGCTCAGATGGCGGCGGACTGTCTTCAGCTCGGCATGTCACTTTCATTCGCCGGGATGCTGACATTTCGAAAAAACGAAGAGATGCGCGTCGTCGCCGCCACCGTGCCGCTTGATAGGCTGCTGGTCGAAACAGATGCTCCCTACCTGGCCCCGCACCCAAATCGCGGCAAACGCAACGAGCCCGCCTGGGTTCGTCTCACCTGTGAATGCCTTGCGACGGCACACGGCCTGACAGTGGAAGCGATGGATCAGCAGACGACGGTGAATGCAATGCAGATGTTTCGGCTTTCGTGAGACTTCGATCGGCTGAAGAGTGACGCAGGAAGTTTCCGCGATGTTTTCATCGGGATCAAATCGGGACTCGATGAGGCATCCGCAGTGTCGGCATCCGCAGTGTCGGCATCTGATCCAATTGAAGCGACATCGACGCTGGACGAATAAGCTCCCATGCGTAAGTCCTGGGGCATAACTTGGCGAGCGGTGGGTGTCAGCCCACCGAGTTGCCCGCATTTGACTCGGAGGGCTTACGCCGCTCCGCTCGCCGGGAACCCGGCGAGCCGCGAGACGTCAGTCTCCGGATACTGCGTTTCCGCAATCCATTGTTATGCCCCAAAACTTACGCATGGGTGCTTACAGCCGCAGTCGCAGTGCTGGAGTTGGTTCGGCAGCAGGCTGAACATCAATAGGCTTTCCACGCTGTTCCGTGTCGCCACCAGGTTTCCCCTGCGGCTGCAACTGTGCGTCGCGCGGCTGTTGGAGTTGCTTCAGCGTCATGGGGGATCCGAGCTTGTCGTCCAGGGCGGGCAGACTGCCGCAAAGGCACAAGACGCAAAGGCAAGTGATCGATTGAAATCTCATAGGATTCTGTTCCTTTAGAGTAA
>Ga0138256_10009833_pt1 | contig 10038 bp, 8 predicted proteins | sample KNB2016incub_MG_FD_105486 | JGI IMG/M metagenome (GOLD analysis project Ga0138256, IMG submission 105486) | Active sludge microbial communities from wastewater in Klosterneuburg, Austria - KNB2014incub_MG | ecosystem: Engineered > WWTP > Activated sludge > Unclassified | place: Austria...
GAGGCCGGCGAGCTTCAGCTCCGCCTTCGCGAGCGACTCGCGCACCTGCGCCAGATGCAGCCGTGCGTGCCAGAGCGCAGCCGACAACACAAGGATCGCGACGGCACCACTCATCATGACTTCCTGGGGACCCATGACCCGCTCCTGGTGGGAGAAGGCCATCTCTACGCGGGGGACGCGTGACGGGATTCAGAATGGAACAGTAGGTCGTGGTCAGAGGGTCGTAAGTCGTGAGTCCTGAGTCCTGAGGGGTGAGGGGTGGGGGGTGATGCGTCATCCCGAGCGCAGCGAGGGACCTGCGTGAGGGCGAATGCACAGAACCCCTGCTCATGCACGACTACGCGGCTCCCTCGCTGCGCTCGGGATGACGCATCACCCCTCACCCCTCACCCCAAGAGACCTACGACCTACGACCTCTCAGGACTCAGGACTCACAACTCACCTCTACATCCCAACCCGACTCCGCACCACCCGCACCCCACCCCCATCCACCACCACCGTCCACATCAGCGTGTACTCCGTCTCGGGCAGATTGCCGACCACGGGCCCGCCGAGCGCTTCGACAATCGCGCCCACGGTATTGCTGTGACCGACGATCAGGACCGTGCCGCCGAGCTCGCGGGCTTTGGCGGCCATGGTGGTGGCGTGGAGCTTCACCCCGCCTTGGGCCGTGACCGGCACCACGATCGGCGTGAGGCCAAATCGCCTGGCCACCGGAGCGGCCGTCTCGGTGTTCCGGAGATAGGGCGTCACCAGAATCGCGGTGACCTTGGCATCGGCGAGCGCGGTGTCGAGTGCCGCCGCGCGAGCCAACCCCTCCGGACTGAGTGGAGGATTGTTGGCCGGGGCCACTGCCTTCTCCGCGTGCCTGACCACGATGACCGTGACAGGGCGGGTGGTGTCGGCGGGGGCAGCGAAGAGCAGGGAGGCGAGGAGAGTGAGCATGGATCAATGATAGTCCTGAGTCGTGAGTCCTGAGTCCTGAGAGGTGTGGCGACGTACACCTCTCAGGACTCAGGACTCAGGACTCACAACTCACGACTACTCCCAACTCCCCCCCAACGCCCGATACAACGCCACCGCACTCACCAGATATTCCCGCTCCGCCTGGCTCAACGCAATCTCCGCGTTGAACAATCCACGCTGCGAGTCGAGCACCTCGAGGTAGGACGAGATTCCGGCATCATAGCGACGCTCGGCGAGTTCCTGTGCGCGGCGGAGTGCGCGAACCTGCACCTCCTGCGCGAGCAGTTGATCGCGCGAGCTGCGCACGCCGATGAGTGCATCGCTGACTTCGCCCAGCGCGACGAGCACCGTGCGCTCGTGACGGATCCGCGCCTGCTCGGCGCGCGCGCTGGCCGCCTCCTGCTGATGCTTGACGCGACCCTGAGTCAGCGGAATCGAAATTCCACCCTGCAGCGCATAGACCTCACTGTTCTTGGCGAACATGTCACCCGGCTCCATCGCCTGCGTGCCGTAGTTGCCGGTGACAATGAAACGTGGCAACCGTGCTGCCTTCGCCGCCGACGCGCGGGCCTCAGCGGCGTCGATCTCGCGTTCCGCCTTGAGCACATCAGGACGGCGTCCGATCAGGAGCGACGACACCGAGTCCGGGACCGTCACCGCACGCGCGACTTCGGCGAGCGGCATTCCGCGCGCGATCGGCCCAGGCGTCCGACCAACCAGCCGCGAGAGCTGATGCTCCTTTCGCGCGCGCGTGCGGGTGAACTCTGCCACGCGCGCCGCCGGCCCTGCCACCTCAGCCTCGAACTGCCGCACGTCGAGTTCCGAGATGACGCCTTCCGCGAGGCGACGTTCCGCCAACGAGAGCGTGGAGCGCCGCGAGGCCAAGGTGCGTTCGGCAACTGCCAACTGTTGATCGACCTCACGCAGCTCGAGGTACGCCGTGGCGATGTCGCTCACCAACGAGAGCACCGTGGCGCGCGACTCTTCACGCTCGGCGGCGAGATCCATCTGGGCCCCGCGCGCTCCCTTGCCGAGGCGCCCCCAGAAATCGAGCTCCCAGCTGAGGTCGGCGGTCGCGCGGTACGCTTCGAAGCCGAAAGCGCCGAGCGTGCCGAACACCGTCTGTTGCGTTCCCGCGCTCGCGTTCGCCTCGATCAAGGGATAGCGCGCGCTGCTGGCCACGCCCGCCTCTGCGCGATACTCGCGCACACGCGACTGCGCCAAACGAATATCGGGACTGCTCGACACGGCCTCGCGGACCAGTGCGACCAGCACCGGATCCTTGAGCAGATCAAGCCAGGCAATGGCACTCCCCGAATCCGCGGCCAGGGCGAGCGGAGCGGCGCCACCTGCAGGGCGACGCGCGGACAACGAATCGAAGAAACCGCGCGCGGGAGTCTGCGCCGCCGCCGGCGCGGCAAGGAGCGCGACCAATACCGCGCTCCGGGTCAACGTGCGGGTCATGCGACCTCCTGCTGCGTCGCGGCACGGCCGCGCTCGCTGAAGCGACGAATCAATCCGAAGAAGAGCGGGATGAAGAAGATCCCGACCGTCGTCGCGGTGAGCATGCCGAAGAAGACGCCCGTGCCGAGCGAGCGACGCGAGGCCGCGCCGGCACCACTGGCGATGGCCAACGGCAACACGCCGAGAATGAAGGCGAAGGACGTCATCAGGATCGGGCGGAAGCGTTCGCGTGCGGCTTCGGTCGCCGCCTCGGTGATCGACATCCCGCGATTGCGCAGCGCCGTGGCGAACTCGACGATCAGGATCGCGTTCTTTGCGGCGAGACCGACCACCGTGATCAACCCGACCTGGAAGTAGATGTCGCTCGGCAAACCGCGCAGCCAGACACCGACGTACGCTCCAAAGACGCCGAACGGAATCCCGAAGATGACGGCGAACGGAATCGCCCAGCTCTCGTACTGCGCCGCGAGCACCAGGAAGACCAGGATCAACCCGAGCACGAAGACGAGCCCGCTGTCCCCGGCCGAGTTGCGCTCCTGGAACGACTCACCGCCGTACGCAAAGCCGATCCCCTGCGAGGCGTACTTCTCGGCGATCAACTTCTCGACGCCATCGAGCATCTCGCCTGAACTGCTCCCGGGCGCCGGGACGCCGGTGATCATCGCCGAGGTCAGCCCGTTGAAGCGCGAGAGGATGCTCGGCCCCGACTCGAAGGAGGTCGTGGTCAGCCCGGAGAGCGGCACCATCTCGCCACTCGCCGAGCGCACATGCAGGCGGCCAATGTCCTCGGGACGCTGACGGAATTCCGCCTGCGCCTCGGCCTGCACGCGGTAGGTGCGCCCGAAGAGGTTGAAGTCATTGATATAGAGCGTCGAGAGCGACGCCTGCATCGTCTGGAAGATGTCGGTCAGCGCAATGCCACGCGCCTTGGCCGCCTCGCGATCGACCGTGACCCGCAACTGCGGTACGTCGGCGCGGAAGGTCGTCTGCACCCCGGCGAGGACCGGGAGCTGATTGGCATCGGCCACGAAGCTCTGCACCGACTTCGCGAACTCGGGGAACGGCTGTCCGCCGCGCGACTGGAGATGCATCTCGAGTCCCGAGGTGGTGCCGAGGCCCGGGATTTCCGGGAAGTTGAAGCCGAAGGCGAGGGCTTCGTTGATGGCCCAGAGCTGGCCATTGGCGCGTCCGACCACGGCATCGATGCCGAGGTCTGCGGACTTTCGCTCTTCCCAGGGCTTCAGGTTGACGAAAATGATCGCCGAGTTGGTCTGTGCCGCGAACGTGAGCGCGTCGAGACCGACCAGCGCGGCAGCATGACGCACCGCAGGGTCCTTGAGCAGAAACTCCTCGATCCGCTCGACCACGGCCTGGGTCCGGTGCGATGACGCGCCGTCGGGGAGCTGCACCGCGATCGCGAAGAAGCCCTTGTCCTCTGGCGGAATGAACGCCTTGGCCGTGCGCTGGAAGAGCACCGCCGTGAGCGCGAGGATGACCGCGAAGATCGCCAGCGTGGCACGCGGCCGCATCAGGATGCCGCTGACCGCACCCGTGTAGCGCGACGTGACCCGCCCGAAGGCGCGATTGAACCAGCCAAAGAAGCCCTTCCCGTCGGCCACATGCCCGTCGACCGATTCCTTGAGCAACATGGCGCAGAGCGCCGGCGTGAGCGTCAGCGCCACGATCCCGGAGATGACCACCGAGAGGACGATCGTCACGGCGAACTGCTTGTACATCTCGCCGGTGATCCCGCCCAGGAACGCCACCGGAATGAAGACGGCGCAGAGCACCAGCACGATGGCCACGAGTGCACCGCCGACCTGCCCCATGGCGCGGTCGGCGGCGACGCGCGCGGAGACTTTGTCCTCGGCCATGATGCGTTCGACGTTTTCGATGACGACGATCGCGTCGTCGACCACGATGCCGATCGCCAGCACCAATCCGAAGAGCGTGAGCACGTTCACCGAGAAGCCGAGCATCAGCAACCCGACGAATGTTCCGATCACCGAAACTGGCACCGCCAGTACCGGGATCAGTGTCGCACGCCAGCTCTGCAGGAAAAGGAAGACCACGAGGGTCACCAGGAGCATCGCCTCGGCGAGCGTCTTGACCACCTCGACGATCGACTCCTCGATGAACGGCGTGGTGTCGAACGGCGACATCCATTCCACGCCCGGCGGGAACGCCTTGGCAAGCTCATCCATCCGCTTGCCGACCAGCTCGCGCACTTCAAGGGCGTTGGACCCGTTCCGCAGGTTGATCAGCATGAAGGTGGTCGGCTTGCCGTCGAGGCGGGCGGCCTGGTCGTAGTTCTGTGATGCAAGCGCGACCGTGGCGACATCCTTGAGCCGGACAAAAGACCCATCCCCACTCGCGCGGAGGATGACGTCCTCGAACTCCTCGACCGAGGTCAGCCGCCCCTTGGTCGTGACCGGAATGGTGAACTGCGTCCCGACCGGAGACGGTTCGCGGCCGAGTCGCCCCGCGGGGTTGGTGGTGCTCTGCTCGCGGACGGCGTTGGCCACATCACCAATGGTCAACCCGAGCTGCGTGAGCCGCTCCGGATCGACCGAGATGTTCATCGCGAAACCCAGCGCGCCGAAGAGCGTGGCATTGCCGACACCTGGAACGCGCTTGAGTTCGTCCTCGATGTTCAGCTTGGTGTAGTTGGTGAGATACGCCTCGTCGTAGCGCGGATCATCCGAGAAGAGCGAGACGAGGAAGAGAATGTTGCTCTGCGCCTTGGTCACCGAGATGCCGTTGCGGCGCACCTCCTCGGGGAGCTGCGGCTCGGCGAGCTTGATGGCGTTCTGCACGTCGACGGCGGCCAGGTCCTGGTCGCGGGAGATGTCGAAGTACACCGTCAGGTTCATCACGCCGTCGGACGAGTTCGCCGACTGGAAATAGAGCAGACCATCGAGGCCGGACAGCTGCTGTTCGATCGGCGCGGCCACCGCGAGCGCCACGTCCTCGGCCGTCGCGCCGGGGTACACGGCCACGACGGAGATCGAGGGCGGCGTGATCTGGGGATAGCGGTTGACCGGCAGCCGCTGCAACGCGAAGAGGCCCAGCAGCGTGATCACGATCGAGATCACGGCTGCCATCACGGGCCGCTTGACGAAGAAGTACTTGAGCTCGGGTTCGGCCCCGTCGCTCACGGGGGTGGTGTGACTCACTGGGTGGCGCCCCCAGCCTTGGTGGTATCCGTGGCGGGAGCGCTACCGGCAGGAGCATTGGTGTGCGGCACGGGTGACACCACCGCGCCCGGTCCGGTCTTCTGGACGCCATCAATGATCACGCGATCGCCGGCGGCGATTCCCTTCGTGATGATCCAACGATCACCGACCCACTGGCCGACTTCGACGTCGCGCACCTGGACCGTGTCACCCGGGCCAACGATGTACACCACGCGACGCCCCATCTGCTGCTGGACCGCGCGCTGCGGCACGGTGAGCGCGCTGTCGAGCAGGAAGCCCTCCAGCTTGACGCGCACAAACTGTCCTGGCACCAGCACGCGATCGGTGTTGGTGAACTTGGCGCGGAACTCCTGCGTGCCACTGCCGGCCTCGAGCACCGGATCGATGTAGTCGAGTTGGCCGGTGCGCTCGAGCGGCGTCCCATCAGGGAGCGTGACCGAGATCTTCAGGGAAGATCCCGGCTTCAACAGCTTTGACGCTTGCTCCGAACGACGCCACGCCAGCAGCTGCTGCGACGATGGACGGAACGAGACGTAGATCGGCTCGACCTGGTCGATCGTGGTGAGCAAGTCAGCAGAACCAGAGACGCGACCACCTAGTTCAATGAGCGCGCGACCAACACGCCCACCGATCTCGGCGCGCACGGTGGCGTCATCGAGACTCTTGCGGGCGCGATCGTATTCGGCCTTGGCCTGGAGGAGCTCCGTCTCCGCGTCGTCGAGGTCGCGCCGTGCGACCGCGCGCTCCGCGACCAAGGGTTTCAATCGCGCGACCTGTCGCTCCGCGTTCTTGAGACGCGCATCCGCGCCACGTTCGGCCGCGAGGTACACGGTGCGGTCGATCTCGTAGAGCACCTGACCCGCGCGCACTTCAGCGCCTTCGGTGAATGGGCGCGCGGTGATGATCCCCGAGGCCGACGAGCGCACCTCGACCCGGCGGAACGGCTGGACCGTGCCGACGAACTCATACGCCTCGCCCACGGTGGTCGCGCTCACGACTTCAAACGAGACTTGCTGCGGCGGTGGTGCTTGCTGCTCGGCCGGCTTGCTGCATGCCGCAGCTCCGACCAAAAGCGTCAGGATTCCAAACTGCGTGCGGCGCTGCCGCCCGGTGTGAATCTGCTGCATCGGGGCCCCAAAGGTCTGTAGTTAGGCTGTGGTGTCGGGAGAGACTGGAGCCACCAGTCGATCCACCGCCGAGCGAATGGCGCTGTAGGCAGCCACGCGGCAGGACGATTCATTGGTGCACTCCGCAATGAAGTGCACGTCCATCATCGCCCCGAGGAGGAGCGATCCGATCGCACGCGAGGTGGCGTGCGGATCGGGGATGTCGAACTCTCCGGCCATCACCCCCGCGTTCAGCACGGCCTCGACACGACGCCGGTACCGCTGGGAGAGCTGGCGGAAGAGTTGTTGCGCGGAAATCGGGAAATGCTGGATCTCGCGGATCACGGTCACCGTGAGCTCGGGGACTCCCGGACGCGTGAGGCGATCCCACTTCTCCGCGACGAGCTGGTGGAGGACTCCACGGAAGCCATCGGCCCCGACCAGCAGCATCGGGTTGTCATCCCCGATCTCCATCGCCTCTTCCGTGACCATCGCCTCAAAGAGCGCGGCCTTGGAACCGAAGTAGTGGGAGACCGTCGCCGAGGAGACCCCGGCCCGTTTGGCTACCTGCGCGAGCGTGGCCTTGGTGTACCCCTCCTCCCCAAAGACCAGCATCGCGGCCGCCAAAATTTCCTGGCGACGCTCAGCCGGGCGACGCTGCCAACGCAGAAATGGGGGCGAGGTTACAGGGGGAGACATTCGGAAAAAGCTAATTGAGCGAGTCGCCAAATGTCAACAAGTACATAAACGACTGTTGTGTAACGGTTTAATGAAAGTTGTTGGAGTTGGGGCCAATGGTAAGTCCTGAGTCGTGAGTCCTGAGTCGTGAGATCACTCATTCGGATTTCGGATTACACCCCTCAGGACTCTCGACTCAGGACTTACGACGTACGACGCCGCGGACTGACGGCCGCGGCTGCAAACGCCTCCCTCTCAAACGCATTATCCCGATACCCATCGCCCCCCTTGGCCCTCGCGACCACCGAAGCCACGGCGTAGGCGAACGGGAAGATCGGCCCCCACCGTTCGGCCTGGGCGACATGGACCCGCTCATGGTCGCGCCACTGGTCGAGCGTGGCCTGGTCCACGGCAAGGATCACGTGCCCGAGGGTGATCGCGGCGGGGCGCATGCCGAGACCAATGCGAGGGAGGACGCGAGGGAGCCAGCCACCACACGCTTCAAGGGTGTGATCGCGGCGGACCAGCGGAGCACGGCAGATCAGAGCGAGGGAGGCGCCGAAGAGGGAGAGGGGGGAGGGCCAGAGGTGACTAAGCATTGAGTTGTGAGTCGAGAGTCCTGAGTCCTGAGTCCTGAGTCCTGAGTCCTGAGGGGTGCCCCGGAGAAACGTCATCCCGAGCGCAGCGAGGGAGATGCGTACTCGTGAATGGGCTGAGGTCTAGTGTATTCGCGAGTATGCAGGTCCCTCGCTACGCTCGGGATGACACTACTCCCTTCTGCCCTTTCACCTCTCACGACTCACGATTCACGTCTCACGTCTCGCTCTCATACCGCTCCACCATCTCTGCCACCACCGCCCGCACTTCCGGATCGGCTCCTTCGAGCTCGATCCGTTGCCAACCGCTGACGACCTGCTTGGAAATCATCGCGGCGGCAATCGCGAGCACCGCGGCGGGGATGACGGCACGACCGCCCATGCCGCGCGCAAAGATTGCGGCCGAGAAGGCCAGCGTCATTGCACCGACAACGGCGGCCGCCTGATCACCTGCGCGCGGGCCCGGCGAGATCCAGAGATCGCCCTGCTCGTCCCACGCGAGCCAGCGCCTGGTCCCGGGGAGTTGCACGCCCCACCACGCGGCGCGACCGCGCACCCGATCGAGCCAGAGCGCAAACGCACCGCGTTGCTCCGCGCCGAGCTGCCGCGCGCCAATCACGTCGGGCGCCATCCTCGCGTAGAGCACCAGGCGCGCGCGATCGTCGGTCGAGCCGAGTTCTTCGGTCTTCGTCGCGGCCCGCGCGGCGAGTCGCTCGATGACGGCCCACGGATCGGGGCGCGGCGGTGTGACGTCGCTGCTCACGGCCTGCGCGTCGGCGCCGCGTCGAGAACCGTTCCGCCAATGACGCAGGTGGTGATCTGCGGTCCCGAGCAAGCGCGCGCGATCCCCTCGGCGAGTGCCTTGGAGCGCTCGAGTTCGACCAGCGCCGGATTGGTGGAATAGGCGCTCGCCCGCAACCGCGTCGCCTCCGCCTCCGCCTGCGCGCGAATCACCGTGGCACGCGCCGCCACGGAGTCGATCGCAAAGCGCTTGAGTGTCGAGTCGAGCACCTGCGCCTGCGCCACCGCACCGATGCGCGCGTCCTCGATGGTCTTCGGGATCTTGATGTCGCGCACATACGCCCGCTTGATCATCGCCAGATCGCCGAGCTTGCGCTGGATGTGCGCACGGACCGAGTCGGAGAGTTCCGACCGGCGGTTGGAGAAGATGTCGGCGACGGTCCACCCGGCGAGCGCAGTGCGGTAGCCCTCGCGGATGGCATTGAGGATCTCGATCTCTGCAGCAGCTGGTGTGCGCTTGGCGATGAAGACCGAGTTGACGGAGGCCGGGTCATAGGCATAGACCACGCCGACATCGCCCATCACGGTCACGGGGTCCGCGGTCTGCGCCTCGATCTGTTCGGTGCTCCCCTGCGAGGGGAAGTTCACGTCGGTGAGCGGGAAGCAGGTGGCCTCGCTGAACACGGTCAACGCCATGCCCGTGGTCATGTGCTCGTCCACCACCTTGCCGAAGCGCGTCTCGATGCAGAACGTCGTCTGGTCCACCTTGGTGCAACCCGTGAAGAACACCGCCAGGGAAACCATCACGAGGACAACGATGCCGCCGATTGTGCCGAAACGAGCCATGGAGGGGTCCGGGTTTGGGATGAGGGAAATCTAAGGGGGAACGCCTTTCAGCCGCGAAGCCTGCCCTGAGCGCAGCGAAGGGTCAGGCCGCGGAACGGTGAACGGTGAACGGTGAACGGTGAACGGTGAACGGTGAATGGGCCAGAAGATGTCATCCTGAGCGAAGCGGCGGCGTAGCCGTCGCGAAGTCGAAGGATCTCTCTCAGGACTCAGGACTCGCGCCTCACCGCCGTCGCAACCGCCACCCCACCACCCCAACCACCACCAGCACCACAATCGCCGGCACCAGAATCGCCAACAGGGCCAGGCCGACGGCACCAACCGTCTCCCCGGCTGCCACCACCGGATTGCCGAGGCCACCGGTGAAGGTGGTGGACTTGGCGCGGAACAGCACCGTGGTGCCTTGGACTACTGCGGCCACCGTTCCGCCGCCGATGACGCCGA
>Ga0138256_10009835_pt1 | contig 10034 bp, 7 predicted proteins | sample KNB2016incub_MG_FD_105486 | JGI IMG/M metagenome (GOLD analysis project Ga0138256, IMG submission 105486) | Active sludge microbial communities from wastewater in Klosterneuburg, Austria - KNB2014incub_MG | ecosystem: Engineered > WWTP > Activated sludge > Unclassified | place: Austria...
AGTCTCCCCATGCCGGGAGATTGCTTCCCTTCGACAGGCTCAGGACAGGCGTCGGGACCCCGAAAAAACATCGGGGCAGGCGAGCAAGAGCCCTCCTCGCAACGACATGCCTGAGCAGTTACGTGTGAATGATTTCAACCGTAGCGCAACCACCTCGCTCCATGCCAACACAGCCAGCATGAAAACATAAAACGCCGCGCCTTTGAGCCAGAATGCCGGAAGCGCTAGCGCGACCGTGATCCATGTATAAGCGGATAAATTTTTCCAACAATCATCTTTTTGAAATGCAAAGCCAAGCAACGTCATCGCGGGCATGAGCGTGAGACCGAGAATCACGAACGAAAGATCGTGTAAACGCCCATGCCAGGTGGCGGGCGTGGATCGAATCGTCGGGTCGGTGGTGAAAGCGAGACCGGCGAGGGCTAGCCCGGCGCAGGTCAACGCGAGGGTGGAGAGAAAGGTCGCCAATGTGCGAGGCAGGCTGAGGCGGAGTCCGGAAGCGAAGATCGCCATCATGAGTCCGCTGAGGAGGAAGGTCACGGTCATGATCCAGCCATAGCGACCAAGCGCGAGTCCGCTGGGCCAGTCAAAGGTTGGCGCGTTGAGCGGATGCCAACCGATGGAAAGTAGAAAGTCGAATTTGAGAATCGTGAGAAGTATGACAACGGTTGTAAAAAGAATCGGGCCGATCATGCCGACGCGCGCGGCAAGTTTGATCATCGCGTGAGATACACGGCAATCAAAGCTAGCAAGCCGGGCAAGGCTTGAATGTAAAGAATCGTTTTGCGCGCGGTGAGCCCGCCATAAATTCCCGCGATGACAACACAGGTCAAAAAGAAAATTTTGATGGAGGTATCGCCATTGAGCAAGCCCCAGATCAAGCCTGCCGCGAGGAAGCCGTTGTACAGTCCCTGGTTGGCGGCAAGCGAGGCGGAGGCTTTGGAATATTCGGGAGTCATTTTGAATTGTTTCCTGCCGAAGGGATGATCCCAAAAGAACATTTCGAGCGCGAGGAAGCCCAGGTGTGACGCGGCAACGAGAACAACAAGAATAGCGGCGACGAGGTTCATAAAAACTCCTTTTTGTGGTTGATGCGATTATACAGCACGGCTTTTCTCACGTATAATCGGAAACATGACTTACACATCCATTCTTATTGAGACTCGCGACAAGGTTGGGTTGATCGTCATCAATCGCCCGCAGGCGTTGAATGCACTGAACCACACGCTGATGACCGAATTGATGGATGCGCTCGACGCGTTCGATAACAACGAGGCAATTGGCGCAATGGTGATCACGGGCAGTGAGAAAGCCTTCGCCGCCGGGGCGGATATCAAAGAGATGGCGGATAAGTCTGCCTTGCAAATGACGCGCGAGGACCATATCGCTGTGTTTGGGCGGATTCGCGCGATACGCAAGCCCGTTATTGCGGCGGTTTCAGGATGGGCGCTGGGCGGCGGTTTCGAATTGGCGCTTTCGTGCGACATGATCGTCGCGTCGGATACCGTCAAATTCGGTTTGCCCGAGATCACCCTGGGCGTCATCCCCGGGGCGGGGGGCACACAGCGACTCGTCCGCGCGGTGGGGAAAGCCTTTGCCATGGAAATGATCCTCAACGACCGAAAGATCAACGCGCCGGAAGCGCTTCATTTCGGACTTGCGAATCGAGTCGTTCCTGCCGGTGAGTATCTCAATGAAGCGCTGAAACTCGCCGAAGAGATCGCCTCGCGCGCTCCGTTGGCGGTCCGCGCGGCGAAGCGGGCGATCAATCACTCATATGAATCTTTCCTTAAGGATGGGCTTGACGAGGAAAAGCAAATTTTCTACAACCTGTTCAATTCAGAGGATCAAAAGGAAGGCATGAGCGCCTTCGCAGAGAAACGCAAGCCGCAATGGAAGGGGGCGTAATATGTTGGACTACATTGAACTGAAAAGCCTCTTTCAAGACCTGAGCATCCCGACGGGCAAACCGGTGATCATTCATGCTTCGCTCAAGCCGTTCGGGTACATTCAAGACGGCGCGGATGCTATCTTGCGCGCGCTGATGGACACGTTCAACACCATTGTCGTGCCGACGTTCACCTACTATTCGATGGTCACGCCGCCGAATGGACCCTCGAACAATGGCATGATCTACGATAAGCCTGAGATTCCCAACGAAATGTCCATCACGTTCACACCCAACCTGCGCGCCGACCCGATGATGGGTATTCTGCCCGAAGCGTTGCGGAACCATCAGCAGGCAAATCGGTCGTCACATCCCCTCTTGTCGTTCGCGGGCATGAATGCCGACGGTATCCTAAACACCCAGTTGCGCGACGACCCGCTTGCGCCCATCGGCGCGCTGGTAGAGCGAGACGGCTGGGTCATCCTCATCAACGAAAACCATACCTCTAACACAAGTATTCACTACGCCGAGAAACTCGCGGGGCGGAAGCAATTCATCCGCTGGGCGCTGGTGGACGACCGCACGGTGGAATGTCGCAACTACCCCGGCGACTCGGATGGGTTCGGCGCCATCGCGCCGCATCTCAAGGATGATACGGTCCGCGTGGAATTGGACAAAGCCTTCGTGGAAGCCATGCCGATCAAACGCGTTATCGATGTGGCGGTTGGATTAATTAAAAATGATCCGCTCGCCTTGTTGTGCGAGCGGGAGGATTGTTTGAGGTGCAACGCGGTGCGGGGAATTTACGCGGTGGGGTAATTACTGAAACGTAATCTCCTCCACGCGCCAGCTTTCTTCGCCGATCAACTTTTTCAGGCGGTCGAGCATTTCGGGGCAGACGCGCGTGGTGTCGTTGGGGAAATCAATCAGGTGACCCGATCCATTTTCAAAGATTTGAAAACTGAAACGATCGCGCCCGTGAAATGAAATCAGTGTGCCATAAATCGTTTTGATTCTGCGGCGGTCGCGTTCCTTGTCGCCCGTCGAGCGGAGCATTACATTGATTTGCTTCGGCGGATGTTTCTGATCTTCTTCCTTGACCAGCGTGGTGTAAATGGATTTGAGGGAGGTGACCACCGCTTCGCGCGCCGCTTCATCCTGCTCCAACACTTCGGCTTGACTCTCAACCTGAACATTCACCGACCCCCCTTCCGTCCCCCCTAAATGGGGAGAGACCAATTCACGCGGCGGTGTGATTTCTTCGCTCTTCTTGAACTTCGGCTCAGGCTTGGACGCGATCGCGCCCTCTTCAAATGAAGGTTGCCATTCATTATCCCAACCATCGGGGAAGTTATCGGGAGGCGGAGGCATGTCATCACTTGACGCATAAACCGCCGTAGGTTCAGCAACTTGAGGAACCATAACTGGAGGCGGAGGCGATTTTTGTTGTTGCGCCATCGGCTTCGGTTGCGTGGATTTGATGTTGAGCGGCGTGACGGGAGTCGGCTTGGGTTGTGGAGTCGGCTGCGAGGGCGAGGCAGGCTTCGGCTGAGAGGGAAGCGGCTTTGTCGCGCTGAGCGGAGACGAAGCGTCATCCAACGATTCGAGAATCTTGATTTCAGTCCGCACTGCATCCACCAAAATTTTGGGCGGCGTGGAATTTCCATCCACTTTGCCTTCGACGATCACGATCTGCCCGACGGTGAGTTGCTCGCGCGTTTTTGCCCACGTGCGCGGGAAGAGGACAAGTTCGATGTTGCCTTGCACATCTTCGATGGTGACGAAACCCATCGGCTTGTTGGTCTTGGTCATGTACGGGCGGACGACGGTGATGAGACCCGCCACGCGAACTTTTTCTTCGTGCGAGGCTTCGTTGAGTTGACCCGAAAAATAACTGACGATCTGCGCGAATGTTTTTTGATACGGCGTGAGCGGATGATCGGAAATATACAAGCCGATGAGTTCGCGCTCCCAGTTGAGCATCTCGCGCTTGTCAACATTATTTACTTCGGGCAATGTGATTTCTTCGACGACTCCTGTGACTGCGCCAAAAAGACTCATCTGCCCCGCGTCTGCCGCGCGGAAGTGCGCGTTGCTGATGGCGACGATTCTATCGAGCGATGCGAGCAGCGCGGCGCGGTTGCCGAACAAATCCATCGCGCCAACTTTGACGAGACATTCAAGCGCGCGTTTCCCCACCGCACGCAGATCGGCGCGACGCGCAAAGTCGTTGAGATCTTTGAACGCCCCGTTTTGGTCACGTTCTTTGAGGATCACTTCCACCGCGGCTTGCCCCACGTTTTTCACCGCGCCGAGTCCGAAGCGGATGCTTGGTTTGTCTTTTGTATTTTCAATTTCAAAATCCCACCCCGAAGCGTTGATGTCAATCGGCAATACAGGCACGCCCATGCTCTTCGCGTCTGAAACATAGAACGCGACTTTTTCGATTTGCCCCGCAGATGCCGAGAGCAACGCGGTCATGTATTCGGTTGGGTAATTGGCTTTGAGATAGGCGGTCTGCACGGCGATCACACCGTAATCTGCGGCGTGGCTATTATGCACAAGAATGTCGTTTGCTATGAAGTTGTGTGTGTCGGCGATCTCAAGATCGTACGTTTGTTTTTCACCGACATATTCGATATAGGCTATACGATCCCAATACAGATCGCTTTCGGCATATTTCTTGATCGTGGGGTCGTCGAAATAGTTTCCCAAACGCTGGAGCGTGTTTCGCCTAAAGCCGATCTTGCCTGCTGAATTCGTTGGATAAAACTCACGCGGCGCGACACCTGTTATTTCAGAAAGTTGCGTCCAGGTCAATCCTGATTGGTTTTTTGCGGTGCGCATGTGTTCCTTGACACTTGAAGGGACAATATCTTTCGTACCAATTTTTACGGGCGGAACATAGGATACAAGATACTCAACAACAGCCCGTCGTTTTTTGCTGATGAAATGACAACCGATATGCGCGGCAAACTTCTGGAAGTTCTCATATCCTGTAATGAATAACTGATAACCAACGCGTCCCTCTTTATAAGGAAATTCCACAGTTCGCAAACGGCTAATAATTCCAAACCGCAAAAGCAAATGTTGAAGTTGCTGTGCCATTCGGTACGACGCGGTAGCATAGAACATACTGCGACCTATCTCGTCCACATGACCATCTCCCTCCCACATGCGGCTGATCATCAAACCGATCTGACGATTGTTCAATTCAAAGACAGAGGCGGGAATTTCCTTCGTGCGGGCATTTTTTCCAAGCAGTCCAAGTTCGCCCACCCACGTGAAGATTTCTGGAGGAAACTGTTTATCTGTTCGCGCGGCATAAACAGAGTAGGTGCTTTTATGCGTGGAAATTGTGCAATTCACGTTCCTGAACGAGTTGGCCGCTTGAACAAAATCGTTTACCTGATCAATATCTTGACTGTAGAAATAGACAGAATGAGGATGGCATAAGTTACCCTCCGCCAGCAAATGTCCAAGCGCAATGACTTCATGATCGTACCATTTATTCTTTCCCTCCACATGAATCACGCGCGGCACAGCGATAAAGTCGTCTTCTTGCAATTCGCCCAATTGACGCCAGCCATGATACGTGTAAAAGGGATGATTTTCCGTCGCTTCGATCACCCTCCCCAAAGCGGTGGTGAGGCGGAATACGGGCTTGACGCCGTTATCCATCACACGCGTCACTGGTTGAGGTTTCAGTTTCAAAGAAGAAATATCGCAAGAAACAGTCTCGGTGACGTGTGTTGTTCCGCGATATAAATCTTCGATCCTTACGACCCTACCCGTTGAAGCATCCACAACTTCCACATCGCCTGGGAGGCACTTGTTGAATCCGTAACGCGCAAACTCCTCCCAATCGCTATAAATGGATTCGGCAATCGTTGTATCCATGCCGTTGGCAACAGCGCCTTTTACAAACTTGTGACGATGCTTATCAATATCTTGCTTGATCTTTTTTGAGATCGCCTTGCGCAACTCATCCGATTCAGAGGGAGTGTATCCCGCAAGTTCGACCGCGGCGCGCATCAGTTGTTCTTGATACACAGGGATTCCAAACGTGTCTTGAAAAATAGGTTGCAACGAGGGATGGCGATATTCCACTTCCGATTCGCCGTGCATACGCGCGATGTAATCGGGAATGAACTGCATCGGGCCCGGGCGATACAACGCAACCATCGCAATGATATTATCCAGCGTCTTCGGCTTCATCTGGACGATCCAGCGCGTCATGCCGCCGCCTTCAACCTGAAACAAGCCAGCCGTCTGCCCCGCGCCCATGATCTCGAACGATTTCGGATCGTCGAGCGGGATGTTATTCAAATCCAGTTTCACGCCGTGACGTTTCTCGATCAGGTCGCACGCTTTTGCCATGACGCTCAAGGTGATGAGTCCGAGGAAGTCCACTTTCAACATGCCGAGCGAATCGAGAATGCCCATTTCGAACTGCGTCACCGTTTTGATCGGCGTCTCTTCCGAACCCGATGTCGGACGATGCAACGGCAGATATTCCATGATCGGCTTATCGGAAATCACCACGCCCGCCGCATGTGTCCCCGCGTTACGCACGGTCCCTTCCATGCGCGCGGCGGTGTCAATCAACTCGCGCAGATGCGGTTGCTCGTTATAGATCTTTTTGAAATCGGGAATCGCCAGCGCGTCTTCCATCGTGGTGTTACGCCCTGAAACGAACGGCACAAGTTTTGCCACGCGATCCACTTCGGGCAATGGAATATCCATCACGCGCGCCACATCGCGCAACGCGGCTTTCGTGCCCATCGTGCCAAACGTGATGATCTGCGCGACCTTATCGCTCCCATATTTGCGCGATGTATATTCGAGCATCTCGGCGCGGCGGTCATCGCGGAAATCCAAATCAATGTCGGGCATCGAGATGCGCCCAGGGTTCAAGAAGCGCTCGAACAGCAGATCATGTTGCAACGGGTCAACGACCGTGATCTCCAACACGTACGCGACAATCGAACCTGCGGCAGATCCGCGCGCGTTGTACCAGATATTATTTTCACGCGCATGACGACACAAATCCCAGACGATCAGGAAGTACGCGTCGAATCCCATTTTGGAGACGACACTTAATTCATAATCGATTCTTTCTTGGACTTGAGAACTGGTCGCCCGATCCCCATATCTTTTCTGCGCCCCTTCATTACAGAGATGACGCAGGTAACTTTGAACCGTGAACCCAGCAGGGACGGGGAAATCTGGCAGATGATATCCCTTGAACGACAAATCCACATTACAGCGTTCGGCGATGAGGAGCGTGTTGCTCAACGACTCGGGCACTTCGGCAAAGAGTCGACTCATCTCCGCGGGCGTGCGGAGGTAGTATGAGTCGTCCGACATGCGCATCCGTTCGGTGTCCGAAAGAAGCGACTGCGTTTGAATCGCCAGCATAATATCCTGCAAGCGCGCGTCATCTTGATTGATGTAATGCACGTCGTTCGTCGCAATATACTTCGCTGAATATTTCATCCCCATTTCGAGCAGTTTTTTATTTAGAGCGGCGATCTCTTTGATGTCGTGCTGTTGTAGTTCGATGAAGAAGTTATCGCGCCCGAAGACATCGTAATACCAGTTCATGCGCTTCACCGCTTCTTCGGCGTTCCCCTCCAACAGCAAACGCGGAATCTCCGCAGACATACACCCCGACGTGGCGATGATTCCCTCAGAATGTTTTGCTAATAAGTCATGGTCAATGCGCGGATAATAATAGAAGCCATCCAGTTGAGCGGCGGAGGAAATCTTGAGCAGGTTCTTGTAGCCCGTTTCGTTTTCAGCGAGCAACAACAAATGAGACGAGGTTCTGTCCAGTTTGGAATCGCGGTCTTGCATCGTCCGCGCCGCCATGTACGCTTCCACGCCGATGATGGGCTTAATTCCCTCCTGTGTCGCGGCTTTGTAAAAATCCATCACTCCGAACATCGTGCCGTGATCCGTGATCGCCACGGCAGGCATCTCCAATTCCTTCACGCGCTTGATGAGCTTCTTGATGTTCGAGAAGCCATCGAGCAGGGAATATTCGGTGTGAACGTGGAGGTGGGAGAAGGTCATGAGAGCAGAGATTAGAGAATTGGAGGATTAGAGATTAGGGTTGAGGCATTATAGCACGGGTGTTCGAGGATGAAGTTTAAAATATCATGCAACAAAAAATCCTCCAACCGTTGGAGGATTTGATGAGCGCGGAGGGGATCGAACCCTCAACAAACGGCTTAAAAGGCCGCTGCTCTGCCATTGAGCTACGCGCCCGTGTATCGGAAAGCGAAGGGCATTCTAACACGGGGGAAAGTGAGCGTCAACAAATTTTTCTACCGCTAAGCACGCAAAGGACGCGAAGATTTAATAGGTTTTCTTGGCGGACTTCGCGGGCTTAGCGGTTAATTTCTCCAACGTAAGACAACCAAAATACAATACGTCCAGCAAATGGAGGCTAACATGGCTGACTTATTACATGTAGATGAAGCGAACTTTCAAACCGAAGTGATGAATGCCAGCGAACCTGTGCTGGTAGATTTTAGCGCGGTGTGGTGTCAGCCGTGCAAAATGCTCGACCCCGTGATCAAGCAACTGGCAGGCGAGTGGGATGGCAAAGTGAAGGTTGTGAAGATTGATGCGGATGAGAACCCCAACCTCGTAATGAAATTCGGCGTGATGGGCATCCCCACATTGTTATTCATGAAGAACGGCGAGATCAAGGAACGGATTACGGGTTTTTTGCCGAAAGAGAAACTGGTCGCGCGGTTCAGTCCGCATTTTAATTAAGGCATGTCGTTGCGAGGAGCGCTCTTGCTCTTCGCGACGAAGCAATCCTTATTATCGAGGAGATTGCTTCGTCGTCGCTACGCTCCTCCTCGCAACGACATATGATAAAAAACAGTGGACACGAAGTTCGTGCCCACTGTTTTTTATTTTCTCATCAACATATCGAGTTCGGCAAAATCCACGCGGGAGGTCAGATCGAAACTCATCGGGGAGACAGACACCATTCGCTTCTTTCGCAGAACATAGGCATCCGTATCCTCAGGCTCGTGATCGAAATCTCCATTTGCGCGGTAGCCGACTGTGCCGGGCTTGTCCCATGATGTGCGCTCAGCAGGCATCGGCTCGTAATAGCGCTGGCGGGATACGCGAGTCAATTGCCACGGGGTATCTGGCGCGGCATCGGAGGGGATTTCAACCTTGAGCAAGTCCACATCGAAGGGAAATTTTTTCTCGAGCAACATGCGGGCAAATTTCGCGGCAAACATCGCCGCGATTGGGAATTCCACATCGTTGGAATATGACAAATGATATTTTGAATCAGTTTCCAGCGAGATCGCCAGCGAAGGGATTCCCAGAGAGGCGGCTTCGAGCGCCGCGCCGACCGTGCCGGAGATCGTCACGCCCGAAGCGACGTTCTCGCCGTAATTGATCCCTGAAACGACAAGGTCCGGCTTGCGCTTCAGCACATCATAGATTCCATGCAGGACCGCCTGCGCGGGACTCCCGCCCACGGCAAACACGCTCCACTCCTGACCGTTGACCTGCACACGCTCCTCTCGAATGATCCCATCCGACGTGTTGGGCAAACTGCGTCCCATGCCGGTGCATTGGTCGCGCGGCGCGGTGACGGTGACAAACCCAACGTCCGAAAGAGAAGCGGCAGCCGCCCACAGCCCGGGGGAGCGAATCCCATCGTCATTGGTTAAAAGAATTTGTGGTTTTGTAGTTGACATAGAATTTCCAGATAGAAACTTTACAGATAAGGAGATTGCTTCGTCGCCTTGGTCTCGATACGAGCGAGAAGACCATTCGCTCTACTCGACCAGCGGCTCCTCGCAATGACATAAAAATAAGGAGCGGTGATCCGCTCCTCATCATCATGGCGCCCTCGGCGCGACTCGAACACGCGACCTATTGCTCCGCAAGCAAGCGCTCTAATCCACTGAGCTACGAGGGCATTTTGGCAGACGGGGATTTTAGTTCAGAAATGGAGGCTGGTCAAGGTGAGCGGGGTTTATGTTAGGGCAAAGTAGAAATGTCCCTTTTGAGCAAAGTTAAAATGTCCCCTTCGGAGGACAGGCAACTTGGAGACATTACTAGAAATGAGCGCGAAAGAAATCAATCGGTTGGAAGTGCTGCA
>Ga0138256_10009836_pt1 | contig 10034 bp, 8 predicted proteins | sample KNB2016incub_MG_FD_105486 | JGI IMG/M metagenome (GOLD analysis project Ga0138256, IMG submission 105486) | Active sludge microbial communities from wastewater in Klosterneuburg, Austria - KNB2014incub_MG | ecosystem: Engineered > WWTP > Activated sludge > Unclassified | place: Austria...
CAGGTAGGGCTCGGTGGGCATCAGCTCGCTCATCTTCTTCTCGGGCTCGATGTTCTCGCCGACCCAGATGCCGCACTGGCCGATGCACATGTCGAGGAAGTCTTCCCAGGCCTCGGCCTCGAGATGCTTCACTTCCTTGGGCGACAGCGCCTCGCGCAGCTTGGCGAGCGCGGTCACCGTGTCCATGTAGATCGGGCCGCGCCCTTCCTTCATCTCCTTGAGCATGAGGTGGTTGCGCAGGCACGAGGCCGGCACGGCGGCCTGGCCGTAGGGCGGGTACTGGTCGAGCAACTCCTTGTTCCTGACCATGTAGTCTTCGCCGTAGGCGTTGACGGCCTTGGCCTTGAACAGCAGGAACCACGCGCCGACCGGGCCGTAACCGTCCTTGAAGCGCGCCGGCACGAAGCGGTTCTCCATCATCGTGAGCTCGGCGCCGGCCTCGGCGGCCATCGCATACGTCGAGCCCGCGTTCCACACCGGATACCAGGCGCGGCCCGTGCCTTCGCCCACCGAGCGCGGGCGGAACAGGTTGACGCAGCCGCCGGCGGCAAGCAGCACGGCCTTGGCCTTGTAGACGTAGATCCGGTTCTCGCGCACCGAGAAGCCGACCGCGCCGGCGATGCGCGACGGGTCGTTCTTGTCGTTGACCAGCTTGACGATGAAGACGCGCTCCTGGATGCGGTCCAGCCCCAGCGCTTTCTTCGCGGCCTCGGCGACGATCCACTTGTAGGACTCGCCGTTGATCATGATCTGCCACTTGCCCGAGCGCACCGGCTTGCCGCCGTCCTTCAGCGCCGGCAGGCCTTCCTTCTGCGACTCGGCGCCGTCGTGGCGCACGCCGTCGGCGTCGGTCTTCCAGATCGGCAGGCCCCATTCCTCGAACAGGTGGACCGACTCGTCGACGTGGCGGCCGAGGTCGTAGGCGAGGTCGTCGCGCGTGATGCCCATCAGGTCGTTGCTGACCATGCGCGCATAGTCGGCCGGATCCTGCTCGGGGCCGATGTAGGTGTTGATCGCCGACAGGCCCTGCGCCACGGCGCCCGAGCGGTCCATCGCGGCCTTGTCGACGAGCTTGATCTTCAGCTCCTGCCCGGTCTCGGCCTTGACGGCCTCGGCCCAGCGCATCATTTCGTAGGCCGCGCCGCAGCAGGCCATGCCGCCGCCGATCAGCAGGATGTCCAGTTCTTCCTGGACGACTTCGGGATTCTCGAACGTACCCATGTCAGGACTGCCTTTGGTCGTTTGCTTCGTGTGTCGGATGTGTGCTTGCGCGGACGCGGCGCGTCACTTGATTCGGAGAAGTTCGCCCTCGCGCCCCTTGCGATAGCCGCCGCTCTCGGTGAAGTAGCCCGGCTTGTCGATGTCGGCGAGCTTGGGCATCGTCTTGCCGCCGTAGGGGTTGATCGAGCCCTCTTCCGTGGTGCGCGTCGGGAACTTGAAGCGCTTGAGCGTGCCGTTGCGGAACTTGATCGTCCACATGATCGAGTCCGAGCCGCGCAGCGGCTGCACCGAGCCGCCGAGCGGCACGATGTCGGCGTAGTGCCGCACTTCGATGGCGTTCTGCGGGCAGATCTTGACGCAGGAGTAGCACTCCCAGCATTGCTCGGGCTCCTGGTTGTACGCCTTCATCGGATGCCCGGTCGCCGAGCCGTCCTTGTCGAGCATCATCAGGTCGTGCGGGCAGATGTACATGCAGGCCGTCTTGTCCTGGCCCTTGCAGCCGTCGCATTTGTCGGTTCTCACGAAGGTGGGCATTCCTGTTCTCCTGGGTCGGTCTGTTTGTCTGTCGGTGGGTCTTCGCAAAAGCGGTGTGTCAGGCCGTCGCCGCGGGCTGCCTGGGCTTCTTCTCGAGGCTGGCGTAGTACTCGCGCAGGATCTCGACGACGGCCGGCCGGCTGAACTCGGGCGGCACGTCGGCGCCTTCCGAGAGCCACTTGCGCAGCTGCGTGCCGCTGACCTGCAGGCGGTGCTCGTCGCCGTGCGGGCAGGTGCGCCCCGAGGCCATGCCGCCGCATTCGTGGCACCAGAACGCGACGTCGATGCACAGCGCCTGCGTCTCGAGCGCGCCCTTGGGGATCTCTTCGAAGATGCGATGCGCGTCGAACGGGCCGTAGTAGCTGCCGACGCCGGCGTGGTCGCGCCCGACGATCAGGTGCGAGCAGCCGTAGTTCTGGCGGAACAGAGCGTGCAGCAGCGCCTCGCGCGGGCCGGCGTAGCGCATGTCGAGCGGGTAGCCCGCCTGCACGATCGTCGACGGGACGAAGTAGCCCGCGACCAGCGCCGCGATCGCCTTGGTGCGCACCTCGGCCGGGATATCGCCGGGCTTCAACGCGCCGAGCAGCGAGTGCACCAGCACGCCGTCGCACACCTCGATCGCCACCTTGGCGAGGTACTCGTGCGAGCGGTGCATCGGATTGCGCGTCTGGAACGCCGCGATGCGCGACCAGCCGAGCTGCGTGAACAGCGCCCGCGTCTGCTGCGGCGTCATGTAGAGCGCGCCGTACTTCTCGGGGAATCCACCCTGCGACAGCACCTTCACCGGGCCCGCGAGGTTGACCGCAGGCTGTTCCATCACCATCTGCACGCCCGGGTGCGCCGGGTCGGTGGTGCGGAACACGCTGGCGCACTCGTGCGCCTTGTCGATCGCGTACTTCTCGGTCACGCGCATCGTCGCCAGCGGCGCGCCGTCGTCGGGGTGGACGAGGGCGATCTCGTCGCCCGTCCTGAAGCCGGCGGCGGTCTGCGCGTCGGTCGACAGCGTGATCGGGATCGGCCAGAACAGGCCGTCGGCCATGCGCATGCCGTCGCAGACGCCGCGCCAGTCGGCCTGCGTCATGAATCCGGTGAGGGGCGTGAAGCCGCCGATGCCCAGCATCAGCAGATCGCCGCGCTCGCGCGAACTGACGCGGACCCGGGGCAGCTCCTTCGCATGCCGCAGTTCGGCGGCCAGCGCGCTGCCTTCCAGCAGCAGCGGCCGCAACTCCGCGCCGCCGTGCGGTCGGACCAGGTTCGTCATGCTCGCTCCCCCGCGGCGCACCAACCACCAACAACAGCGCCGTCGATCTGCCGCGATGCTAAGCAGCGCATGTCAAAAGAAAAAGCGGACAATAGCGGTCACGATGTCCGGAAATTCCGATCACTGTGCGACCCGGCTGCGGCTCTCGCTGCGCCAGCTCGAAGTCTTCGTCGCCACGGCGCGCGCCGGCTCGACGCGCGCCGCGGCCGACCACGTCGCGCGCTCGCAGTCGGCGGCGAGCGCGGCGCTGGCCGACCTCGAGGCGTCGCTGGGCGTGCAGCTGTTCGACCGCGTCGGCCGCCGCCTCGAGCTCAACGAGAACGGCCGCGCGCTGCTGCCCAAGGCGGCTTCGCTGCTCGACCAGGCGGCCGAACTGGAGCACCTGTTCAGCGGCGAGCACGCGGCGGCGCTGCGCGTCGCCGCGAGCCTGACCGTCGGCGAATACCTGCTGCCCGAAGTGCTGGCGCGCTGGAAGCACGAGCACGCCGCCAGCCCGGTGCGACTGATGATCGGCAACACCAGCGAAGTGATCGCCGCGGTGGCGGCGTTCGAGGTCGACGTCGGCTTCATCGAGGGGCCGCAGAAGCACCCCGACCTGATCGTGCGGCCGTGGCGCAGCGACGAGCTGATCGTCGTCGCCGCGCCGGGCCACCCGCTGGCGCGCCGCACCGCCAGCCGCCAGGACCTGCGCGACGCCGTGTGGGCACTGCGCGAGCCTGGGTCAGGCACGCGCGAGGCGGTCGACCGTTGGCTGGTCGAGCGCGTCGGCGCGCTGCGTGTCGACTTCGAGCTCGGCAGCCCCGAGGCGATCAAGCGCCTGGTCGGCGCCGGCGCGGCGCTCGGCTGCGTGCCGCGCGAAGTCGCCGCGCACGAACTCGCCCAGGGCATGCTCGCCGAGGTGACGACGCGGCTGCCGCGCGCGACGCGCCGGCTGTCGATGGTGCTGCATCGCGACAAGCACCTCGGCCGCGGCACCGAGGACTTCCTGCGCCACTGCGCCGAGTTCGCGACGCCGGCGCGCGCTACCCCGGCCTGAACGCGGCGCGCGCTGCGCCGCCGGGTATGGCGGTTGCTGCGAGCGGTGGATGGCGCATCGTGCCGCCGGGGCGGCGGCCCGGGCTGCGCCCGCAACAGGAGGTATCCATGAGAGTTCGCGAAGCCATGAGCGCCGACGTCTGCCTCGCCCACCCCGAGACGTCGATCCGCGAGGCGGCCCGCATGATGGGCGAGCACGACATCGGCGCGCTGCCGGTCGCCGACGGCGACCGCCTGGTCGGCATGATCACCGACCGCGACATCGCGCTGCGCGCCATCGCCGAGGGGCAGGGCCCCGACTGCCGCGTAGCCGACGTGATGACACACGAAGTGATGTACTGCTTCGACGACGAGGAAACCGACGTCGTCGCGCAGAACATGGGCGACATCCAGGTGCGCCGCCTGCCGGTGCTCAACCGCGACAAGCGGCTGGTCGGCATCCTGGCGATGGGCGACCTGGCGCGCTGCGAAGACGTCATGCAGACCGGCAGCGCGATGGCCGGCATCTCGCGGCCGGGCGGGGCGCACAACCAGGCGGTGCATTGAGCTGCGGCGTCGAGCATGAGCCGCGCATGACCGTTACCGCCCGCTGACACCTGTACGCCCATGCGCCGCCCAGAATCGGCGCATGAACGTTCGAGTGGTCCGAGGGTCCATGGTGCGCGGTACCGACGCGCGCCGGCGCCAGCTGCTGATGGCGCTGGCCGCGGCCGGTCTCGGTGGATGCGGCGGCGGGGGCGGCAGCGCTGACGGCACGGCCCCCGTCGACACGGGCGCTGGTGGCGGCACGCCGGCACCGGGCGCCGGGAGCGGCGGCAGCACGCCCGGCGCAACGCCGGCCGGCGCCGCGCCGACGACCGACTTCAGCGTGGCGGCACTCGGCGCGGGCGCGGCGCTCAATGGCGCGCGGCCGTTCCCGGTCGACAACGCGTGGAACACCGACATCTCGGCAGCGCCCGTCGATCCGGCGTCGGCGACGCTGATCGCGAGCATCGGTCTGGCGACCGGGCTGCATCCCGATTTCGGCGCGGGGCTGTACGGCGGCGGACCGATCGGCATTCCTTACGTCGTCGTCGCCGGCACGCAGGCGCCGGTGGCGATCCGCTGGACCGCCTACGGCGACGAGAGCGACCCGGGGCCGTATCCGGTGCCGGCCGACGCGCCGATCGAAGGCGGCGCGGCGAGCACGGGCGACCGCCACGTCATCGTGATCGACCGCGACAACGACCGCCTGTACGAACTCGCGCGCGCCTTCCGCAACGCCGACGGCTCGTGGAACGCCGACTGCGGCGCCGTCTTCCACCTCGACAGCAACACCGTACGCCCCGGCGGCCAGCCCGGCTGGACCAGCGCCGACGCCGCCGGCCTGCCGATCTTCCCGGGCCTCGCGCGCTACGACGAAGCCGCGCTCGGGGCGGGCGGCATCCGCCATGCGCTGCGTTTCACCGCCGCGCGCACCCGCCGCGCCTACGTGCCGCCGGCGACGCACTGGGCGAGCAGCGACACCAGCGCCGCGCGCCCGCCGATGGGCATGCGCGTGCGGCTGAAGGCGAGCTACGCGATCCCCGCGAGTTTCTCGACCGAGACGCGCGCGTTGCTGCAGGCGATGAAGACCTACGGCCTGATCCTCGCCGACAATGGCAGCAACTGGTACGTCAGCGGCGCGCCCGACGAGCGCTGGAACAACGACGCGCTGGTCAGCGAGCTGCGGCAGGTCAAGGGCAGCGACTTCGAAGTCGTGCGCATGGACGGGCTCGTCGCCGGCTGACAAGCGGTGAACGCATCCGGCACGGCAGATGCGTACGCCTTCGCTCAGTCGACCAGGTTGTCGGCCACCAGCTCGAGCAGGCTCTCGGGCCGCCGGTCCCAGTTCGCGTGCTTTGCGCCCTGCTCGAGCGTGATGCGGCACTGGCCGCAGCTCGTCACGAAGCGTTCCGCGCCGGTCGCCTCGACCTGCTGGCGCTTGAACTCGAACACCTTGTGGCGCAGCGGCGCGGCGCGCTGGTTCGAGACCACGCCGCCGCCCCCGCCGCAGCACCAGCCGGCGACGCCGTGGTCGGCCAGTTCGCGCAGCTCGAAACCCAGCGCCGCGAGCACGCGCCGCGCCGCTGCCTCGAGGCCGCCGCGGCGCACGATCTGGCAGGGGTCGTGGAACGTCGCGGTCGCGCCGATTCGCTTCACGCGGATGCGGCCGCCGGTGAGCAACTCGTCGAGGAACTCCGTCATGTGCACGATGCGCAGCGGCAGCGGCTCGCCGTACCAGCGCGCCGCCTCCCAGCGCGCGGCGCCGTAGGCGTGGCCGCACTCGGGCAGCAGCAGCGTCTTCGCGCCGATGCGCAGCGCCGTGTCGACCAGCGAGCGCGTCAGGCGCTGCTGCAGTTCGAGGTCGCCGTTGTTGAAGCCGATGTTCGACGCGTCGAAGCCCGCGCTGTGCATCGTCCACGTCAGCCCGCTGCGGTGCAGGATCTTCGCCGCGTCGGCGAGCGACTTGGTGTGCTCGCCCAGCTCGGCCGGCGCCGCCGTCACCAGGATCTCGGCATGCTCCAGGTCGCACGGGATCTCGACACCGTGCTGCTGCGACACCTCGGCCAGGATGTCGGGCAGGTCGTCGCCCGGCGTCGCCGTGCTGCCCCACTGGCGCGCCGCGCGGTCCATCAGCGCCAGCCGCTCGGGCACCAGCCCGGCCTCGAACATGCCGCGGCGCGCTTCCTTCACCAGCTCGGCGATGTCGATGCCCATCGGGCAGGCGAGCGTGCAGCGGCCGCACATCGTGCACGAGTCGTAGAGCAGCTCCTGCCACCGGTGCAGGTCGTCGATCGTCGGCTTCTTCACCAGCCCCAGCGCGCGGCGCAGCGCGCCGAACGGCGCCGCGTCGCGCAGGTACGCGCGGCGGAACGGCTCGAGCCGGTGGATCGGCGTGTACTTCGGGTCGCCTGTGGTGACGTGGAAGTGGCAGGCCTGGGCGCACAGGCCGCAGCGCACGCACGACTCCAGGTGCAGCGCCGCGGTGACGCCGAACTCGGCGCGGAAGGCCGCCATCGCCGCATCGACGCGCTGCTCGTCGGTCCGCGTGCCCTGCTGATCGAAGAATGTCGGCGCGCTCACTGGGCTACCCTCCGCGCTGCGCGCTCCGGGATGAGCGCTTGGGAGCGGCCCGGCGCGCTCACGACAGCCCCTCGTTCGACGGGTACGTCGAACGATCCCCCGAGGGGATCGCGGGCCGGCTTGGGGCGGCCCGGCGCTCGGCCCGCGGTGCGCGGGTTGACACAGGGTGTCTCATACCTTCACCCCGCGATGCGCGAAGCGCAGGCCGGTGGCGCCGCGCGAGAAGGCGAACAGCACGGCGTGCATCAGCTTGCCGAACGGGAACCACACGAGCAGCAGCTCGAGCGTCAGCAGGTGCACGGCGAGCGGCGTGCGGTAGAGCACGGCGTCGCGTGCCAGCAGCGCTGCCGACGGGTCGGTCGCCACCGCCATGCCGGTGACCAAGGGCAGGAAGGTGACGGTCCAGCTGATCCAGTCGTCGGGGCCCGAGATCAGGCGCAGCACCGGGTCGCCGAGGCGCAGCCACAGCGCCATCAGCAGCGACACGATCGTCACCGCGGCGGCGAGGTACATCACGGCGTCGGGCAGCGCCGGCCAGGACAGGCCGGTCAGCCGCTGCACGAAGGCGATGTGCGGCGCATAGCCGAAGACGACGAGCGCCAGCCCGACGTGGAACACATAGCCGTTGAACGACGCGATGCGCGTCGCCGGCGCGAAACCGCGGCGCGGCACGAGCCCGCTCAGCACGGCACGCGCAGCGGCCGTCGCCGCGCCGGGCGCGCCGGCGCGCGGCGGCGATCGATCGAGGCGCCGCGGCAGCCGCAGCACGCCGGCAAGGCGCCATAGCGTGCCGAGCGCGAACACGGCCAGCGCGCACCACAGCGCCGGACCACGGGCGATATCGAGCAGATCCATCGACAGCCTTTCTCGTCGGCATACCTTATGGCCGGCCGGTGAGGCCGTCTTGACGGACATCAAGGAACGCCGCCGGACCGCCGCGCACCATGGTCGAGCGACAACGCACTGTTATATAAGCATACGGTAAAGTCCCGATGGCGGACCGTGCTGCAGACGGTTCCAATCCGATGCATTGCGCCGGCAACGGCGTACCATTTCCCGCGCACACCGGGTGAGGCTGCATGGACCCGAATCGAGCGACGACGCACGCACCCAGCCCGGCCGGCGCCGCTCCGGCCGGCGCGGGGCTGCTGACCGAGATCGCGGCCGACCTCGCGGCCGGCGGCGACCTGCGCGCGCTGCTCGACCGCTTCCTCGATCCGATCGTGCGGCTCGCCGGCGCGCGCGCCGGCGCCGTGCGCGTGCTCAGCGACGCCGACGAGCGCCTGCGCATCGTCAGCGACATCGGCCTGCCCGGCAGCGTGAGCGGCGCCGAGGAATCGGTCGACCGCCACTGCGGCTATTGCGGCGAGGCGGCCGACGCGCAGCGCGTCGTGTGGGCGTCGGACTTGAGCCGCTGCTCGGCGCAGGCGCACGCCGCGTGGTTCGGCCACGACTGCCATCGCATGCTCGTCGTGCCGCTGCAGCACCGCGGCCGCATGCTCGGCGTCTACAACCTGTTCTTCGACGGCGACGCCGAGCCCGCGCCCGACGTCGCCGCGCTGCTGAAGACGGTCGGCGAGTTGCTCGGCCTGGCGCTGCACACCGCGCGCCTCGAAGCCGAGAACCTGCGCGCCACCGTGATGCACGAGCGCCAGGCGATGGCTGCCGAGGTCCACGACTCGATCGCGCAGACGCTGACCTACGTCAAGATGCGCCTGCCGCTTCTGCAGGACGCCGTGCTCGGCCATGACGAAGAGCGGGCGCTCAAGTACCTCGGCGACGTGCGCGACGCCGTCGGCGAGGCGCACGCCCACCTGCGCGAGATCGTCACGCACTACCGCACGCGCCTCGACCCGCGCGGCCTCGCGCCGGCGCTCGACGCGCTGGCGGCGCGCTTCCCGCAGCGCACCGGCATCGAGCTGGCGTTCGCCAACCACGCGCCCGGCCTGCACCTGCCCGCCAACCTCGAGAGCGACGTCTTCCACATCGCGCAGGAGGCGCTGGCCAACATCGAGCGCCACTCGGGCGCGAAGCACGCCTGGCTGACCGTCGAGCCCACGCCTTCGGGCATCGAGCTGCTCGTCGAGGACGACGGCAGCGGCCCCGGCCGCCCGGCCGACGACGCCGCGCACTACGGCATCGGCATCATGAGCGAGCGCGCGCTGCGCCTGGGCGGCGAGCTGAGCGTCGCGCCGCGCCCCGGCGGCGGCACGCGCGTGCGGCTGGCGTTTCCGGCCGCCGCGGCGGCGGCGAGGTGAGCGCGATGGATCAGGCGATGAAAGACCCTGGCCAGGCGCTGTTGAAGATCGTCCTCGTCGACGACCACTCGCTGTGCCGCAACGGCCTGACCGACCTGCTGCAGCAGCGCGGCAACATGCAGGTCTGCGCTGCGACCGGCGACCCGGCCAAGGTCGCCGGCCTGTTGCGCGAGCACCGGCCCGACCTCGTCGTGCTCGACCTGCGCATGCCGACGACCGACGGCCTGACGCTGCTGCGCCACCTGCGCGCCGAGGGCATCGACACGCCGGCGCTGATCCTGACGATGAGCGACTCGCAGGACGACCTGGCCGCCGCGCTGCGCGCCGGCGTCAAGGGCTATCTGCTGAAGGACATGGAACCCGACGACGTCATCGTCGCGATCGGCCGCGCCGCGCGCGGCGAGCTGGCCGTCGCGCCGGCGCTCACGTTGAAGCTCGCGCAGATGCTGCAGGCCGGCCACAGCGGCCCCGAGCGCAAGGACCTGCTGGCCTCGCTGACGGAGCGCGAGCGCGAGATCCTCTCGCACCTGGCGCGCGGCGAGAGCAACAAGACGATCGCGCGCGCGCTCGACATCAGCCACGACACCGTCAAGCTGCACGTGCGCCACATCCTGACCAAG
>Ga0138256_10009837_pt1 | contig 10034 bp, 8 predicted proteins | sample KNB2016incub_MG_FD_105486 | JGI IMG/M metagenome (GOLD analysis project Ga0138256, IMG submission 105486) | Active sludge microbial communities from wastewater in Klosterneuburg, Austria - KNB2014incub_MG | ecosystem: Engineered > WWTP > Activated sludge > Unclassified | place: Austria...
AGCAAAGAACATTTTGTAATTATTGATGCTATTGGTGTAGAACAATCGCAAAAAACAGACAGTAGACCTTTAGAAAAAGCACCAGGCATTTCTTTAAAAGATGTGATTACGAGTGTGGCGATGGGCAATACTTCAGAAGAAATGTTGAGTACGTTAGCGAATCGTTTGATTCGTTTGGAAAAGCAACTGCAAGACAAACATAAAATTGAATTTACCGAAAAAGCCAATGGTTTAACTATTAATCAAGTGGTAAAGAAATTGTTGAATGCACATGACCCAGATACAATTACGAATGATGAATTACGAATTAGGAATGGCATGCGTGGACAAGCACCTATTGAAATTGAAAAAGCTATTGCGGTTGCAAACCAAAAATTAATTGACGATGCGGTAGCGGTTTTTAACAATCCTGAGTTGCGTGATTTTGTGATTGATATTCGCAAAAAGCTAGACCAAATTATTGATGTAGTCAATATAGATACCATTACCAATATAGGTTGGGTAAAAGACCAAGCCGAAACCAGCACAGCATTAATAAATGATTTTAAAGCTTGGATAGCAACCAACAAAGACGAAATTACCGCTTTGCAAATCTTTTATGCCCAAGATTATAGACACCGCACTTTTACCTATACCATGATAAAAGAACTATGCGAAAAACTAAAAACAGAAAAACCATTATTAGCTCCTTTGAATGTTTGGAAAGCTTACGAACAATTAGAAAAAACAAATGGCTCTGCTAAAAATGAGTTGATTGCTTTGGTTTCTTTAATACGTAGAGTGGTGGGTATTGACAATAGTTTGACCAGTTACGACAAAACAGTAGATAAAAACTTTCAAGATTGGATTTTTAAGAAAAATGCAGGAAAACACAATGCCTTTACCGAAGACCAAATGCAATGGTTGCGTATGATGAAAGATTATGTAGCCAACAGTTTTAGCATAGAAAAAGACGATTTTGATTTAAGCCCTTTTAATGCAGAAGGTGGTTTGAGTAAAATGTGGGCTTTGTTTGGAGACCAAACAGATGTGATTATTAATGAATTAAATGAGGTGTTAGCAGCTTAAAACAATATAAATATGACAAATAAAATAATTATACATCTAATAGATAAAGAGCAAGGAACAGATCCTATTTTAATTCCTTCAACAAACCTTATACCTATAAATGAAAACGTAAACAATCTTACAGAGAGATTAAATGATTCATTTAGAAAAGATGAAAAAGTTTTGAGAACTGAATTCCAAGAAAATAGTTTAGCATTTCAAAATGGTGTTAGAAATTTTTCACTTAATGATACTGACCAATTATTTTTAGATTTTTCAAATGATTCTATTAATAGAATGATAGATTTATTGTCAGGAGTTAATCTTGCTACAGGTGGTTATTTTGTCTATATACATTATTTATATAGGGCTACAAATTATTTAGGAGTATTTGTAGTAAGAGACATAGAACAAATAATTTTTGATAAAGCGGAAGACTCTGATAATTTTACTGTTGATACTACGACTGTAATAAATACTGATAAATTAGCTATGGCTGTTAGGATTGATTTAGACAGATTGACAAATAATCAACCTAGATATTTACACTTTACAAAAAAACAAACACATCAATCAAGATATTTTATCGATTGGATTGAAGCTGAATTAGCGGATAAAAGTAGTGATGACACTTTAGCATTAATTCATTTAATTAATAATTTAAATGATGATGAATTTCCAATTAATCAAGAAACAAATCAAAGGTATGAAAGTGAAGATTTTCGAAGACACCTTTTAAATCACATTAATTCTTCTGGTAAAATTGTACGGATTAAAGAGCTAAGTAATACTTATTGGCAAAATGAAGATTTTTTGATAGATAAAGCAGAGGAGTTAGGTTTAGATATAAATGGAGAATTTCAAGGTGTTGATAAAATATTAAAAAGATTAAATGCTTATGAAATTAAGTCAGGTAAAGTCAAATTAATTTTTTCTCAAAAAGATATTGATGATGGAATAGTTTTTAAAGGTGATAATAATCAAATTATAATTAATTCTGAAGAATTAAGTAATGCTTTTGATGATTTATAATGAGTATGAAAGAATTTGCAATAAAATTAATCACATTTGATTTTCAATATGATGATAATGATACTAAAGAATTACAATTTGTTAATTCTATGGATATCATTTCATTTTTAAAAGAAGAAAATTTTGAAAGTTATGAATTAAAACAAAATAGAATTTGTATAAAAAAAAACAAACTCCCTTTTGTTTACTTTGACAATGAAATTGAATTTACTAATCAGGTAAAAGATGAGGATTTTAATAGACCAATTATTATAAATAACTATGCAGAAATTTCAAATTATCTATATTTTGAAAACAATTTAACTTATTTAAAAGATGAGCTAACAAAAATTAAATTAATTAAAAATGCTCAAGCCGTTAAAGAAACAAAATGCCTTTTTAAAGATCTTTCTAATAAAGAAAAATATGGAATAGAAATAGTTGATAATTACTCTATTTCAAATCTTGTAATAACATTTATTAGTTTAAAAGATAAAACTAAAGTAAACCTTGAATTTAAGCCAACAGGTACATTAAAATTAAACAATGAAATAGATTACTCTGAAAAAATTTGCACTCTAGTTGAGTATTTAACTAAGGAAAATAAGCAATTTTCCGTGTTTTTGAAAAACTCAATAATAAGTAATTTAATATATGATGAAACAAACGCATTTGAATTGTTTTTTGAGAGAATTGATAAAATACTTTATGAAGCAAAACTAAATTATAATGTTTTTCTTCATGAACTTTCTTTAGATAAAATAAAAACGGATTATAAAGAATACAAACAAAAATTCTTTGCAAGTCAAAATGATATACTTTCAAAAATTACAACACAAGTTATTGCTTTGCCTGTTTCAATTGCAGTATCAGCTTTTTCATTATATAATTTGAAAGGAGAAATATTTCCAACAATTATAGTATTATTTGGATTGATAAGTTATATAATATACGTGACATTTATATTAAGTATTTATTTTTCTGATATCACAAACTTAAACACAATGGCCCAAAGAGATTATAAAATTTTAAAAAAACATCCTTTTTTTAAAGAAAACATTGAAGAGCTTACTTATTTTAATGAAATAAAGAACAATTTATTTGATAGATTAAAGTCACTAAAAAAAGGGTTAAACATATTTACATTTATCATGTGGATTAGTTCAACATGCTTGGTGTTTTTTAGTCTTAAAATGCTTTCTATTACTTTTAATAACTTATTAATTCCTTTTTTAATTGTTGCATTTATTTACAGCTATATTTATATGAATTACTTAAACAAGCAAGAATTGATAAATGAAAAATAACTGGCAAATAAAAAAACTAGACGAAGTTTGTAAAATTATTATGGGACAATCACCACCGAGTGACACTTATAATGAAAATGAAATAGGAATGCCTTTTTTTCAAGGTAAAGCAGAATTTACAGATTTATATCCAATAGCAAGAAAATATTGTAATAAACCTAAAAAAATTGCTGAGCCTTTTGATATTTTGCTTTCTGTAAGAGCTCCTGTTGGAACTACAAATATTGCTAATCAACAATGTTGTATTGGAAGAGGATTAGCTACTTTAAGATTTGAAAATTATAAATATGGTTTTTACTTTTTAAGAAGTATTCAATATGAATTAGATAGTAAAGGAACTGGAACTACTTTTAGAGCTATATCTGGTGAAACTATTAGAGAAACTCTAATTCCTTATCCATGCATAGAAACCCAAAAAGCCATCGTTTCCAAAATAGAAGAATTGTTTAGCGAGTTAGACAAAGGCATAGAAGATTTAAAAACCGCAAAACAGCAACTCAAAACCTATAGACAAAGTGTGTTGAAATGGGCTTTTGAAGGGAAGTTAACGAATGAAAATGTTAAGGATGGTTTGTTGCCGAAAGGTTGGAGTAAATTAAAAATAAAAGACATTTGTGATATAAAAGGTGGTAAAAATCAAAAAAAAGTAATTAATCCAAATGGGAAATATCCAATTTATGGAAGTAGCGGGATATTTGGTTATGCGGATGAATATATTTGCGATGAAAACACAACTATTGTTGGTAGAAAAGGTAATATTAATAGTCCTCTTTTTGTAACAACAAAATTTTGGAATGTTGATACTGCTTTTGGATTATGTGTAAATGAAAAATATGAAAGTAAGTTATTATTTTATTTTTGTTTAGGATTTAATTTTAAGAAGCTTGATAAAAGTACTACAATACCAAGTTTAGCAAAAAGTGATATACTTTCAATTGACATTCAAGTTCCACCTTTAAACGAACAACTCCAAATAGTCCAAGAAATAGAAAGTCGTTTAAGTGTTGCAGATAAAATGGAGGAAAGTATTGCACATAGTTTGTTGCAAGCAGAGTCGTTGAGACAGAGTATATTGAAGAAGGCTTTTAGTGGGGAGTTGGTTTAAAAGAAAATTATGAGAACATTTGATAGTAAATTTTGGAAAATCTTTATTCCATTTTTGGTGGTAGTTTCATTGATATTATATTTTCCATATTGGATAAGAGATAAATTATTCTTTTATGAGTTTAGTGATATGGGACAAATTGGTGATACTATTGGAGGTTTAACAAGTCCATTTATTGGTATCGCAGGTGCAGTATTAACATTTCTTGCTTTTTGGGTTCAATTTAAAGCTAATGAACAACAAAAAAAAGATTTAAAAGATCAAAAAAAAAGAGATTATTTAGAAAGGTTTGAAGATAGATTTTTTGAAATGATTAATATTCATCGAGAGAATATAAATCAATCAAAATATTCAAAATATAATCCCGAAAGCGATAAAATTTCTACCTCTGAAAACAGAAAAGTTTTTAAAACAATTTTTCAAGAATTTAAAGAATGTCTTTATGATGTAAGAAGGTTTTCTAATTCAATCAGTCCAGATGAATATTTACATCCAGTATATCTTAAAAAAGTTGAAAATAAAATTAAGGAAATAAATCCCTCGATAAATCTTATTGAGTTTATTACTATAGATATTGCATATAGTATTCTTTTTTATGGTGTAAGTGAAGAAGGAGAAATAATATTAAGACCTATTTTTCAAAATAAATATAACAATACTTATTATTTTAAATTAATTAAGTACATGCAGCTTAAACCCAAAAGAGAAAATAAAAAACTATTTAAAAAATGGGAAGAAATTCACAATTTAACTCACGATGAACGATCTTTTATATTAGACGAAATTTATAATTATAACAAAGGTACTAATCCAGTTAAAACCATTTCTGAGAGGTCAATGTCATTTATGCCAAAAACAAACTATTCTAAATATTACGGAGGACATCAGCATAGATTAAGCCATTATTTTAGACATCTTTTTCAAAGTTTTAAATACTTAAGTAGTCAAGATATGCTGGACAAAAAAAATAAATATTTCTATGGTAAAATTTTTAGAGCACAAATTTCAACATATGAACAAGCAATTATTTTTATAAATAGTATTACACGATTAGGGTATAATTGGGAATATACTTGTAGATATGAAAATATTAATAATTTATCAGGTGAAAAGTTAAAACAAAAAGAAGATGAATTAAAATTTATTACTTATTATCAACTAATAAAAAACTTACCCGGTACACATTTAATGGGAATAAAATATAAAGACTATTACCCTAATGTTAAATTTGAAATAGAGAACAACTAAAATATTAAAAATGGACATATCACCAGACAAACAAAATATTGACAGAGTATTTTCAAACACAACTTATTACATTGATTTTTATCAAAGACAATATAAATGGAATGAAGAGCCAGTAAAAAGACTTTTAGAAGATGTTTTCTATAAATTCAACGAAGAGTATAAAAAACATAAGGATTCTGATATTCCGTTAGATCAATTAATATCTAAATATTCTTGGTATTATTTAAACACCTATGTAACTAATTTAGTAGATGGTAAAATTTTTATAGTGGATGGTCAACAAAGACTAACCACAATAACTTTAATTCTAATTAAATTAAAGCATTTAGCTGAAAATAATAAATCTGACTTGACTGATTGGGTCAAAAATAAAATCACAGGACATTCTGGATTTAAGAGAGAATTCTGGATGAACCATGAGATACATAAAACAAGTATGCAAGGATTGTTAGATGGAATTGCTCTTGACACAATTGATACAACAAGTGGTATTACTGCTCAAAATATGGTTTCTAATTATCAAGTAATTTCAAAATGGTTAGATAATGAGTTTTCGGATAATTTACATAAGTTAGAATCATTTATATTCTTTTTCTTAAATCGATTAGTACTGATAAATTTATCTGTGGAACAGACAGAAGTACCAATGGTTTTTGAAGTAATTAATGACAGAGGTGTAAAGCTAAAACCTTATGAAATATTAAAAGGAAAATTATTAGGTCAGATTGAAAAAGACGAATTAATAAGTTTAAAACTTAATGAAATCTGGGAAGAACAAGTCAACAAAATTAACATCTATAAAGATGATGAAATTGATGAATTTTTCACATACTTTTTGAAAGGAAAATTAGCAGACACGAGAGGTCTCGCTCAAAAATTTGATAAAGATTATCATAGGGTTATGTTTGATGATGAATATGATAAAGTTTTAAAACTTAAACATAATCCGAAAGAAGTAAAGAAATTCATTCTCAATGATTTTATTTATTATACTAATTTATATCAAAAAGTATTCGAGTATGCAGTAACATATAATGAAAAACAGCCTTACACATTTTACAATAATTTAATTGACATGAACACACAGTGGCTTCTTATTATGTCTGCTTGTGAATTGAATGATGTTGACGAAGAAGAAAAAATATATGCAGTTTGTAGACAGTTAGATAGAATGTTTTGTTTACTACAACTTCAAAGAAGTTATAATAGTAATGCATTTGCAACTGTGATTTATAAAATAAGTTCTGAAATCCGAAATCAATCAGTATCAAAAATATATGAGGTTTTTGAATCAAATTTATTACAACTTATTTCAGATTACCGTGGAGTTAAAGTTGATGAGATTATTAATTACTCATTTTTTAAAGAAACTGGTATCGAATTAGAAAAAAGGTTTAAAAGGTACTTTTTTGCAAGAATTGAAAAATTTATTGCTGATAATACAAAAATGAATATGAAACATAACTTTTATGACTTGATACAAAACACAGGTTCTAAGAACGGTTTTCATGTTGAACATATTTTATCTTACAATAAAGAAAATTTAAATTTATTCGATAGTGATGAAGAATTGTTTGAAAGAGAACGAAACCGATTGGGAGGATTGTTAATTTTGAAAGGTGCAGATAATATTTCTAGTAATAACGAAACTTATAAAAAGAAATTAAAATCATATGCAAATACACTATACTGGAATGAAACATTAAGAGAAGATACTTATAAATCTAAATTGGATTTTTCTAAAATGATAAGTAATTATAATCTTAATTTCAGAAGTATGGAAGTATTTGGTAAAGAAGAACTAGAGGAAAGGCATAAATTATTATTTGATTTAATTAAAATTATTTGGAAATAAAAATATAAAATGAGCAAAGAAAACACAAACGCATCCAGTATAGTCAGCAAAGTATGGGCATTTTGCCAAACCCTTAGAGACGATGGTGTGGGTTATGGAGATTACTTGGAGCAACTCACGTATTTGTTATTCCTAAAAATGGCAGACGAATACACTAAACCACCACACAATAGAACCATGCCTATTCCTAGCGAGTTTGCTTGGGAAACGTTGATTAGTAAAAGTGGTAGCGAGTTAGAGTTGCATTACAACATCATGCTTCGTGAGTTAGCCAAAGAAAAAGGGATATTAGGACAAATTTTTGTCAAAAGTCAAAACAAAATACAAGACCCAGCCAAGTTGTATAAGCTAATCGCTTTAATCAATGCCGAAAGTTGGATTTTAATGGGTGTAAAAGACAAAGGTGATATCTATGAAGGTATTTTAGAAAAGAATGCGCAAGATACTAAGAGTGGCGCGGGTCAGTACTTTACCCCAAGACCTTTAATTAAAGCTATGGTTGAATGTCTGCAACCAGAACCTATGAAAACCATTGCGGATCCAGCTTGTGGAACAGGAGGTTTCTTTTTAGCGGCATATGATTGGATTGTAGAAAATCGCAACCTAGATAAAGAGGCTGCCAAATTCTTGAAATATGAAACGTTCTTTGGAAATGAGATTGTAGCTGGAACACGACGTTTGGCATTAATGAATTTGTTCTTACATAATATTGGAGATATTGAATCGGATAATTTTATTTCGCCTAATGATTCTTTAATTACCACTTCAAGTAAAAGTTATGATTATATCTTGGCTAATCCGCCGTTTGGAAAAAAGAGCAGTATGACGTTTACCAATGAAGATGGTGAACAAGAGAAAGAAGACCTGCCTTATAACCGTCAGGATTTTTGGGTAACGACTAGTAACAAGCAATTGAACTTTGTGCAACACATTCGCACGATGCTTAAAACTACAGGTCAAGCCGCAGTGGTATTACCTGATAATGTTTTGTTTGAAGGTGGAGTAGGTGAAACGGTTCGTAAGAAATTATTAGAAACTACAGACTTACATACCATTTTGCGTTTACCAACAGGTATATTTTATGCCAATGGTGTAAAAGCCAATGTATTGTTTTTTGATGGGAAAGAAGCTAGTAAAACACCTTGGACAAAAGAAGTTTGGGTCTATGATTACAGAACGAATGTACATCATACGTTGAAGAAAAATCCTTTAAAATTAGCTGATTTACGTGATTTTATCGATTTATATAAAACAGATAACATTGCAAAACGAAAAGAAACCTATCATGCTGAAACCAATCCAGAAGGTCGTTGGAGAAAGTTTGATTATGATGAAATCATGGCAAGAGACAAAACGAGTTTGGATATCACTTGGTTAAAAGATAAATCGTTAGCGGATTTAGATAACTTGCCCGATCCTGATGAATTGGCATTGGATATTGTAGAGAATATTGAAGCTGGTTTAGAGAGTTTTAGAGCGATAATTGCGGGGTTGAAAGGGTAATTTTATATAATTCTACTTTAAGCGATATCCATGTGTAAAATAACCTCCAAAATAAAGTTCTGTACTTGTAAAGCAGCTTCTACTGAGCGGTTGAAGCATTATTGGTGTTTGTATCGACGGAATAAGTATAAAAACGAGATGCTTATTGGTGAACCTATCATGCCTTATGAATGGAAAGACTTGGATTTTGAAGATAATAAAATCCTACTTGAAAACCGATTGAATGAAGGTGATGCTTTTGATGTACCGTTAGTTTTTAAAGCTAAAGACCAATTGGAGGTCGTTTTTAATAATGATGATTATTATAAAAAAGTGGTTTATGGCTTCAAGTATGTAAAAGGAAAGTGGAGAATTTTTGAAACAGATGATTTCTATTTAATGGGTTTTTGTGATGAAGTGGCTTTTGGGAAACTAAAAAAATAAGTTATTAACCTTTTTATTTTATTATCATGGATAAGTTACTAAAATCAAGCAGAAAAGAATTTGAGAAAAGTAGTTATTTGATGGAATTGCGTAAACATCCATCTGGAGAGTGCTATGTAAAATTAGAGCATCTTATTAAAGAAAGCAATTCGAGAAACGCTGTGTTTGTTAGTGCGGATAATTTATCTAAGCTATTAGAAACTTTGCATTATTTTAATGATGAAATAAAGTATAGCAAACGTGAGGCATGGATGAAAATTAGAAATCTTGAAGATGAACGATTGATAGTCTCTTTTTTCTTGAAAGGTGTTACCATTAAAGATTTGAGTTTGACGTATCGCTATGAAGAGCAAGTTATCGTTGATGTTTTGGTTAAAAACAATATTACTATCATTGATGGGATAAATATGCAGCCAAATCATTATTATTCTAAAGCTAAATATCCTAGAAGGAGGAAGTAAGTTTAAGTTAGAAGTTCTCGATTAGCTACGCTCCGTTCGGCTAAAGCCTCGGGTCTATTTTAAATTTTAAAAAC
>Ga0138256_10009838_pt1 | contig 10034 bp, 9 predicted proteins | sample KNB2016incub_MG_FD_105486 | JGI IMG/M metagenome (GOLD analysis project Ga0138256, IMG submission 105486) | Active sludge microbial communities from wastewater in Klosterneuburg, Austria - KNB2014incub_MG | ecosystem: Engineered > WWTP > Activated sludge > Unclassified | place: Austria...
GGGTTTGCCAAAAACGTTAAAGAACCATGAAAACCTTCTTCAATTTTAGAAAGCTGTGATACTTCAGCATTTGGATTTCCAACCACATCTCCTTCTAATATCCCTGCTATTTGTTGTGCTGTAAATTTCACACGTTAAAGTTTGATATTTTTAATGTTAGTTTTGGCAAAAATAGGAAAAATGTCCTAAAGTTTTTCATGTGCTTGTGTTTATTGTTTTTTAATAGACACATGGTGCATCCATATAATCGTTCCAAGGTGTATCGAATTTTAGTCATGGATGTTTCAATTGCATTTCTTATTGTTAAATTCCTATAGGGTATTTATTGAATAATAAACGTTATTAAGACGAAAAACTTATCAAGACTTCTGCTTAGGATAGCACAAATAATACTTGGTAACAGGTTTTGAAAGTGCTTTTAAATTTAATTGATCTGAAGCTTCAACAATGTCTTGTATTTTTCCCGATTTATGTAATATGTTGATGCCCTTATGGTTATGTTGATAGGCTTGATTTGAAATACTGCCTTTAAAAACAAAATAACGCGCTTCCTTTGCACTAATACCATAAGTATTTACCAATTTTTCGATATGAATGTCCATATCCTGTTTTTTTACAGGCTTGTTCTTCAATTTAATGGTAAGCAGGTTTCTGTTAATAATCATTTCACTTAAATGATGCAGTACAAAATCGGTACTATGCTGCCAATGTTTCATGGCAGAAATAATGTCATAATCATCTAATTCAGCAAAAATATTTAGCGTTTCCTCATTGAAATTTGCCATCGTTATTTTATTTTCCAAAAAATACAATAATGGCTTACTTGCTTCTAGTTTATGTCCTTTATTATGAAGCTCTTTAGCGCGTTGCAAGACTCTAATTAATAATTGTTCGGCAGCTAATCCCGTTTTGTGCAAATATACTTGCCAGTACATAAAACGACGTGCAATAATAAATTTTTCAACGCTATAAATGCCTTTTTCTTCAACTACCAATTCATCGTTAACCACATTAAGCATCGTTATCAAACGCTCGCTATTGATATTACCTTCTGCCACACCCGTATAAAAACTATCACGTTTTAAATAATCAGCTCTATCCATGTCAAATTGCCCAGAAATAAGCTGACACATAAATTTCCGAGGATATTCCCCTTTAAATATTTGAATCGCTAGCGTTAAACTTCCGTTAAATTCTTCATTTAAACGTTGCATAAAAAGCAAGGAAAGGTGTTCGTGCGATACCCCATTTACTATGCTGTGTTCCATGGCATGCGAAAACGGCCCATGACCAATATCGTGCAATAAAATGGCGGCGTAAAGCCCTGTTTCTTCTTCTTTTGAAATGCTAACTTCCTTAAAACGAAGCACATTTATTGTCTTTTGCATTAAATGCACACAACCAATAGCATGATGAAAACGGGTGTGATGTGCCCCAGGATAAACCATGTACGACATGCCCATTTGTGTTATACGTCGCAACCGCTGAAAATACTTGTGCTGTATTAAATCGAAAATAAGCGAATTTGGAATGGTAATAAATCCGTAAATTGGGTCGTTTAATATTTTAAGTTTGTTCAAACTTTAAAAGTTAAGGTTTACAAACACAAATATACTTATTGCAGTCTTATATATAGACTTAACAGCAACAAATTGATTGTAACGCTTATTAAAAATACGTAAATGAATACTATAAAAATACTTTGGGTTGATGATGAAATCGATTTACTAAAACCCCATATTTTGTTTTTGGAACAACGCAATTATAAGGTAACTACTTGTAAAAGTGGTACCGAAGCAATTGAAACTCTAGATAATGAGAATTTTGACATTGTTTTTTTAGATGAAAATATGCCGGGACTTACAGGACTTGAAACTTTAAATGAACTTAAGGAAAAGCAAGATAATCTACCCGTGGTGATGATTACCAAAAGTGAGGAGGAATACATAATGGAAGAAGCCATTGGTAACAAAATTGCCGATTACTTGATAAAACCTGTAAACCCAAATCAGATTCTGCTAAGTTTGAAGAAAAATTTAGATCATTCCAGATTGGTTTCAGAAAAAACGACTTCAAATTATCAACAGGAATTTAGAAAAATTGCTATGGATTTGGCGATGGTAAATTCATATGATGAATGGGTAACTTTATACCAAAAGTTGATTTATTGGGAAATACAGCTAGAAGCCATTGAAGATGCAGGCATGTTTGAAATCTTAGAATCCCAAAAAACAGAAGCAAATATTCAATTTGGAAAATATATTGAAAAAAATTACGCCAAGTGGTTTCAATCGCGTGAAGATGCTCCTGTAATGTCACATACGCTTTTTAAGGAAAAAATTGTTCCAGAACTTAGCAAAGAACAGCCTACGCTATTGGTTGTGGTTGATAATTTGCGTTACGACCAATGGAAAGTTTTCGAACCCATCATTAACAACTACTATAAAAAAGAAAAGGAAGAAGCTTTTTTCAGCATTTTACCAACGGCAACACAATATGCTAGAAATGCTATTTTTTCAGGATTAATGCCTAGTGAAATGGAAAAACTATTTCCGCAATATTGGAAAAACGATACCGATGATGGTGGTAAAAATTTACATGAAGAAGATTTTTTACAAACCCAATTAAAACGTCTGGGACTTACACATTTAACTACGGAGTTTCATAAAATAACGAATTTAAAAGCTGGAAAAAAGTTAGTAGAAAACTTTAAATCTCTAAAAAGTAATGATTTAACAGTAATAGTATATAATTTTGTTGATATGCTTTCTCATGCAAAAACCGAAATGGAAGTTGTAAAAGAATTGGCTTCCAATGATAAAGCATACCGTTCATTAACATTGAGCTGGTTTAAAAACTCGCCACTTTTAGAAATGGTACAATTGGCGCAACAATTAGGTTTTAAACTAATTTTAACCACCGATCATGGTACCATAAATGTGAAAAACCCATCAAAAGTTATAGGTGATAGAGATACCAGTTTAAACCTACGCTATAAAACAGGACGCAGTTTAACCTATGAAAGTAAAGAAGTTTTGGTTTTTAAAGACCCAAAAGAGATTCATTTACCTTCCATAAATATGAGCAGTTCGTATATTTTTGCAAAAGGCGATTCGTTTTTTGCCTATCCAAACAATTACAATCACTATGTGAGCTATTTTAGAAACACCTATCAGCATGGTGGCGTTTCATTGGAAGAAATGATTATTCCTTTTATCGTGTTTAATCCAAAATAATCCGTGTAATACAAAAAAAACCGATAAAATACATTATTTATTAGCTTTTATACTATTTAATTTGTAATATTGCATCTAATTCTAAAGAGTTTGGAAATAAATTATAGTCTTGAAAACGTAGAAGACATTGCTAACGAGCTTATAAAAAATTTGAAGTCTAAAACCCTCTTGTTTCATGGAAATATGGGTGTTGGAAAAACCACTTTAATTAAATCTTTGGTTAAGCAATTAGGTAGTAATGATGAAGTAAGTAGCCCAACGTTTTCAATTGTGAATGAATATGAATTGGGAAATGATAAAATTTTTCATTTCGATTTATTTCGCATCAAAAATATTGAGGAGGTTTATAATTTTGGTATAGAAGATTATTTAGATTCAGAACACTGGATATTAATTGAATGGCCAGAATTAATAACAACCATGTTAACAACTAATTTTGATGAAATATTTTTAAAATTAGACCAGAAAGAGAATAGAAAATTAGTTTTAAAAAATTAAATATTAATTTAAAATAAAGCATAAAAAGAAACAAAAAGCAATATAAATGCTCCAATGATTGAAGAAGTACGGGAAACCCACAGCTGAAAATTTCAAAAACAATGTTTTTAACATTTTTTTAACATTTTAACACTTTCTTCAATATAGTCTTTAGTTACATTTGGGTAATTAATTAATTAAAATCCCTTATAAAATGAAAACTAAAAACTATTTAATTGCAATAGCAATTTTCGGAGGCATGTTGTTTACAGCCTATGCAGCAAACACAGCTAATCAAGATGATCAACAAACAGCCATCAGAAAAGATCAAATTAAAGTACCCTACGCAGGATAAAAAGAGTTTAATTATAGGCAGTATTGTTGCTACTTTAATAGCTGCTACTCCATATTTATTCTACCTTTATGAAAGTGTTCCACAAGAAAAAGTGTGGGACACTTTTTTATTTACATATGAAAGTAAGTACTATGAAAATGTTTTTGTTTTGGCATGGACACTTACTGGCAAAGTAGTTCCTTTATTTTTAATGATTATTTGGTTCTTTACTTGCAGGCATTGGTGGTTTCATGTATTAATTGTACCAATAGCAATGTATATTTACCAAATTTTTGTAACATTAAAACAAGATTTTAATAGCGTTGATTCAAATCAACTAATATATTTAATACCAATTATGGCTATTATTATTCCAACAATTTATTTATTAAGAGCAAAAATTTTCAATAAGATAAATGATGTTAACAAAACCTTAGAAGAAATGGAAGAAGAATTTAATACCTCACCAAAAAGTTTTTGGGATAAACTAAAACAGTACTTTTAATTAATTTTATTACTTAATCTTTCTCTTTCTTCTAAATCAATTTGTTTACTATTATTTTTTAAGTTCTGATTTCCAAATTTATAAGTAAAGCCAAAGGTAAATAATCTCGTTTCTAAAACAGATTTCACAATAAAATCTTGATTAAAATACATCGTTTTTGTGTCAATATTAGAAGAATTAAACAAATCAGTTACACCAATACTAAGTGACGCTTTATTGTTAAAAAGCGACTTTCTTAGATTTATATCGAGCGATTGATAATCACTTACATTAGATGGTCCAGAAAAAGTTGATGATGTATATAGATAAGAAATATTGGCTAACAAGCTTTTATCTTTTAAAAAGCTAAAATAATTTATAATGTAGCCATATAAAGACCATTTTTTTGTTTCTGTTAATGTGTTATTACTTTCTACAGCAATAAATTTATAGCTATAATTAAACAAAGAAGATTGTGCATATATATTCCATCTGTCAGCTATTTTCGTGTATGTTGTAAAATCTATACCATAAGAAATACTTTTATCAATATTAGTGTCTATGTATTTTATTAAATTTTCTTCATTATCTTGAAAAGTGATTTGTAATGTTGGATTGCTTTCATTACGATAATAAACTTCAAAAGTAAAATCTGTATTAAATGTGTAGCCCAAAGTAAAATTATCATCAATTTGAGGTTGTAAATTTGGGTTGCCAGTATGGTAAGTTTTATCGTTTAAAAAATATTTAAAAGGATTTAACTCACTATATCTTGGGCGGTAAATACGCTTATTGTAATCAAAATAAAGTTCATTATTTTCATTCAATTTATTTAAAACATAAAATGATGGAAACAATTTCACATAATAATTTTTATTGATTGCATTGGTTGATAATGAATTACCTGTAATGTCGGTAAACTCATTTCTTAAACCAAATTTTAAACTCCATTTATCCCAATCTTTTGAATAACTTCCATATACTGCGTAGTTAAATTCGTCATATACAAACGTATCCGAATTTTGTATATCAGCTGTTTTTACATCATTTTCAATAGTATATTGCCTTAGTTTACTATCCGAATTTATTTTAGAAATTTTAATTCCGGCCTCAAATTGAGATGTTTCACTTAGTGGCAATTCATAATCTAGTTGACCTGTATATAATTGAATTATTTGATTTGAAAACGTTTGAAAATTATTATTCCTAAAGGCTAATGTTCCATTTTGAAAAAAATAACCCGTTTTTACATCTTGAAAACTGGAAAAATCATAATTTGTGTGATGTGCACTAACTGATAGTTTTTCACCCTCTTTTTTGAATTTATGAATATAATCAATGGTGAATGCAAAATTATATGCTTCATCAACCAAACGGTTATTTGTATCGAATATGGAATCTAAGGTTTTGCTTGGGCTAAAAACTTCAGTTGAAGAATTTACAACCGTTTTTGTGTTTTCTCTTGGTGATATTAACATATTTGTTGAAAACACTAAGCTATTGTTAGCATTCAATTCATATTCAATGTTAGCATTAATGGTTTGGTTTGAAGTTTTACGAGTTCTATTAAAATCGGTTTCCCAACTGGATACGGTTTGATCGTTTTCAATGAAATTAACAAATTCATCATTATGCCTAAAATCCTTTTTTGGACTGATATTATAATTTAAATAACTACTTATTTTTTCTGTTTTAAAAAAATGACTGGTGCCTAAAGTATATTTTGGGTATTCACTTCCTTGTTTGTAGTTTCCAAAAACACTACCATTATAACCAGCAACAATATTTTTACTTGTAACGATATTTAGTACGGAGCCACCTTCAGCTTCATATTTTGCGGGCGGATTTGTGATGACTTCAATAGATTTTATATTATTTGCAGGAGTACCTTCTAGAAGTTGCTGTATTTCGGTTGCAGATAAATGTACTTTTCTATCGTTTATATAAACCGTTGGCGTAGATTGTTTTACAGTAATCTTATCGTCATGCACCATAACCCCTGGTGTATGTTTTAAAACATCTAGCACATTGGTATTGGATAAGGTTGAGTTTTCTACATTAAAAACCAAACGATCTACCAGACGTTTCACCGTGGGTCGTTTTGCGGTAATAGTCACATCATTTAAAGTTTCTAATTTTTCTTTTAAAATAATAACGCCTAAATTGGTGTTTTTAACAAGGTCTATTGTAATTGTTTGATCCTCAAAACCTATAAAGCTAATTTTTAATGTATATGAACCAGATTTTACATTTTCAAACTTAAAAGCTCCTGTTTCATCGGTTGTAGTGCCTTCAATTGCAGTTGAAATATCAGCATTGGAAATAATAACATTTGAATAGACAACTGGCAACTTGTTTTCATCTAAAACAGTACCCGTTAAAGTGAAATTTTGAGCAAAAAATGTTAAAGGAAAAAAGACTAAAAAGCAAGTAATAAACGCTTTAAACATATTGATTGTTTATAAATACAAACATAAAAAATAAATTCCAACTATCTGTAACAAATGGCAAAATATTGAAGCTTTTTCGTTCAAATACAAATCATATTATTTAGAAGTATTATTTAGTGGTATTTAACACTAAAGTAATTATTTTTGAATTGTTCTATGCAATAAAAATTTTATTTGTAATTTGAATTTATAATTAATAAAAACATGGCAAAACAACTGTCTCCTTTTACTAAACAGCAACTCTTACCACAAGAGGAAACCCTTGAAATTTTTAGACGAAAAGGGGCTTTACATATTGGTATTCCTAAAGAAACAGCTTTTCAAGAAAAACGGGTTTGCTTAACACCCGATGCTGTTTTTGCTTTAGTAAGCAACGGGCATCGTGTATTACTTGAGGCTGGCGCAGGCGATGGTGCCAATTTTAGTGATAGAGATTATAGCGAAGCTGGTGCCGAAATTACAAACGACACCGCTAAAGTTTTTGCATGCCCAACCATTCTTAAAGTGGAACCACCAAGTTTGGAACAAATAAAACTGATAAATCCACAAACCTTATTAATATCTGCATTACAAATAAAAACCCAATCCAAAAATTATTTTGAAGTACTTGCTGCTAAACGTATTACCGCCTTGGCATTCGAGTTTATCAGAGATTCTGATGGAACATATCCAGCCGTAAAATCGTTGAGTGAAATTGCGGGTACTGCTTCGGTTTTAATAGCTGCCGAATTATTATCGGATACTAAAGGTGGTAACGGACTCATGTTTGGTAACATAAGCGGCGTTCCACCAATAGAAGTTGTGATATTAGGAGCTGGAACCGTTGGCGAATTTGCCGCAAGAAGTTCCATCGGCTTAGGCGCAAACGTTAAAATTTTCGATAATTCCATAACCAAACTAAGGCGCATTCAAACCCATTTGGGACGTCCCATTTTCACTTCTACATTACAACCAAAAAATTTAACCAAAGCCTTAAAACGCTGCGATGTTGTTATTGGTGCTGTTAGAGGAAATAATCGATCGCCCATAGTGGTTACAGAATCGATAGTACAGTGTATGAAAAAAGGAGCAATAATTATTGATGTAAGCATCGATACAGGTGGCTGTTTTGAAACCAGCGAAGTAACCTCTCATAAACAACCTACATTTATTAAACATGGCGTTGTACATTATTGTGTACCGAATATTCCAGCACGTTACTCGCGTACAGCATCGGTTTCCATAAGTAATATTTTTACACCTTATTTATTAAAAATTGCCGAAGATGGCGGTATAGAAAATTCACTGCGTTTTGATAGAGGTTTAAAAAATGGGTTGTACTTTTACCACGGAATTTTAACCAGCAAAGCGGTTGGCGAATGGTTTGGATTGAATTATAGCGATATCAATTTGATTATTTTTTAAACAAACCGCCACAATACTGGTTGTTAAACAATTACATGAATTTATTACAACGTTTTGGTTATTATTTAGGAGGCTTATCTATTGGTTTAGTCATCGTTTTTTTCTTTTGGAAAGAAAAAGGAACAACCTTCAATTATGGAATGGATGCGCGCGTACTTAATAATATCCGATTAAAAAAAATGATTTATTCTGATGAAGCTATATTTGAATTGAATAGAAACAACCTCGACTCTACTGCAATAAATTATGTGTTAAAAAAAGGAGATGTCAATTTTTCTAAAAGTAAAACACATCAAAAACCCTGTGCTATTTATAGTGTTGAAGGTGATTTCAAAAACAAAGAAATTGTTTTAACTATTGAAAATTGTGATAGCGTTGCTACCTTAACTAACTTTAGGATAGCACGCTAATGGTTGCCAAACGTTGCTTTGATATTGTGTTGTCAATAGTTGGTTTGCTCCTACTTGCTCCTATCTTATTCATGATTGCCATAATTATAAAAGGCGATTCTAAAGGACCTGTTTTATTTGTTCAAGGACGCGTTGGAAAAAATAATAGCGACTTCAATATTTATAAATTCCGAACGATGCGCCTCCAATCAGAAAGTAAAGGCTTGCTTACTTTAGGAAATCATGATGCCCGCATTACAAAAATCGGTTATTTTTTACGGCGCTATAAAATTGATGAATTTCCACAACTTTTAAATATTTTGAAAGGCGATATGAGTTTTGTTGGTCCACGACCAGAACTTCGTTATTACGTAAATTTCTATAGTGAAGACGACATGACGATATTTTCAGTTAGACCGGGTATTACCGGATTGGCATCATTGAAGTACAGAAACGAGGTAGAACTTTTAAAAGCTGCCAACAATCCTGAAGAGTTCTTTATAAAAACCATCATTCCCGATAAATTAAAATACAACAAAGAATATATTAAACGTCGCAATTTCTTCTTCGATTTAAAACTCATTTTTATAACCATCATAAAAGTGGTCGTAAAATGATATAAGTGCAATTTTTATGCTACTTGCATTATTTCTTTATTATACCTACTTTGGAAGTGTTTTAATCTAAAATAACAATTGTAATAAATAACCTTTGATGGAGCAATCAACCTACAACCACATCAAACAATTAATTGCCGACTCTGGATTAATTCACCCAAAAAGAAACGCAAAAAAAAACTATCAAAATTTTAATTTTGAAAACGAAACTATTTTAATTACAGGCGCAGCGGGTACTATTGGAAGTGAGCTTGCAAAGCATTTATTAAGTTGCAACTACAAAAAACTTATTTTAATGGATTGTGCCGAATCGCCACTTTACAATCTAATAAAATCGTTTGAAAATGAGAATGTTAGTGCGGTTGAATTCCTTCTTTCTAATATCAATGATGAAAATGCAATGGAATGGCTTTTTGAAGTGCATAAACCCACACTTATTTTTCATGTGGCAGCTTATAAACATGTGCCGCTAATGGAAGCGTATCCGTATGAAGCTGTTAAAACAAATTGTGTGGCTACCAAGTTTTTAGCAGATTTAGCCATAAAACATGAAGTTAAAAAATTCATATTTATTTCATCGGACAAAGCTGTAAATCCCATAAGCGTTATGGGTATGACAAAATGCATTGCAGAAAATTATTTA